>BNJV01000126.1_pt1 | contig 38967 bp, 40 predicted proteins | sample 8540591 | NCBI WGS metagenome assembly BNJV01 (sample SAMD00202457, study PRJDB9452) | human saliva metagenome | host: Homo sapiens
CAAATATAGCGACCTCTTCCTCCAGTTTAAAAATGTATAGGAAGTAGGAGCTTATCTACTATCGGAAATAATTTTAATCAGACAAAAATAAAACCTAGCCATAGAAAATTAACCATTTTTATGGCTAGGGTTATTTATTAAAATAGATCATGGATTAGTAGAAAAAAATATACTTAATTATGCTATAATTTCGATAGAGTTAAAGGCATTTTTAGCTTATGATTGAGGTAGTAGTTATGATTAAAAAAAGCTATTTTTTTAGAGGAATTATTCCTTTTGTCATTATGACCAGTTTAGCAATTTTTTTATAAGACTTCAAGGGATTGATATTTTTTTCAGGTTAAAAAGTACATTTTTTTGGTTGGTATTATTGCTACCTCGATAGCATCAGCCTCGGTAATTTATGAAATTGAAAAAAATGGTCGCTATTTAAACAATCTATTATACATTTTATCATTATGCTTTTTACTGTTCTTCCCTGTCTTCTATTTAGTGGATGGTATAAGTTGGTCTCAATTTTGGATTATCTCATTGTTTTAGGTCAATTCTTATTGGTTGGAAGTTTCTTGTGGTCTATCGCCTATATAATATTTGGGAAACTTCTAAAGAAATGAGTTGGGCATTAACCTTGACGAACCTCTCCAAAAACGATATAATAAGAAAGTTGAGAATTGATTTTCAGTCATCTTAGTTCAGAGAATTGGCGGTGCTGCGAGCCATCTAAGCTAGGAAATCATGCTACTCAATCAGACAATTGCATAAGATTATGAGAATGACAAGTTCATTGAATGAAGGTGGTACCGCGGTTTTTCGCCCTTCGTGATGTGAGCTTGTCTTTTGATTTTTGGAGGTGTTTATGAAGACATTTCTCGTGAAACAAAAGTTTCGTCTTGGAGGCGAACGCTTCGATATCAAGGATGATAGAGGAGTAGTGAACTATCAGGTGGAGGGATCATTTTTCCAAATTCCTAAGACCTTTACCATCTATGACGCCTATGGTGAGCAAGTCAGTGAGATCAGTAAAGAATTTTTTTCACCTTACTTCCTCGCTTTAACATTCAGCTACGGGACGGGTCAAATTTCGTCATTCGTAAGAAGTTTACTTTTTTCAGAGATAAGTATGAATTTGACAACCTCGGTCTTCGTATTGAAGGCAATATCTGGGATTTAAATTTCAAATTACTAGATGATCGTGATCAGCTTGTTGCCGAGATTAGGAAAGAGATTTTCCATTTAACCTCGACTTACAACGTAACCGTCTATGAAGACTCTTATGCAGACCTAGTCATTTCCCTCTGTGTCGCAATTGACTATGTGGAAATGCTGGAAAGCCAATCAAATTAAACAAGTAAATAAGGAGATATTATGAAACAACTATCTAGTGCTCAAGTTCGCCAAATGTGGCTTGATTTCTGGGCAAGTAAAGGCCACTCTGTAGAACCATCAGTGAGTTTGGTTCCAGTAAACGACCCAACACTTTTGTGGATCAACTCTGGGGTAGCCACTCTAAAGAAATACTTTGACGGGACTATCAAACCTGAAAATCCACGTATCACCAATGCGCAAAAGGCTATCCGTACCAACGACATCGAAAATGTCGGAAAAACTGCGCGTCACCATACCATGTTTGAAATGTTGGGGAACTTTTCTATCGGGGATTACTTCCGTGATGAAGCGATCACTTGGGCTTATGAGCTTTTGACAAGCCCTGAATGGTTTGACTTCCCAGCTGAGAAACTTTACATGACCTACTATCCAGATGATAAAGATTCATACAACCGCTGGATTGAAGTAGGAGTAGACCCAAGTCACTTGATTCCAATTGAGGATAACTTCTGGGAAATCGGTGCGGGACCTTCTGGACCTGATACTGAGATCTTCTTTGACCGTGGAGAAGCTTTTGACCCAGAAAATATCGGACTTCGCCTACTTGCAGAAGATATCGAAAATGACCGTTACATCGAAATCTGGAACATCGTTTTGTCACAATTTAACGCAGATCCTGCTGTTCCTCGTAGTGAATACAAGGAATTGCCACACAAGAACATTGATACGGGCGCTGGTTTGGAGCGTTTGGTGGCAGTTATCCAAGGGGCTAAGACAAACTTTGAAACAGACCTCTTCATGCCAATCATTCGTGAAGTAGAGAAATTGTCTGGTAAGGTCTACGACCAAGATGGCGACAACATGAGCTTTAAGGTTATCGCTGACCATATCCGTTCTCTTTCATTTGCTATTGGGGATGGTGCTCTCCCAGGAAATGAAGGCCGTGGTTATGTCCTTCGCCGTCTTCTCCGTCGTGCTTCTATGCACGGTCAAATTGGGCATCAATGAGCCTTTCCTTTACAAACTTGTTCCAACTGTTGGGAAAATCATGGAAAGCTACTACCCAGAAGTGCTTGAAAAACGTGATTTTATCGAGAAAATCGTTAAGAGTGAGGAAGAGTCATTTGCTCGTACCCTTCACTCAGGCCAACACTTTGCCCAAGGTATTGTAGCTGACCTAAAAGAAAAAGGTCAAAGCGTCATCGCTGGACAAGATGTCTTTAAACTCTACGACACTTACGGATTCCCAGTGGAATTGACAGAAGAAATCGCTGAAGAAGCTGGCATGACTGTAGACCGTGAAGGTTTTGAAGCAGCCATGAAAGAGCAACAAGAACGTGCGCGTGCGTCAGCTGTCAAAGGTGGCTCAATGGGTATGCAAAACGAAACCCTTCAAAACATCACTGTTGAGAGCGTCTTTAACTACAATGCCAGTCAATTGCCTTCTAAACTGGTGGCTATCGTAGCGGACAACGCTGAAGTAGAAGCTGTTTCTGAAGGTACTGCCTTACTTATCTTTGCGGAAACTCCATTCTATGCTGAAATGGGGGGACAAGTAGCTGACCACGGTCAAATCTTGGATGCTGCTGGAAATGTTGTGGCTACAGTGACAGATGTTCAAAAAGCACCAAATGGCCAACCGCTACATACAGTTGAAGTCCATGCTCCGCTTGCTTTGAACCAAGAGTACACACTTAGCATCGACACCAATCGTCGTCTTCGTGTCATGAAAAACCACACGGCAACTCACTTGCTCCACGCAGCGCTTCACAATATCCTTGGAAGCCACGCAACGCAAGCAGGTTCACTTAACGAAGTCGAATTCCTTCGCTTTGACTTTACGCACTTCCAAGCGGTGACAGCAGAGGAACTCCGTGCCATTGAACAACAAGTCAATGATAAAATCTGGGAAGCAATCGCAGTGGAAACTGTTGAGACTGATATTGAGACAGCTAAAGAAATGGGAGCCATGGCTCTCTTTGGTGAGAAATACGGTAAGGAAGTTCGTGTTGTGACTATCGGCGATTACTCAGTCGAGCTTTGTGGTGGTACCCACGTTGGCAACACTTCTGAGATTGGCCTCTTCAAGATTGTCAAAGAAGAAGGGATCGGATCAGGAACTCGCCGTATCTTGGCCGTGACTGGTAAGGAAGCCTTTGAAGCCTACCGTGAGCAAGAAGACGCTCTGAAAGCAGTCGCAGCGACTTTGAAAGCACCTCAACTCAAGGAAGTACCTCATAAAGTAGAAGGCCTTCAAGAGCAACTCCGTCAATTGCAAAAAGAAATGCAGAATTGAAGGAAAAAGCAGCAGCTGCGGCCGCAGGTGATGTCTTCAAGAATGTGAAGGAAGTCAACGGATACCGTTACATTGCGAGCCAAGTATCTGTATCAGATGCAGGTGCCCTTCGTACCTTTGCAGATAACTGGAAACAAAAAGACTATTCTGACTTGCTTGTTCTAGTTGCAGCTATCGGTGACAAGGTGAACGTTCTTGCAGCAAGCAAGACTAAGGACCTTCATGCAGGAAACCTGATCAAAGAATTGGCCCCAATCGTCGATGGACGTGGTGGTGGAAAACCAGACATGGCCATGGCAGGAGGAAGCAACCAAGCGAAAATCCAAGACTTGCTGGATGCTGTAGCAGGTAAATTGTAATCAAGAAACTGGAAATCGAAGTAAATTAACTATTGTTTTTTTGAATAAAAAGTTTAAAAGTGAGTTAATTACTATACTTTAAAAGATTTCTATATATCCTTCTATAGAAAAGGGGTTTACAATGAGAATTAAAATTGAAAAAAATTTGCGAATATCAATAATGTCTATTTAGAATTTAGTAATCAAATGAATATTTTTGATTGGAGATAATGGGACTGGAAAGACTTTATTGCTAGAAGCATATAGTAAAATTAACGATACAGTTATTTCACATTTAGATTCAAAAATATAATTTTTATTTCGAGTATAATTGATCAGGCCGACCTAAATATAAATAAAATTTCTAAAGAAGGTAATAATAGTTATAAATATGAACTATCTTTCACAGATGTTTTTAGAAGTGGAAAGTTTATTTAATGTTGGAATACGAAAATTAAAAAGATGAAATTGAGGAGAGGTTGAAATCTGATGTATTGAACGAAAAACTTATCGATGAATGGTTTGTTAATAGAATTTAAGGATATTGATGAGCTAATCAATTTTTTTCTGATGAAATTACAGTAAGTATTAAATCTTTTTCAAATAACTCTGATAATAATTTTATTAATATTGAAGATACAGAAGATTATTATATAGAGTTTGAGAACAAAGATATTAGCCATGTTAGATTCCTAAATGAAAGTAATTTAAAGGAAATCATAAAATCAATGAATACGGACCCATTTAAGTATTTATTAGAATCCTTTAAATTTATGATAGCTGAAATCATTGAAAAGAAGTTTGTAATCATTAATGATATTTTTTTAATATTACTTATATTCCGTCAGAGCGTGTATATTCAATGAGCAAGAATCTTGAAAAAAATCTTTTCAGAAACTCCATTTTTTACGCTATAGTGAACAGAAATTTATGCAAGACTATGAGGGAGCTAAAGAATCCAAACGATTTATGGCTAAATTCTTGGAAGAAAAATGATTATACTTCAGATGAGTTTAAGGAATTAATAGGGGGCACTCTAAATTTTGATGATGGTGAGGTAATTTCTTTAACAGATGATTTAGGTGTAGAAATCCCACGTGAGTTATTTTCTACTAAACAAAAATAAATTACAGAGTTTACATATTTTAGAACAATATCAAAGGTTTCCTAGAAGGTCAATGCCATATGTTAGTCGTCAATTGTTAATCATTGAGGAGCCAGAGGCTCACCTCTCGATAAAAGAGTATTTTAGGAATGTTTAAATATTTAAAACATCTTTCAAAGCGTTATAGAATTGTTATTGCAACCCATAGTGATATTATGTTGACACTTGTTAATAATTGGTATTTGGCTAGTCCTAGTAAAAAAATATAGTAGGCGGATGGGAGCTTCTTGATTCAAAAATCTGAGAACAATTCTAAGTATATGCTTACTAAATTGGAGCTGGGTGATTATGGTTTAATTTCAGAATTTATGAATGAACAGTTATTGTTATTACAGAGAATGACTCTAGAAAGTCAACAAAACTTAAATTATCTGGAAGAGTGATTATATTGAGAAATAGACAATTAATAAAAGATGATTTCATTAAAGAAATTAATACTTTTTCAGACTATCATCTCTGAAAAACAAAAATGATTTTTGAAATGAATTTGTATTTATCTTTTTCAAAAAAAGGAAAGTTATATAAATTGGGAAAGCATACTCCGACTAATGATTATAATGGGATGAATACATTATTTTTCTCAAAAGTTTTTGTGATGGAGTTATTTTATGGTTTGTGGATGACATTGTATCAGTTTATATAATAGAATTGAAAAAAACTGCTACATCGTATTTAGAAAAAAATTCCTGTGCAATTTCATACATCAGTTTTGAGGGCTCTATCTGATATTGCTATCATTGGATCTCCACTGAATTATAAAAAAAGAACCAAACAGAAACTTTAAAAATACAATATAATTTTTATTATTGGAACGGTTGAAGAGACACCTTTACCTAGCAAAATAGAAGGAACATTGAAATATAAGAATTTGCCTGGTTCTCCGAGTAAAGATTCTCCTATACTTGAAAAATTATTATAAAAAAATATTGTACTATATAATTGTAGTGTAATTGAAAATCAAATTCTTTTTGGATTTGAAAAAAATTTGTATTTAATAAAGTTTCCCAACAACAAAATTGTACAGTTTATGAGTGTAGTCAAGAAATTCCATGGATTGTGAAGACAAAGTCTATGTTTTAGTAGCAAGCAAGACAAAAGGACCTTCATGCAGGAAACCTGATCAAAGAATTGGCCCCAATCGTCGATGGACGTGGTGGTGGTAAACCAGACATGGCCATGGCAGGAGGAAGCAACCAAGCGAAAATCCAAGAACTCTTGGAGGCAGTAGCAGGTAAATTGTAATCAAGCAAAAGATCTATCCATTTGGGTAGGTCTTTTTCTAAATATAAAAAAGCCAAATCTGACCGGATTTGGCTTGTAACTGATAGGATTATTTTGCTGCCCAGACACTGACTGAACCCGCTGCTACTGGAAATTCTCCATAACCTTCAGTATTGATCGTAACTTGTGCTGGATGATTTTCAAGGAGGTCAACAAAGGTCTGGTCAGCCCATTCTTGACCAACAAACATAGACTTGCTGTTTTCTTGGTCATTTGAGATAAGGACAGCAATTGGAGATTGATTTTCAGCACCTGAACGGACCCATCCAATACAGTTGGCATCATCAAAGTAGTCATTTTGTTCTCCATAGGCCAAATCTTTTCGGATGGCTAGGAGGCGATCAAGAACTTCTTTGAAATCTTCTTGGGCGTATTTTCCTGAAATTCCATAGTAGTCTCCGTAAAAGATACATGGAAGGCCGTCTTGGCGTAATAGAATAAGGGCATAGGCTGCTGGCTTGAAACATTCTTCGACGGTTGATTCGAGTGCCTGTCCTCTTTGAGTATCATGGTTGTCAACGAAAGTGACAGCCTTGTCAGGCTTGAGTTCCACCAAGCTATCAGTAAAGATAGTACGAAGGTCGTAGCTTGCTCCAGCTTGACTGGCTTCAAAGAGATTCTGGTGGAGACGAACATCGACAAGGTCAAAACGTTCCTCTGTTTTTTCGAGATAGTCTAGGTTGGCTTCTTTATCTGGATTCCAAAATTCACCAAAAACATAGAAATCTTGACCATATTTTTCCTTCATATCACGGATGAAATTGCGCATAAAGAAAGAGTCGATGTGTTTGACGGCATCCAAACGGAAACCAGCTACACCAGTTGTTTCCATGAACCAGTCAGCCCAGTCATAGATGTTTTGGATGACTTCAGGGTGCTTAAAGTCCAGGTCAGCGTACATGAGGTAGTCGTAGTTGCCGTTTTCGTTATCAACCAATTCCTCGTTTGCCCAACCTTTGTTGTCTCCTTGGATCAGATAAATGCCAGACTTGCGACGTTTGGCATCGTAGTCTGTTCCAGTAAAGTGGTACCAGTGCCAGTGGAAGTCATTGTAGGTATTTTGGCGACCATCGAAGGTAAAGTGAGTCCAGCCATTGATAGTAAATGGCTCGCTTAGTTGAACGGTACGATCCTCAGGATCGACTTCGATGACCTGAAAGGCTTCCATGTGATCGGCTGCAGCCTTGTGATTGAGCACCACATCAGCCATTGGTTGGATTCCATATTCTTTGAGAGTTTGAATCGTTTGCAGATAGTCTTCCTTAAATCCATACTTGGTACGGACAGTCCCTTTTTGGTTAAATTCTCCTAGGTCAAAAAGATCATAAACTCCATAGCCAACATCTTTTTCATTGGTCGCCTTGAAGGCAGGTGGCATCCAGACATGACTGATACCAAGATTTGCTAGGTGTTGAGCATCTTCAGCCAGACGCGTCCAGTGTTGCCCGTCGTGGGGCAGATACCACTCAAAGTATTGCATAAGTGTCTGATTTTGCATTGTTTTTCCTCTTGCTTATCAATGTTGTGTTTTATTCTACCATAAAGTTTAGAACTAGGCAAACGTTTGCGCAAATTTCTATACTCATTTCTAGAAATGTCTATTTTTAGAGATTGCTTACCTTCTCTCTATTGCTGGGAAAAAAAGGTTCTTAGGACAAAGAATAATATGATTAAACTTTTTTAACAAAAATGACACTTAGTAAACTAAAGTGAAAGTGGACAAACGGTTTCTTTTTTGAGAATTGTCATAAAATTTGCTATAATAGTAGCTATGAATAGAATTAGGGTCAGCAGACGTGTTGAAAAAAAGCTAGCTAAGGGTCTAGTTCTTTTGGAAGCAAGCGATTTAACAGATATTGATCTGACGGATCAGGCAGTAGAAGTTCTTAGTCAAGACGGGAAGTTTTTAGGGACTGCCTATCTTTCTCAGCAGAACAAGGGCATTGGCTGGTTCGTCAGCAAGGAAAAGATTGGTTTCAACCAAACCTTCTTTGAGGCTCTGTTTCGTAAGGCTAAGGAAGCTAGAAAGTCTTATTATCAGGATGACTTGACAACTGCCTTTCGCCTCTTTAACCAAGAGGGAGATGGTTTTGGGGGTCTGACTCTTGATCTCTACGGAGATTATGTGGTTTTTTCTTGGTACAACTCTTATGTTTATCAGATTCGTAAGTTGATTATAAAGGCTTTTAAGGAAGTCTTTCCTGAGGTCTTGGGGGCTTATGAGAAGATTCGTTTTAAAGGTCTAGACTACGAGTCTGCCCATGTCTATGGTGAGAAAGCGCCAGACTACTTTACTGTTCTTGAGAATGGCGTACTCTACCAGGTCTTTATGAATGATGGCTTGATGACAGGTATTTTTCTGGATCAGCACGAGGTTCGTGGGAGTTTGGTAGACGGTTTAGCCATGGGCAAATCCTTGCTCAATATGTTTTCCTATACAGCTGCCTTTTCAGTTGCTGCAGCTATGGGAGGTGCGAGTGAGACGACTTCTGTCGACTTGGCCAAACGGTCCAGAGAACTGTCAGAAGCTCATTTTCTGGCAAATGGACTCAGCACGGACAATCATCGTTTTATCGTCATGGATGTCTTTGAGTACTTTAAGTATGCCAAGCGAAAAGGTTTGACCTACGATGTGATTGTCCTGGATCCGCCAAGCTTTGCTCGCAATAAAAAACAAACTTTTTCTGTAGCTAAGGACTATCACAAGCTGATTTCCCAAAGTCTAGAGATTTTAAATCCGGGAGGCATTATCATTGCTAGTACCAACGCTGCCAATGTTTCCCGCCAGAAATTTACAGAACAAATTGATAAAGGTTTTGCAGGAAGAAGGTATCAAGTCTTGAATAAATACGGACTTCCAGCAGACTTTGCCTATAATAAAAAAGATGAAAGCAGTAATTACCTCAAGGTGATTAGTATGAAGGTTAGTAGATGAAATTAATCGTTTCAGTGATGCCAAGAAGTTTAGAAGAAGCGCAAGAACTGGATGCCACACGGTATGAAGACGCTGATATCATTGAGTGGCGTGCGGACTTTCTTGTAAAGGACGCTATTTTACAGGTAGCACCCGCTATCTTTGAGAAATTCGCAGGACGTGAACTTGTCTTTACCCTTCGGACTCGCGCAGAGGGAGGAGAAATTGAACTGTCTTCTGAAGAGTATGTTCAAATCATCAAGGAAGTTACCCAGCTCTATCAACCGGATTATGTAGATTTTGAGTACTTCAGCTACAAGGATGTATTTGAAGAAATGTTGGATTTTCCAAATCTTGTATTGAGCTATCATAATTTCCAGGAAACACCTGAAAATATGATGGAAATCCTGTCGGAGTTGACCAGTCTCTCTCCAAAAGTGGTCAAAGTATCTGTCATGGCCCATACGGAGCAAGATGTTTTAGACTTAATGAACTACACACGAGGATTTAAAACACTCAACCCTGGGCAAGAGTACGTAACCATCTCTATGGGGAAAATGGGCAAGGTATCTCGTATCACTTCAGATGTGACGGGTTCAAGTTGGTCATTTGCGAGTCTAGATGAAGCGAGTGCACCAGGTCAGATTTCTCTATCAAACATGAAAAAAATCAGGGAGATTTTGGATGAAGCTTGATGGCTACACATGTATGGCGGCTGTCGTTGCAAATCCCATTAAACACTCTATTTCACCTTTCATCCACAATAGTGCCTTTGAAGCGACTGCTACCAATGGTGTTTATGTGGCTTGGGAAATCGAAGCGGGTGATCTGGCAGAAACAGTCGCTAATATTCGCCGCTACCAGATGTTTGGGATCAATCTCTCCATGCCATACAAGGAGCAAGTGATTCCTTATCTGGATGAGTTGAGTGATGAGGCTCGTTTGATTGGGGCGGTCAACACAGTTGTTAATCAAGACGGAACGTTAATTGGATATAATACAGATGGCAAGGGATTCTTTAAGAGCTTGCCTTCTTTTACAATTTCAGATAAGAAAATGACCATTCTGGGAGCAGGTGGTGCGGCCAAGTCCATTTTTGGCACAGGCTGTTTTGGATGGAGTCAGTCAGATTTCAGTCTTTGTTCGTTCAGTTTCCATGGAAAAAACAAGACCTTACCTAGACAAGTTGCAGGAGCAAACAGGTTTTAAAGTGGACTTGTATGCTTTAGAAAATGTTTCTGAACTGCAAGAAAAAGATTGCCAAGTCCGACCTGCTCGTCAATGCGACTAGTGTGGGAATGGACGGTCAGTTGTCCCCAGTTCCAGAAAGCATCAATTTGCCAGAAACTCTCTTGGTCGCAGATATCATTTACCAACCCTTTGAAACGCCATTTTTGAAATGGGCTAAAAGTCAGGGCAATCCAGCTGTCAATGGTCTGGGAATGTTACTCTATCAAGCTGCTGAAGCTTTTCAACTGTGGACAGGTAAAGAAATGCCTACGGAAGAGATTTGGCAGTCCTTAACAGAAAAAAATATCAACAATGAAAAAGGAGACCCTACTATGAAAATCAGAATCGATATTCCACATCATCCTTATGATATTCAGATTGAAAAAGGTTGTCTATCGCAAGCAGGTCAATGGTTGCGAGAGCTTTGGCAACCGCAAAAAGTGGTTATCGTAACAGACAACCATGTGGCCTCACTCTACGCTGAGAAGGTCAAGCTCAGCCTGGAGGATGCTGGTTTTCAGGTAGCTGTTTTTTTGACTTTTTAGAAGGTGAAGAACGGAAAAAAATCTGACCACTGTTCAGAAAGTCTATGAATTTCTAGTCAAGCAAGGTCTGACTCTGTAGCGATGGGATTGTGGCCCTTGGTGGTGGTGTCGTTGGGGACCTGACTGGCTTTGTAGCTTCTACCTATATGCGGGGGATTCACTTTGTTCAGATTCCGACTAGTTTGACGGCCCAGGTTGATTCTTCTATCGGTGGAAAGACAGGTGTTAATACTTCTTTTGCTAAGAATATGGTAGGGACCTTTGCCCAACCAGATGGGGTTCTGATTGATCCGCTTGTTCTTGAAACTCTTGGAAAGAGAGAGTTGATTGAGGGAATGGGCGAGGTCATCAAGTATGGCTTGATTGAGGATCCAGAACTGTGGACTCTCTTGACGGAGCTGGATGGTTCTGTAGAGAGCATTTTGGAACATGCAGAGACTTTGATTGAACATTCTTGCCAAGTTAAGCGTAAGATGGTAGTTGAGGATGAGTTGGACAAGGGTGTTCGTCTTTACCTCAATTTTGGCCACACTATTGGCCATGCCATAGAAGCGACTGCCGGTTATGGAAAAGTCATGCATGGAGAAGCCGTTGCAATGGGAATGGTGCAGATTTCCAAGGTTGCTGAGGGGAAAGGCCTCATGCCAGAAGGAATGACCCAGTCCATCACAGAAATGTGTCAGAAATTTGGACTTCCTGTGGAGTATGAAAATTGGGATGTTGAAAAGCTTTATCAGGCTTTGACTCATGATAAGAAAGCGCGTGGCAACACCTTGAAATTGGTCTTGGTGCCGGATCTTGGGTCAGCGACCATTCACCCTGTTTCCCTAGAAGAGATGAAAGACTACTTGGTAAAATAAGGAGAGCCTATGAGATATTTAACTGCAGGAGAATCACACGGACCTCGTCTGACAGCTATCATTGAAGGAATTCCCGCTGGACTTCCTTTGACTGCGGAGGACGTCAATCAGGATCTGAAACGTCGTCAGGGTGGTTACGGTCGTGGTGGTCGTATGAAAATTGAGAGTGATCGGGTTGTCTTTACTTCGGGTGTTCGCCATGGGAAGACGACTGGGGCTCCTATTACCATGGATGTCGTCAATAAAGACCACCAAAAATGGCTGGACATCATGTCTGCTGAGGACATTGAGGACCGCCTTAAAAGCAAACGGAAAATCACCCATCCTCGTCCAGGTCATGCCGACTTGATTGGGGGTATCAAGTACCGTTTTGATGATTTAAGAAATTCTTTGGAGCGCTCATCTGCCCGTGAAACCACCATGCGAGTGGCAGTTGGGGCAGTGGCCAAACGTCTCTTGGCTGAACTGGAGATAGAAATTGCCAACCATGTCGTTGTTTTTCGGTGGCAAGGAAATCGATGTTCCTGAAGATCTGACGGTTGCTGAGATTAAGGAAAGAGCTGCCCAGTCAGAAGTTTCTATTGTCAACCAAGAACGGGAACAGGAAATCAAGGATTATATTGACCAAATCAAGCGTGACGGTGATACCATCGGTGGGGTTGTGGAGACAGTCGTCGGAGGTGTTCCAGTTGGTCTTGGTTCCTATGTCCAATGGGACAGAAAATTGGATGCGCGATTGGCCCAAGCAGTTGTTTCTATCAATGCCTTTAAAGGAGTAGAATTTGGTCTTGGATTTGAGGCTGGTTACCGTAAAGGAAGCCAAGTCATGGACGAAATTCTCTGGTCTAAAGAAGACGGCTATACTCGTCGCACCAATAATTTAGGTGGTTTTGAAGGTGGCATGACCAATGGGCAACCCATCGTTGTTCGAGGTGTTATGAAGCCCATCCCCACCCTTTATAAACCTCTGATGAGTGTAGATATTGAGACTCACGAACCTTATAAGGCAACTGTGGAGAGAAGTGATCCGACCGCTCTGCCAGCAGCAGGTGTTGTCATGGAGGCTGTTGTGGCAACAGTTCTGGCGCAGGAAATCTTAGAGAAATTCTCATCCGATAATCTAGAGGAATTAAAGGAAGCAGTAGCCAAACACCGTGAGTATACAAAGAACTATTAAGGAGTTTCTATGTCAAAAACCATCTATATTGCAGGTCTCGGTTTGATTGGTGCTTCGATGGCACTTGGAATCAAGCGCGATCATCCCGATTACGAAATTCTAGGTTACAATCGTAGTCAGGCTTCGAGAGATATTGCCTTGGAGAGGGGGATGATTGACCGTGCGACGGATGATTTTGCCAGCTTTGCTCCTCTGGCTGATGTCATCATTCTAACCTTACCAATTAAGCAGACCATTGCTTTATTCAGGAGTTGGCAGGTTTGAACTTGAAAGAAGACGTCATTATCTCAGATGCTGGCTCGACCAAGGCTGCCATTGTGGATGCAGCGGAGCAGTATTTGACTGGCAAGCCTATTCGCTTTGTTGGGGCCCATCCTATGGCTGGTAGCCACAAGACAGGAGCTGCCTCTGCGGATGTTAATCTTTTTGAAAATGCCTACTATATCTTCACACCTTCGAGCCTGACAAGTTCTGACACACTTGAGGAAATGAAGGATCTGCTTTCAGGCCTTCATGCTCGTTTTATCGAGATTGATGCCAAGGAGCATGATCGGGTGACTTCTCAGATTAGCCATTTTCCCCATATCTTGGCATCAGGTCTCATGGAGCAAACAGCTGTCTATGCTCAAGAACATGAGATGACAAGGCGCTTTGCGGCGGGTGGTTTTCGAGATATGACCCGGATTGCAGAGAGTGAACCAGGTATGTGGACTTCTATTCTCTTGTCCAATCGCGAGACCATCCTAGAGCGGATTGAGGATTTCAAGGAACGCTTAGATGGGATTGGTCAGGCTATTAGCAAGGGGGAAGAAGAGCAGATTTGGAACTTTTTCAACCAAGCGCGTGAGCAACGTCAGGCTATGGAAATCCATAAACGCGGAGGAGTGGACAGTTCTTATGACTTATATGTTGATGTTCCCGATGAAGAAGATGTTATCTTGAGGATTTTGGAATTGCTACGAGGAACTTCCTTGGTCAATATCCACATCAACGAAGAAAACCGTGAGGATGTTCACGGGATTCTACAAATTTCCTTTAAAAATGCTCAGGATCTGGAACGAGCTGATCGCTTAATTTCAGAAAATACGGACTACACAGTTGTCATCAAATAAGGAGAAAATCATGTCTAATATTTACGATAGTGCAAATGAACTCAGTCGCGGCTTACGCGAATTACCAGAATACAAGGCAGTCAAAGCAGCAAAAGATGCCATCCAAGCTGATGAACAAGCTAGCAAGATTTTTGCAGACTACCTTGCCTTCCAGCAAGAAATCCAAGTCATGGCGCAAACTGGACAAATGCCAGATGCTTCTTTCCAAGAGAAGATGCAGTCCTTCAGCAAGCAAATTCAAGAAAACGCTCTTTTGTCAGATTTCTTTGCCAAGCAGCAACAATTATCGATTTACCTTTCAGACATTGAAAAAATTGTCTTTGAACCTGTTTCAGAATTGTTGAAATAGTATTTTATCTGTATAAAAGCCAGAAATTTCAGGAATTTCTGGCTTTTTTGTGATAAAATAAGAAAAAGTATTGCAAGTATGAGGTCCGCTATGAAACTAAAAACAAACATTCGCCACTTACATGGCAGTATCCGAGTTCCAGGTGACAAGTCTATCAGCCATCGTTCGATTATCTTTTGGAAGTTTAGCTGAAGGTGAGACCAAGGTTTATGATATTTTTGCGTGGCGAGGACGTGCCTCGACTATTCAAGTTTTTCGTGATCTTGGTGTTGAGATTGAGGACAAAGACGGAGTTATTACCATTCAAGGTGTTGGGATGGATGGCCTTAAAGCTCCGCAACATGCTTTGGATATGGGGAATTCTGGAACCTCTATTCGCCTGATTTCAGGTGTCCTTGCCGGTGCAGACTTTGAAGTAGAGATGTTTGGTGATGACAGTCTATCCAAACGTCCTATGGATCGCGTGACCCTTCCACTGAAAAAGATGGGAGTCAGCATTTCAGGGCAAACAGAGCGAGACCTGCCTCCCCTTCACTTGAAAGGTACCAAAAACCTAACACCAATTCACTATGAGTTGCCAATCGCCTCTGCCCAAGTCAAGTCTGCCTTGATATTTGCTGCCTTGCAGGCTCAGGGTCAGTCAGTTATTATCGAGAAAGAATGCACTCGTAACCATACAGAAGATATGCTACAGCAATTTGGTGGTCATTTAAGTGTGGACGGAAAGAAAATCACAGTCCAAGGACCGCAAAAACTGACAGGACAAAAGGTGATTGTTCCAGGAGATATTTCCAGTGCAGCCTTTTGGTTGGTCGCAGGATTGATTGTTCCAAATTCTCGTGTCGTGCTGAAGAATGTGGGGATTAACGAAACGCGTACTGGTATCATTGATGTCATTCGCGCTATGGGTGGAAAACTAGAAATAACTGATATTGATCCGGTCGCAAAATCTGCAACCCTAACTGTCGAGTCCTCTGACTTGAAAGGAACAGAAATTGGTGGAGCCTTGATTCCACGATTGATTGATGAGTTGCCGATTATTGCCCTTCTTGCCACCCAAGCAGAAGGAGTGACGGTTATCAAGGATGCAGAGGAACTAAAAGTCAAGGAAACAGACCGCATTCAAGTGGTAGCGGATGTTTTAAATAGTATGGGCGCGGAAATCACACCTACGGCAGATGGAATGATTATCAAAGGGAAATCTGCTCTTCATGGAGCTAGAATCAACACCTTTGGTGACCACCGTATCGGAATGATGACAGCCATCGCAGCTCTCTTGGTTGCAGATGGAGAAGTAGAGCTTGATCGTGCAGAAGCCATCAATACCAGTTATCCTAGCTTCTTTGATGATTTGGAGACCTTGATTCATGGCTAAGGTATTACTCGGATTTATGGGAGCTGGTAAATCGACTATTGCAAGAGGTTTAGACCCAGACTACCTCGATATGGATGCCTTGATTGAGGAACGTTTGGGCATGTCCATTGTGAATTTTTTCGCAGAAAAGGGTGAAGTGGCCTTTCGCCAAGTGGAGTCAGAAGTTTTAGCGGACTTACTAAAAACAGACCGAGTTGTGTCAACTGGTGGAGGAGTAGTCGTTTATCAGAGAAATCGTGACTTGCTCAAGCAAAATCCTGATAACATTTATCTGAAAGCAGACTTTGAAACCCTTTACCAACGTATTTCAGCTGATAAGGACAATCAACGGCCACTTTTTCTCAACAACAGCAAGGAAGAGTTGCGAGGGATTTTTCAAGAAAGACAGGCTTGGTACGAGGAAGTAGCCAGTCGTGTTCTAGATGTGACTAAGCTAAGCCCAGAGGAAATTGTAGAGGAACTGAGATGAAAATTGCCTATCTAGGTCCTAAGGGATCTTTTTCGCACCATGTTGTGCAGACCGCTTTTCTTCATGAGGAATTACAAGCTTTTGCCAACATCACAGATGTCATCAAGGCCTATGAACAAGGCTTGGTGGACTATTCGGTGGTGCCAGTTGAAAACTCCATTGAGGGAAGTGTGTATGAAAGCTTGGACTATCTTTTTCATCAGGCGGACATTCAGGCTGTTGCAGAAATAGTACAACCCATTCATCAGCAACTGATGGCAGTTCCTGGTCAGTCAAAGATTGAGAAAATCTTTTCCCACCCTCAAGCTCTGGCTCAAGGAAAGAAATTTATAGATGAGCATTACCCAGAAGCCCAGCTTGAAATGACGGCAAGTACAGCCTATGCAGCTCGCTTCATCGCTGAACATCCAGACCAGCCTTTTGCAGCTATTGCTCCTAGAAACTCAGCTGCCGAGTATGGTTTGGAGCTGATAGCAGAAGATATCCAAGAAATGGAAGCCAATTTCACTCGTTTTGGGTTTTAGGGTCCGAGATTCCCACTCTTCCTTTGCAACCACAAGATGAAAAAATGAGCCTAGCCTTGACCTTGCCAGACAATCTTCCCGGTGCCCTCTACAAGGCTCTTTCAACCTTTGCTTGGCGAGGTATTGACCTAACCAAGATAGAAAGTCGTCCTTTGAAAACAGCCTTGGGAGAATATTTTTTCATTATTGATGTGGATTATAGTGCCAAAGAGCTGGTTCATTTTGCCAAACAAGAACTAGAAACAATTGGGATCCAGTACAAGATACTGGGAACCTACCCTATTTTCACCATAAGGGATCTAGGAAAGGAGAACCTATGAGCAAAGAAAGCCCTTTAAGTCATCATGAGCAGTTACGTTATGACTACCTTTTTAAGAATATTCATTACCTAAATGACAGAGAAAAGAGAGAATTTGACTATCTGAAAAGAAAAATGGACGGTGAATTACTCTCTAATGAAAGGGAAAAAAATCTAGGGACGGATCTTGGAATTCCACAGTATTCCAATCAAAGTCGCTCGAATAGACATCAGAAAATTCCCTCTCTTCCAAAAGTGAAAAAGAAGAAACCAAGAAGATTTTTTAAACGAGTTCTAATTTGGCTTTTACTGTTGATAACCTGTGTGGCTGCGGGCATGATTATTATGTTCCTTCGAGGTTTTCAGTCCACAAATTCTACTAAAAATCCTTCCAATGCACGGGCAGCTCAGGTTGAAGTGTTTAATGGTCAAGATACTAAAGACGGGGTGAATATCCTAATCATGGGGACAGATGGCCGTATCGGTCAAAATAGTGCAGAAACTCGCACAGACACGATTATGGTACTAAACGTTAGCGGATCAGATAAGAAAATCAAGCTAGTCAGTTTCATGCGTGACAACCTAGTCTATATTGATGGCTACAGCCAGATTGTGAATGGAAAGAAGCAGAGGGATAACAAACTCAACGTAGCCTATGAACTTGGGGAGCAGGAGGGACAAAAAGGAGCAGAAATGGTTCGCAAGGTTTTAAAAGATAACTTTGATTTGGACATTAAGTATTATGCTCTAGTGGATTTTCAGGCCTTTGCAACTGCCATTGATACTCTATTTCCTGATGGGGTGACCATCGATGCTCAATTCTCAACATTGAATGGTCAGCCTCTGACAGAAGCTACAGTTGGAGATGATCTTCATGCAACAGAAACAGAGTCGCCAACTCAAACCATCAAAGTTGGGAAACAGCAGATGAATGGGTCTACCTTGCTGAACTATGCTCGCTTCCGTGATGATGATGAAGGAGACTACGGACGTACCAAACGTCAACAGCAGGTCATGTCAGCTGTTCTTGAGCAAATTAAAGACCCGACTAAACTCTTTACAGGTTCAGAGGCGCTTGGAAAGGTCTTTGGAATGACTTCAACCAATCTACCGTATAGCTTCTTGTTGACCAATGGTTTGTCAGTTATCCAAGGCGCACAGAATGGTATTGAAAGATTGACAGTGCCAGAACTTGGCGATTGGGTAGACGCTTATGATGTCTACGGAGGACAAGGTCTACTTGTCGACCAAAACAAATATCAGACTAAACTCGCCCAAATGGGAATGAGATAAGAGGTATATAAATAAAAATCAAAGCTTCATTCACTGGTGAAAAGAGTGGATTGGGCTTTGATTTTTTACAGTATCTGATGGATTTTTAAGGCTTTTTTATGGTATAATAAAACGATATAACCCGTTATTGGACAGAAGAGGAGAGACATGAGTGATTTGAAAGCGATTCAGGCTCGTAGTCTGGAAATGGCTGAATATTTCGTTGCATTTTGTAAAGAACATGATTTGTTGTGCTATCTCTGTGGTGGAGGCGCTATTGGTGCCCTTCGCAACAAGGGCTTCATTCCTTGGGATGATGACCTAGATTTTTTCATGCCTCGCAAGGACTATGAAAAGTTGGCAGAATTATGGCCTCGTTATGCAGATGAACGTTATTTTCTTTCAAAAAGCAAGAAGGATTTTGTCGATCGGAACCTTTTTATTACCATTCGAGATAAGGAAACGACCTGTATCAAGCCTTATCAGCAGGATTTGGATTTGCCACACGGTTTAGCTTTGGATGTTTTACCTTTAGATTATTATCCTAAAAATCCAGCTGAGCGTAAAAAACAGGTTCGCTGGGCCTTGATCTATTCACTCTTTTGTGCCCAAACTGTCCCAGAAAAGCATGGTGCAGTCATGAAATGGGGGAGTCGCATTTTACTCGGTTTGACGCCAAAATCTCTACGTTATCGCATTTGGAAAAAAGCTGAGAAAGAAATGACCAAGTACAGTCTAGCTGAGAGCGATGGCATTACGGAATTATGCTCAGGTCCTGGCTACATGAGAAACAAGTATCCAATCGCATCCTTTGAAGACAATATCTTCTTGCCATTTGAAGATACTGAGATGCCTATCCCAGTCGGATATGATGCCTATCTCAGCACTGCTTTTGGGGATTATATGACGCCACCACCAGCGGATAAGCAAGTACCGCATCATGATGCCGTTATAGCAGACATGGACAAGAGTTACACAGAGTACAAGGGAGAATATGGGGCATGATGGAAGAAAAAATTAGCGTCATTGTTCCAGTCTATAATGTAGAAGCCTATCTGGAGCGATGTGTGGAGTCGATTCTTCAACAGACTTATGCCAATTTTGAGTTAATTCTAATCAATGATGGCTCTACCGATTCCAGCGGAGTTATCTGTGACAATTTAGCCTCTCAGCATGAGAATGTCAAGGTCTATCATATCGAAAATACTGGAGTTTCAAATGCGAGAAATACGGGAATCAAGCTGGCGACTGGTGCTTGGATCACCTTTTATTGATAGCGATGATTTCGTTACGAAAGACTATCTGGAAATCTTGATTGGTGCAGTTGATGATGAGGAGTCCGTAGGATTTACAATCGCTCCTCTGCACCATATTAAAAATGGAATTGTGACAGATTTACCTCCTCATTCTGGAAGAAAAGAAGTCTGGTCAACAGAAGAAACCATGAAGGAATTACTGATGACCACTAGAACATCATTTTTTCCTGTCGCAAAACTGTTTAAGAGAGATTTGATAGCGGATGAAAGGTTTAATACAGATTATCACCTAGCTGAAGATGCCTTGTTCTTAACTGAATTGCTACTAAAGACAAGATGCAGTAGCGTATTTATTGACAAACCAATTTATTATTATGATCATCGTGAGGGAAGTGCGACAACATCTGTTAATCAGCATGTATTTGACACGATAGAAGTTTATAAGCACATAATCGCTAAAGTATCACAAGCCTTTCCTGATTTAAAACCTGAATTAAAAAATAGAGAATGTTGGTCATACATCACAGTTTACGATAAAATTATCTTCACTTCATCTGAACAGTATCAAAAGGAGAAAGCCGAGCTGAGAACTTGGATTGTTCAGCATCGACACGAAATTTGGAAGGACGCTTATTTTACTACATTTCGCAAGATAGCAGTTCTATCACTTGTCTTTTTCTCCATGGATGTATAAGAAAAATTGTTGGGTTAAGAAACTAATATTATGAGAAGGAGTTGAAAATGAATTTTTTTCAAAAATGGATGAATACTTTGAAAAATCAAAATTATGGATTTCATATCTGTTTGTTTTCATTTCGATTTTAAGTATGAGTTCACTAGTTTATAAGGTAGCAAATCCAATCTATAAGGGATTGTCAGCGATTGTTGTACTTTATATTTGCTACACACTGTTGTTTAAGTGGAAACAGATTACAGTAGATCGAAAGTTTTTGGCCTTATTTGGCTTGTTATCTGGGAGTCATCTGCTATCAGCAGTATTCAATCGCTCCGGACATTTGATTGGGAATGTGATTGAAATACTTTTTATGGTAACCTATGTTTTATTATTTACCATGTTACAATCAGGGCAACTTAAAAAATTATCTGACTGGATTGCTTATACGGTTCAAATTGTATCTTTTTCTTCAGCAATTTTTGCGTTTGGTTTATTGATAAGTAGAGTCCTTATCCTATTTAAGATTGGCGAACAATCTTATTATTATGGTGTCATGAATGGACGTCTGTGGGGGATTGTTAATCCTAATGCTAGTGCAATATTTTCATACATTAGCATTATTTTGGCCATGTATTTGATCCATAAAGGAAGTAAATATTCTGTTTATCTTAAACTGAACAATGTGATTCAATTAGTTTATTTTGCAACTATGCAAAGTCGAGGGGCCTTATTGTCCTTGCTTCTCATGATTGGACTCTATAGTTTCTTTGCTGGTAGAGGAAGTATCGTTAAACGATTTCTTACTTTTATCGTTGCTGGTTTGCTGATTACTACTACCAACATTGGATTGAGTTATGCAACTTCAATTTATATCTCATCTGAAACTGCGACTGTTTTTGACTTAAACAAAGGACAATCCTACGCTGAGACAGATTCGTCTATCACTAAGAAGAATGGTGAACTCCATCTAATTGAAACAACACCAAGTGGTAGGACCTACATTTGGAAAAATGCCATCAAAATGGGAAGTGCCAAACCAATTTTGGGTTATGGTGTACGGAATGTCCCAGATTACTACACAGAATATTTCAGTAAATTTGAGATCCAAAACTCCCTTATCGGTGGGAACTTCCATAACATTTTTGTGACTATATTTGTTAGTTCTGGAGTTCTAGGCTTAGTATCCTTCCTTCTTATATTGGGTTATGTGATCAAGCGCTTTTTAACTTATTTGATTATTTCCAAGAAAAATACTGATAAATTGATTATGATTCTCTTCTTCGGTATCTTGTTTGGTCAGTTGTTTGAAAGTCAGATTATGTACTCTACCAACTTTATCAATATCATCTTTTGGTTGGCAATCGGTTATGGACTAGTGGTTTGCAAACGGGATGAAGGAGTTCGGTATCAAGAAGTAACAGATGTCAGTGAAATTCAACAGATGGAACTTGGAATCATGGAGTACATTCATGAAGTTTGTCAGAAAATTGGTGTCAAGTATTTCTTAGCATATGGAAGTCTAATTGGTGCTGTTCGCCATAAAGGTTTTATTCCTTGGGATGATGATATGGACATCTGCATGCTAAGAGAAGACTATGAGAAACTACAAGATTACCTCATCGCTCATCCTGATGAACGTTATGAAGTCATGTCTTATAAAAATAATCTCAACTACGTCTATCCCTTCATGAAAGTGCAGGATAACCATACCTACTTGCTAGAAGAAGATGTTCGCATCGATTCCAATATGGGAATCTATGTAGACATTTTCCCTGTGGATGGTTACGAAGATAACGCAGATTTTAAAAATAAGATGACGAAACTGATAAAGAAACGTCAATTGAGTTGTTATACTTTTAAAGGAATTACAAATACAAAGAGTCTACTGAATTCTTTGATTCGTTATATTTCTGTTGTCATTTTCTATTTCACAAATACGAATAAGTATGTTGAGCAAATTGATAAACTTGCTAAATCTAGAGCAGTTGCTGACTACGAGCAAGTTGATTATTTGATTTATAAGGATATGAATAAGCCAGTTTGGAAACGAGAGTGGTTGGAACAAGTGATTGTGGGAATGTTTGAAGGCAAGGAACTTATGATTCCAAAACATTACCATGAAATTTTGACTTCTGACTATGGAGATTACATGCAATTGCCCCCTCTTGAACAAAGAGTATCTCACCATGATTTCAAACTGTGGAAAATCACTAAAAGTTCTAAGTAAGCAAATCGCAGTTAAAAATCGTTTAAAAAATTAGTCAAAATTAGGAGAATAAAACGTATGTCTGAGAGAGTTTTAAGTCTTGAAGAAATAAAACAAGTGGAGTTGGATATTTTTAAAGTATCTACATGAACTATGTGAAAAGCATCAGATTAAATATTTTATTGATTTTGGAACCTTACTAGGAGCTGTCCGCCATAAAGGATTTATCCCTTGGGATGATGATACGGATATTTCCTTGGCGCGAGATGAATTTGAAAAGCTTTATAAGGTTTTAAAAAATGAGAATCATCCCTACTACAAATTGATTTCATTTAGAGAAACAAAAGGCTATCCTTACAGTTATATGCGTGTCCATGATATTAGAACACGTAGAGATGCCGCTCTTCTGGATCCGACAGTCGTATTGGGAACTTGCGTTGACATTTTTCCATACGATGGTGTCGTGACGGAGGAAAGTGATTGTAAGAAAATGAAGCTCTATAAACATTTTGTCCGCCTTTCTTCTTTGAATTTCAAAGGAATTAAATCAGAAAATGGGGGGATAAAAAATCTGCCTCGCTATATTGGGTCGGCTATTTTCCGTCTTAGCTCTCCACAAACTTGGAATCAAAAATTAGAGAATCTTGCTTTAAAATATAGTGTAAATCAAGCTACAGATCTTACTTGTACGATATTTGATCCTAGCTTTCCAGAGGGAATCAAAAAAGAATGGCTCTATGATCTGATTGATATGCCATACGAAAACATCGTAGTGAAGGCTCCGAGAAAATACCATGAAATTCTTGCCTACGAATTTGGAGCAGATTATATGACTCCACCACCTGTTGAACAACAGGTTCCAGGAACTGATAGGAATTATTGGATTGATTAGTAAGAGATTGTTTTCATTGAGAAAGGAGTGTTCAAGATGAAGAATAAAGGATTAGTTAAATCAGTCAGTTATAGTTTACTTGCTTTTCTTTTTGTGTTGATTGGTTTATCACAACAAGTTGATGCAGACACCATTACTGCTGGTTCGGGTAATCGTATCCATTTCATTAATACTAAGGCCAAGTCAGGAAGTGATGCCATTCTGCTAGAGAGTAATGGCCACTATGCTTTGATTGATATGGGGGAAGACTATGATTTTCCTGATGGGAGTGACCCAAGGTATCCAAGCCGCTGGGGAATTTCTATGAGAAATTATCAAGTATTGGAGGATCGATTGATTCGCCACTTGGATCAAATAGGTGTTAAAAAAATTAGATTTTTATTATTGGAACTCATGTCCATAGTGACCATATCGGCGGAGCAGATGAAATACTCAATCGTTATCAAGTTGATAAGTTTTATTTGAAAAAATATTCAGATGATCGGATTACAGCAAACTGGGGACTATGGGATAATCTTTTTAATTACGATAATGCCTTGAGAGCAGCTCAAAAACGAGGAGTTACTCTTATTCAGAATATTTCAGATGAGGATAGTCACTTTAAATTAGGTGATATGGATATCCAACTCTATAATTATAAGAATGAATATGATGCTGATGGCAATCTGAAAAAAGTTCTAGATGATAACTCAAACTCAATCGTTTCAGTGGTGACCGTGGCAGGAAAGAGAATCTATCTTGGTGGAGATTTGGATAATGCCGAAGGAGCAGAAGATAAGTTAGGTCCAGTTATCGGCAAGGTTGATATGATGAAATGGAACCACCATTATGATGCGACAATTTCAAATACGATTAATTTTCTTGAAAACCTATCTCTAAAGATGATTATTCAGACAACTGGTGGTGATATTAATGTTGCTTCAACCAGAGAATATCTCCAAAAGAAAAATATTCAAGTTCTCAGAGCTTCTAGTCAAACTCAAGACGCTACCGTTTTTGATATTAGTGATAGCGGATTTGCCAATGTTTCTAATCTCTTCCCTGACATCCCTGTAGTTGACGAAAAATGGTATCAAGAAGGTGGCTACTGGAAATATCGTTTAAGTGATGGGGAAATGGCTATCGGTTGGAAAGAGATTGGCGGAGCCACTTACTTCTTTAATGGAAAAGGGCAAATGCAAGCAGGACGCTGGCTTCACCTTAATGATGATTGGGGAGAAAATACTAAGGGGAATGATTACTATCTCAACTCAAATGGTAAAATGCAAACAGGCGGTTGGTTCAAGCTGGAGGGCTCTTGGTATTATATCCAATCAAATGGTGCTAGACGATTTAGCGAGCTTTCTGAAATTGGAGGGAAAAAGTATCTCTTTGCAGAAGATGGGAAGATGTTAACAGGACATCAAGTCTTTAATGGCAAGAAGATGTTCTTTGCAGACAGTGGTGCACTCCAAACAGCAGGTAAACCTTTAACTTGGCAAAAGATTGATTCAGATTGGTATTTCTATGATGAGGATGGGCTAAAGACCATTGGTAAAAAGAATATCAATGGAAGCACATACTACTTTAATCAAGAAGGTGTGATGCAAACCGGTTGGGCCTTTGTTGATGGTCACTGGAACTATTTTGCGAACTCAGGCGCCATGCAAACAGGCTGGATCAAGGATCAAGATACTTGGTATTATCTGGACAAAGATGGTATCATGCTCACTGGAAAACAAGATATAAATGGTGTTCGTTACTATTTGAATGCTAGTGGTGCTATGCAAACGGGCTGGAAATGGCTAGAGAACAATTGGTATTACTATGCGAACTCAGGAGCTATGAAAACAGGCTGGATTAAGGATAATGAGAAATGGTATTATCTAAATCAAGATGGTATTATGCAGACTGGGAAACAAGAAATCAACGGTACGCGTTACTATTTGAATACCAGTGGTGCCATGCAAACAGGCTGGCAGTGGCTTGATAAACACTGGCATTACTACGCTGACTCAGGGGCTATGAAGACTGGTTGGTTGAAGGATCAAGAAACATGGTATTATCTTGAAGATCAGGAAGGAACCATGTTGGTCGGCTTCCAACAAGTAGATGGTAAGCAGTATTACTTTAGTGCATCAGGAGCTATGCAAACAGGCTGGAAATGGTTTGATAATCATTATCGTTACTTTGAAGCAAGTGGAGCTATGAAGACAGGTTGGATAAAGGATAAAGGAGTCTGGTATTATCTCAATCCTGAAGATGGCATCATGCTAGTTGGTCTCCACAAAATCAATGGCGACCATTATTATCTTGATTCAACTGGAGCTATGCAGACTGGTTGGAAACGGATTGACGGTAATTGGTACTATTTCCAAACAGATGGTTCCCTGTTGAAATGCTACTACGCCTGATGGTTACAAGGTAAACGAAGAAGGTATCTGGAAACAGACTGTTGCTGCTGTAAATGGTGAAGCAGATCAGTTAGAAAAGAAGCAAGAAGCTAATTCCTCTATTGTTGAACAACCTAAACAAGATTCAAATCTAGAAGCCAATGCTTCTGACAAGAAAGAAAAAGAATAAATAAGAAACACCCTACTAGTAAACGCTCGTTTATCAGTAGGGTGTTCTTTTAGTTTCTTTTGATCTTAGCTAATACTAAATTGAGTGCATAGTGAAGTGTTTTATCCTTAGTGAGAAAGAGTGTTAAGAGATAGTAGATTCCACAAGTAGCTATGGTAGAGAGAACCATGAGAATCATATTGAGGTTCACCGTATAGGAACTGATTTGGAAAATCATCTTGAAAATATAGAAGATCGGGATAAATCCAAGGGATATGAGACCATAACGTGTTAAAGTCACAAAGATTTCTTTTAAACTAATCAGTTGGTGTTTCCTAATAAAATGAATTTCTAAGAGAACAACGATAGCTTCTGCAATAATGGTAGTAGCAATATAATACTCAGGGGCAAAAATATTATTGAAATACAAGATGCTGTTTAATAGGAGATTTGCTCCACCACCAGCAAAGTAGAAAGCAGTTAAGCGGTTCTCGTGGTCATTGATAAAGATAATTTGCTTACCAAGAATCAATTCAATAGCCCAGATAATGGTTCGAAAGGCGAAGACACTGGTCACGATACCTGCCTCAAGATACTTTTCAGAAGAGTAGATAACCGTTGCGTACTTTCCCAAAATCATAATCCCAAAACTAGTTGGAATCATGAGAAAATAGAATAATGATGCCGCTTGATTTACAAGATAATTATAAGAATTGTAATCCTTTTTCCCGAGGTAGTAGCCGAGACGTGGAATGCTGACACTGATAGCTCCACTTAAGACACCAGCAATCAGCATGACGATACTATAGGCAATTGTATAATAAGAAATATAGTTTTCATCTGGTCCCTTGGTGATAAACATTCTATCTAGCAAGGTATAAAGCATATTGGCATTTGCCAAGAGAAGCATAGTAAAGAGTGGTTTAGAAGCCTTAGCTAACTCGATGAAACCAATTTTGACAAAGGAAACTTCTCTCTTGATCCAAAGAAAACTAAGGAGGTAGTTGAGGATAGTTGTCGCAGTCATGACGATAGCATAGGGGACAATATCATCAGCAGTTTTGACAAAGGCAAAGATGGCGACCAGCATGGTAATCCGAATAATCAATGTCTTGTAAAGGATGAAGGCATAGTTTTCATAAGCCTCGTTCATCCATTCGATATTGAGGAATTGGAAGAGGGCTTGGGCCCCTAATATGTAGTAGAGGACTTTCAGGTTCTCAATGCTGGTGTCAAAGAAGATAAAGAGGAAGTAGATACCAGTCGTCAGGAGAGAGGTGAAAACTGAGATATAAAACAACTTAGAAAAGACATAGTTGATTTTATTCTTGTCATCCTTGACCTTACTGATAGCTCGAATACCGTAGTTGTATATCCCAAAGGCAGCTAGTGGAATGACAAAGCTAGCCCAGGTATTGGCGGTATTGAAATAACCGTAGTTGGATTTGCTGAGAATCCGAGTCAGATAAGGGTTGGTTATCAGAGGAAAAACGATATTGAGAATATTGACCAGCAAACTGGCCAATGCATTAACTTTTATATTTTTCATTGAACTTTCTTTCTTAAATCTAAAATCATCTCTAGTATTATATCACATTCCAGCGCCATTCTTTTGATAAAATCGTAAAAATCTAGTATAATAGATAGACTGAAAGCATGAGGTTACTAGATATGAAGATGAAACAAATTAGTGATACAACACTGAAAATCACGATGACTTTAGATGATTTGATGGATCGGGGAATGGAAATTGCAGATTTTCTCGTTCCACAGGAAAAAACAGAAGAGTTTTTCTATGCTATTTTAGATGAATTAGAGATGCCAGACAATTTCTTGGATAGTGGCATGCTGAGTTTTCGTGTGACGCCAAAACCAGATAAGGTGGACGTCTTTGTGACCAAGTCCAAGATTGACCAGAATCTGGATTTTGAAGATTTGGCGGACTTACCAGACATGGAAGAATTAGCCCAAATGTCGCCGGATGAATTTCTCAAGACGCTAGAAAAGAGTATCGCAGAGAAAACCAAGGATGATATAGAGGCTATTCAATCACTAGAACAGGTCGAGGCTAAGGAAGAGGAGCAAGAGCAAGCGAACAAGGAGACTGAGAGTAAGAAGGAACCTTATATCTACTATATCTTGCGTTTTTGCAAGCCTTTCTGACCTAGTTGCTTTTGCAAAAGACGGTTAACTACCAGATGGAAACATCTGAACTCTACAAGATGAATGACCACTATTATTTGACAATTTTTAGTCGATATTGAAAAATCATCCAAGTCCATATCCAGCTTGGCTCTTGGCTCGTATGCGTGAATTTGCAGATGATAGTGATATCAGTCGTTCGGTTTTTACAAGAGTATGGGCAAATCTTGATCAACCACGATGCAGTTATCGGTCTGCAAAAGATTAGTTCATAGTTTTTTTGGAAATCAATTTTCACTTATCAAGAAAGGCGAATCAGATGATTCGTTTTTTTCTTTTCTAAACTGAAATAGTGATTTACTATAATAGGAATTTTTCACAAAATTCTGTTATAATGGCTATATCAGAAAAATTTCTAGGAGACAAACATGACAGTTAAAATTGCTTTACTTGGATTTGGTACCGTTGCAAGTGGTGTACCATTCCTCCTAAAGGAAAATGGAGAAAAAATCGTTCAGTCAGCTCATTCGGAGATTGAAGTGGCCAAGGTATTGGTCAAGGATGAAGATGAAAAGAACCGCTTGCTTGCGGCAGGAAATGACTTTAACTTTGTAACCAATGTAGACGATATTTTATCAGACAAGGACATTACTATCGTAGTGGAATTGATGGGGCGTATCGAACCTGCTAAGACCTTTATCACTCGTGCCTTGGAAGCTGGGAAACACGTTGTTACTGCTAACAAGGACCTTTTGGCTGTCCATGGCGCAGAATTGCTAGAAATCGCTAAAGAGCACAATGTGGCACTCTACTACGAAGCAGCAGTAGCTGGTGGTATTCCAATTCTTCGTACCTTGGCAAATTCATTAGCTTCTGACAAAATCACGCGTGTGCTTGGAGTAGTCAATGGAACTTCCAACTTCATGATGACCAAGATGGTGGAAGAAGGCTGGTCTTATGATGACGCTTTGGCTGAAGCACAAAGACTTGGATTTGCTGAAAGTGATCCTACAAATGACGTAGATGGGATCGATGCAGCCTACAAGATGGTGATTTTGAGCCAATTTGCCTTTGGCATGAAGGTTGCTTTTGACGATGTAGCCCACAAGGGGATCCGTAATATCACACCAGAAGATGTGGCTGTAGCCCAAGACCTTGGTTATGTTGTGAAATTAGTTGGTTCTATCGAAGAAACTCCTTCAGGTATTGCCGCAGAAGTGACTCCAACCTTCCTGCCTAAAGCACACCCACTTGCCAGCGTAAATGGCGTGATGAACGCCGTCTTTGTAGAGTCTATCGGTATCGGTGAGTCTATGTACTACGGACCAGGTGCGGGTCAAAAACCAACTGCAACAAGTGTTGTAGCAGATATTGTCCGTATCGTTCGTCGCTTGAATGATGGAACCATTGGAAAAAGACTTCAACGAATACAGCCGTGAACTTGTCTTGGCTAATCCAGAGGATGTTAAAGCTAATTATTACTTCTCAATCCTGACTCCAGACTCAAAAGGTCAGGTCTTGAAACTAGCTGAAATCTTCAACGCTCAAGATATTTCATTCAAGCAAATTCTTCAAGACGGAAAAGAAGGGATAAGGCGCGTGTGGTCATCATTACACATAAGATCAATAAAGCGCAGCTTGAGAAGGTTTCAGCTGAGTTGGCCAAAGCTTCAGAATTTGACCTTTTGAATAGCTTCAAGGTGCTAGGAGAATAAGATGAAGATTATTGTACCTGCAACCAGTGCCAATATCGGGCCAGGTTTTGACTCGGTCGGTGTAGCTGTTACCAAGTATCTTCAAATTGAGGTCTGTGAAGAACGGGATGAGTGGTTGATTGAACATCAGATTGGCAAATGGATTCCCCATGATGAGCGCAATCTTTTGCTCAAATTGCTTTGCAAATTGCGCCTGACTTGCAACCAAGACGTTTGAAAATGACCAGTGATGTTCCCTTGGCGCGTGGTTTGGGTTCTTCCAGCTCGGTTATTGTTGCTGGGATTGAACTAGCCAACCAACTGGGGAAGCTCAACTTATCTGACCATGACAAATTGCAGCTGGCGACCAAGATTGAAGGGCATCCTGACAATGTTGCTCCAGCTATTTATGGAAATCTCGTTGTTGCGAGCTCTGTTGAAGGGAGAGTCTCTGCTATTGTAGCAGACTTCCCAGAGTGTGATTTCCTAGCCTATATTCCAAACTATGAATTGCGTACCCGAGACAGCCGTGGTGTCTTACCTAAGAAATTGTCTTACAAGGAAGCTGTTGCGGCAAGTTCGATTGCCAATGTTGCTGTTGCTGCCTTGTTGGCAGGAGACATGGTGACTGCTGGACAAGCGATTGAGGGAGACCTCTTCCACGAACGCTATCGTCAGGACTTGGTGAGAGAATTTGCGACGATTAAAAAAGTAGCCAAAGAAAATGGTGCCTATGCAACCTATCTCTCTGGTGCTGGACCGACTGTGATGGTATTGGCTTCTCATGACAAGATGCCCAAGATTAAGGCTGAATTGCAAAAGCAGTCTTTCAAAGGGAAATTGCATGACCTAAAAGTTGATACTCAAGGTGTCCGTGTTGAAGAAAAAAATAAAGAATAGAAGATAGGATGGGGAAAGTCTCGACTAGCGGGGCTTCCTATCCTTTTTTTGAAAAGAAGTCTAGTCAAAGAACTTGATAAAGGAGAAACAAAGATGGCGGAAATTTATCTAGCAGGTGGTTGTTTTTGGGGTTTAGAAGAGTATTTTTCTCGAATTTCTGGAGTGCTGGCAACCAGTGTTGGCTACGCTAATGGGCAAGTCGAAACAACCAATTATCAGCTACTCAAGGAAACAGACCATGCAGAAACAGTTCAAGTGATTTATGATGAGAAGGCAGTGTCACTCAGAGAGATTTTACTCTATTATTTCCGAGTCATCGATCCCTTATCTATCAACCAGCAAGGGAATGACCGTGGTCGCCAATATCGAACTGGAATCTATTACCAAGATGAAACAGACTTGCCAGCTATCTACACAGTGGTGCAGGAGCAGGAGCGCATGCTCGGTCGAAAAATTGCAGTAGAAGTGGAGAAACTTCGCCACTATATTCTGGCGGAAGACTACCACCAAGACTATCTTAAGAAGAATCCTTCAGGTTACTGTCATATCGATGTGACCGATGCTGAGAAGCCATTGATTGATGCCTCTAACTATGAAAAACCTAGTCAAGAAGCGTTAAGGCAAAGTTTGTCAGCAGAGTCCTACCGTGTTACCCAAGAAGCTGCTACAGAGGCTCCATTTACCAATGCCTATGACCAGACCTTTGAAGAAGGAATTTATGTAGACATTACAACGGGTGAACCGCTCTTCTTTGCAAAGGATAAGTTTGCTTCAGGTTGTGGTTGGCCAAGTTTTAGCCGTCCGATTTCCAAAGAGTTGATTTACTACTACAAGGATCTGAGTCATGGAATGGAGCGAATCGAGGTTCGTTCTCGTTCAGGTAATGCTCACTTGGGTCATGTTTTTACAGATGGACCGCAGGAGTTAGGTGGCCTCCGTTACTGTATCAATTCGGCCTCCTTGCGCTTTGTGGCCAAGGATGAGATGGAAGAAGCAGGATACGGCTATTTATTGCCTTACTTAAACAAATAAAACAGAGAGGGTGGATGCTTTCCACTTTCTTCATTTCCAGAATAAGAATAGAAGGGATTTATGAAACACTTATTATCTTACTTCAGACCCTATATCAAAGAATCCATTTAGCCCCCTTGTTCAAGTTGCTCGAAGCTGTGTTTGAGCTTTTGGTTCCCATGGTGATTGCTGGAATTGTTGACCAGTCCTTGCCTCAGAGAGATCAAGGGCACCTCTGGATGCAGATTGGCCTGCTCCTTATCTTTGCAGTGATTGGTGTTGTAGTAGCCTTGGTAGCTCAATTCTATTCAGCCAAGGCTGCGGTTGGATTTGCCAAAGAATTGACAGACGACCTCTATCGTCATATTCTTTCCTTGCCCAAGGACAGCAGAGACCGTTTGACAACTTCTAGCTTGGTGACTCGCTTGACCTCGGATACCTATCAGATTCAGACTGGTATCAATCAATTCCTGCGTCTCTTTTTGCGAGCGCCTATTATCGTTTTTGGGGCCATTTTTATGGCCTATCGCATCTCAGCTGAGCTGACTTTCTGGTTCTTGGTCATGGTTGTCATTTTGACAATCGTTATTGTAGGGCTCTCTAGACTGGTCAATCCTCTCTACAGTGGTCTCAGAAAGAAAACGGATCAACTAGTTCAAGAAACGCGCCAGCAATTACAAGGAATGCGGGTCATTCGTGCTTTTGGACAAGAAAAACGAGAATTACAGATTTTTCAAACCCTTAACCAGGTCTATGCCAGTTTGCAAGAAAAGACGGGTTTCTGGTCTAGTTTACTAACACCTCTGACCTATCTAATTGTTAATGGAATCCTCCTCGTCATCATCTGGCAGGGCTATATTTCTATACAAGGAGGTTCACTCAGTCAAGGTGCTCTCATTGCCCTTATCAACTATCTCTTACAGATTTTGGTGGAATTGGTCAAACTAGCTATGCTGATCAATTCTCTTAACCAGTCCTATATTTCAGCTAAGCGAATCGAGGAAGTCTTTGCTCAAGCTCCAGAAGACATCCATTCAGAGTTAGAACAAAAGCAAGCTACCAGTAGTCAGATTTTACAAGTCCAAGAACTGACCTTTACCTATCCTGATGCGGCTCAGCCTTCTCTTAGAGACATTTCCTTTGATATGAAGCAAGGGCAAATCCTTGGTATCATTGGGGGGAACGGGTTCTGGTAAATCAAGCTTGGTGCAAGTCTTACTTGGTCTATATCCAGCAGATAAGGGAAGCATTAACCTTTATCGAGATGGACGTAGTCCTCTTAATTTGGAGCAGTGGAGGTCTTGGATTGCCTATGTGCCTCAAAAAGTCAAGCTCTTTAAAGGAACTATTCGTTCCAACTTGACTTTGGGTTTCAATCAAGAAGTAACTGACCAAGAACTCTGGCAGGCCTTGGAGATTGCGCAAGCAAAGGATTTTGTCAGTGAAAAGGAAGGACTCTTAGACGCCATAGTTGAGGCAGGAGGACGAAATTTCTCAGGTGGACAAAAACAACGGCTGTCGATCGCTCGAGCAGTCTTGCGCCAAGCTCCATTTCTCATCCTAGATGATGCGACCTCGGCCCTCGACACCATTACCGAGTCCAAGCTCTTGAAAGCTATCCGCGAAAACTTACCAAACACGAGCTTAATCTTGATTTCTCAACGAACCTCGACTTTACAGATGGCTGACCAGATTCTCCTCTTGGAAAAAGGCGAGCTCCTAGCTATCGGCAATCACGAGGACTTGATGAAGTCCAGTCAAGTCTATCGCGAAATCAATGCTTCCCAACATGGAAAGGAGGACTAGCATGAAACGACAAACTGCAAACCAGACGCTCACACGTTTGGCTAAAGACCTTGCAAGTCATCCTTTACTTCTTTTCCTAGCCTTTCTAGGAACTATTGCTCAAGTTGGCTTATCAATCTACCTACCTATTCTGATTGGGCAGGTCATTGACCAAGTCCTAGTGGCCGATTCATCATCAGTTTTTTGGCAGATTTTTCTCCAAATGATCTTGGTGGTTATAGGAAATACCCTAGTTCAATGGGCTAATCCTCTCCTCTATAATCGTCTAATCTTCTCTTATACTAGAGACTTACGAGAGCGGATAATCCATAAGCTCCATCATTTACCGATTGCCTTTGTGGATCGGCAAGGTAGTGGGGAGATGGTCAGTCGTGTAACCACGGACATAGAACAGTTGGCAGCTGGCTTGACCATGATTTTTAACCAATTTTTCATTGGCGTATTGATGATTTTGGTTAGTGTTCTAGCCATGCTCCAAATTCATCTTCTCATGACCCTCTTGGTCTTGCTGTTGACGCCACTATCCATGGTGATTTCACGCTTTATTGCCAAGAGATCTTATCATCTCTTCCAAAAGCAAACCGAGACAAGGGGGATTCAGACACAATTAATTGAAGAATCGCTTAGCCAGCAGACTATTATTCAATCTTTTAATGCTCAAACAGAGTTTATCAAAAGATTACGTGAGGCTAATGATAACTACGCAGACTATTCTCAGTCAGCTATCTTTTATTCTTCAACGGTCAATCCTTCGACTCGCTTTGTAAATGCGCTTATTTATGCCCTTCTAGCTGGGGTAGGAGCTTATCGTATCATGATGGGTTCCACCTTGACCATCGGGCGTTTAGTGACCTTTTTGAACTATGTCCAGCAGTACACCAAGCCCTTTAACGATATTTCTTCTGTTTTAGCCGAGTTGCAAAGTGCTCTCGCTTGCGCAGAGCGTGTATATGCTGTCTTAGAGAGTCCAGAGCTAGCTGAAACAGGTAAGGCAGTCTTGACCAGTGAGCAAGTCAAGGGAGCTATTTCCTTTAAACATGTCTCTTTTGGCTACCATCCTGAAAGATTTTGATTAAGGATTTGTCTATTGACATTCCAGCTGGTAGCAAGGTGGCCATCGTTGGTCCGACAGGTGCTGGCAAATCAACCCTCATCAATCTCCTCATGCGTTTTTATCCCATTAACTCGGGAGATATCTTGCTAGATGGGCGATCCATTTATGATTATACTCGTGCTTCTCTGCGACAGCAGTTTGGCATGGTGCTACAGGAAACCTGGCTTAAGCAAGGGACCATTCATGATAATATTGCCTTTGGCAATCCTGAAGCCAGTCGAGAGCAGGTGATTGCTGCTGCCAAAGCAGCTAATGCCGACTTTTTCATCCAACAGTTACCCCAAGGCTATGATACCAAACTGGAAAATGCAGGTGAATCATTGTCAGTCGGACAAACTCAGCTCTTGACCATTGCCCGAGTCTTTCTGGCTATTCCCAAGATTCTCATCCTAGACGAGGCGACTTCCTCTATCGATACGCGGACAGAAGTGCTGGTACAGGATGCCTTTGCCAAACTCATGAAAGGTCGAACAAGCTTTATTATTGCCCACCGCTTATCTACCATTCAGGATGCGGATCTGATTCTAGTCTTGGTTAATGGTGACATCGTGGAATACGGCAATCATCAGGATCTCATGGCTAGAAAGGGCAAGTATTACCAAATGCAGCAAGCTGCGACTTTTAGCTCTGAATAAGCCATTCCTATCCATTTTAAAGTCTTAATGACACTAAAAGTTGCCTTCGGGTGACCTTTTTGTTACAATAGCTAGAAAAAATCAAGGTCTTAAAAGGAGAAAAACGATGAAAGTCTATCAGCATGTAAATATCGTGACTTGTGACCAAGATTTCCATGTCTATCTGGATGGTCTTTTGGCTGTCAAGGATTCTCAAATCATCTATGTTGGTCAAGAGAAGCAAGAGATTTTAGATCAAACTGAGCAGATTATAGACTATCAGGGGGCCTGGATCATGCCTGGATTGATCAATTGCCATACCCATTCTGCTATGACAGGCTTGAGAGGGATCCGAGATGATAGCAATCTCCATGAATGGCTTAATGACTATATCTGGCCAGCAGAAGCAGGATTTACGCCTGACATGACTACAAGAGCGGTCAAAGAAGCACTGACAGAGATGCTCCAGTCAGGAATAACAACCTTCAACGATATGTATAATCCCAATGGTGTGGATATTGAGCAAATTTATCAGGCAGTGAAAGCTTCCAAGATGCGTTGTTATTTTTCTCCGACCCTTTTTTCTTCCGAGGCGGAGACAACTGATGAGACCATAAGTAGAACACGAGCAATCATTGAGGAAATAATTGGATATAAAAATCCAAATTTCAAGGTCATGGTAGCACCCCATTCTCCATACAGTTGCAATCAAGACTTGCTGGTAGCGAGTTTAGACATGGCAAAAGAGCTGGCTATTCCTATTCATATCCATGTGGCGGAGACCAAGGAAGAGTCAGGAATTATCCTCAAACGATACGGCAAACGTCCCCTCGCCTTTCTTGAAGAACTGGGTTACTTAGACCATCCGTCTGTCTTTGCTCATGGGGTGGAATTAAACGAGCGAGAAATTGAACGCTTAGCAGCTTCTCCAGTAGCCATCGCCCACAATCCTATCAGCAATCTCAAACTGGCCTCAGGAATTGCTCCAATCATCCAACTTCAAAAAGCCGGAGTGGCAGTAGGTATTGCGACAGATTCGGTCGCTTCCAATAATAATCTTGATATGTTTGAGGAAGGACGGACCGCCGCTCTCCTTCAGAAAATGAAGAGTGGAGATGCCAGTCAGTTTCCAATCGAAACAGCCCTCAAAGCTCTGACGATAGAAGGTGCTAAGGTCCTAGGAATGGAAGAACAGATAGGAAGTCTGGAAGTTGGCAAGCAAGCAGATTTTTTGGTCATCCAGCCACAAGGGAAAATCCATCTCCAACCTCAGGAAAATATGCTCTCTCACCTGGTTTATGCGGTCAAATCCAGTGATGTTGATGATGTTTATATCGCTGGAGAACAGGTGGTTAAGCAAGGCAAAGTTTTGACAGTAGAGATTTAAAAAAATTTAAAAAAAGTTTGTAAAAATCTTGCATTCTTTTTTTGTTTATGCTATACTTATATACGGTTTGAAAAAACTGCCTAAGACAGTAGGGGAGCTCGACTCATAAAGATCCTACCGAGGACAAAACGTATCATGTAAAAAGAAGCGTATTGTACTTTCGTGTCTAGGTTTGGGCGCGTTTTTCTTTTGGAAAAATTCCCCAAGCAAAATAATTACGGAGGTGAACACACTAATGAGTGAAGCAATTATTGCTAAAAAAGCGGAACTAGTTGACGTAGTAGCTGAAAAAATGAAAGCTGCTGCATCTATCGTCGTTGTAGACGCTCGTGGTTTGACAGTTGAGCAAGATACAGTTCTTCGTCGTGAGCTTCGTGGAAGCGAAGTTGAGTATAAAGTCATTAAAAACTCAATCTTGCGTCGTGCAGCTGAAAAAGCTGGTCTTGAAGATCTTGCATCAGTATTTGTTGGACCATCTGCAGTAGCATTTTCTAACGAAGATGTTATCGCACCAGCGAAAATCTTGAACGACTTTGCTAAAAACGCTGAAGCACTTGAAATCAAAGGTGGTGCAATCGAAGGCGCTGTCGCATCTAAAGAAGAGATTCTTGCTCTTGCAACTCTTCCAAACCGCGAAGGACTTCTTTCTATGCTCCTTTCTGTACTTCAAGCGCCAGTGCGCAACGTTGCTCTTGCAGTCAAAGCGGTTGCAGACAACAAAGAAGACGCAGCTTAATCTTAAGCTACGCAGCGTAGCCTAGCTACGAAAAAAATCTATTATTAATTTAAAAAAACATATTTGGAGGAAATAACAATGGCATTGAACATTGAAAACATTATTGCTGAAATTAAAGAAGCTTCAATCCTTGAATTGAACGACCTTGTAAAAGCTATCGAAGAAGAATTTGGTGTAACTGCAGCTGCTCCTGTAGCTGTTGCTGCAGCTGGTGCTGCTGACGCAGCTGCTGCTAAAGATTCATTTGACGTTGAATTAACAGCTGCTGGTGACAAAAAAGTTGGCGTTATCAAAGTTGTACGTGAAATCACAGGTCTTGGACTTAAAGAAGCTAAAGAACTTGTTGATGGTGCACCAGGTGTCATCAAAGAAGGCGTTCCAACTGCAGAAGCTGAAGAAATCAAAGCTAAATTGGAAGAAGCTGGAGCTTCAGTTACTCTTAAATAATAGAGCAACTACTTTAGTAGCTTAAAAACATGATTAAACCGCTATTCTTAGGAGTAGCGGTTTTTCTTTTTGTTCTAAAAGGGGCAAAAAAGGGGCAAACTATTTATAAAGTTTATCCAGTATAACTATAATATGTGTAGCTTGAAGCACTGAAATTTGATTGGAAAGATTTGGAAAGCAAAATTTAGCTGTTAGTTAAAGCAATGCTCAATCTGAGGAAGGTGTTTTTTGCTAAAGTATCTATTTTTACAGAAATAGTGGTACAATATCTTTAGAATATTTCAAGTTCCATGAATGAGGTAACTAACTCTCTGATGAATCCGTAAGAATATGGGATTGATGTTCTATAAACAGTTTAAAAAGGAAATATTACAAAGGTGCCACTGATGGATAGATATGAATTTACAGCGACAACAGCAAAATCAGATATATTGATTGGTTTATTTTTCTATGCTTCTCATGTTTCCTATATTGGGAATACAGTTGGGTATATTCTACTTCAAACTCAATGATTTCCTCCAATCGCAACCTATTTTTTTCTTTATCTGATAGTGATATTAGTTTTTTTGGTACAAGTTTACTTTTTAATAAAAAAAACTACAAAAGAGTCTAGTGAAGAATTATATTGTAGAACTATCTGGAAGGAATATGAAAATTTGGTGTAATGGAAAAGAAGTTGTATCAGGGAAGTTGTTTTCTGTAAGATAAAAAAATAACGAACATAAAATAGGAGCGAGAGCCTTAAGTGTGGACATCTATACCAAGGGGGATCAAATAAAATTTCGAGTTCGAGCTAAGGAAAATGAAAAAGTATTATCTTCCTCTACTTGGAATCCTCTTGGAACAAGCAAACCCTCTGATGTAGAAACGTTATTATCTTTGGGCAAAAAAATAAAAAAATGCTATGGAAGAAGAAGTTTTGATAGAAGATGAAGCTTCAAAAAAAACCTCGATCGTTTTGATTGAGGTTTTTTTAGCATATTTCTTAGACAATACCTTGGGCAATCATAGCAT
>BNJV01001548.1_pt1 | contig 38953 bp, 65 predicted proteins | sample 8540591 | NCBI WGS metagenome assembly BNJV01 (sample SAMD00202457, study PRJDB9452) | human saliva metagenome | host: Homo sapiens
TCTCTGACGAGGGAGTTTCTAAAGGAGCTTGAGCGTCGTGGCCTTAAGGTGGCAGAAGACAAAAGGAAGAGCCTAAAAAGAGGATAAGCCTCAGCCATGGGAGGCGCCCAGACGAGATTGACGAGAAGCTCTGGGACAAATCTACACCAGAGGAGAAGTTTATCTACAACAGCCTCGATTACATTACATGTGAAAGGCAAAGACGGCGAGGGAGCTGTCTATCAAGCTACCTACACAGCTGCCAGATGACTTTGAGTTTGCCAGCAAGCGCGCTGAGGGCGCAGTTCTACAGTGCTATGAGCGCCCAAAGCTCTAAGGCAGAGAAGCTGATGAACAAGATCACCTCTGATCGTGGAGCAGACTACCAAGGCAGAGCAAGAGAAAGCAGAGCTTGATGCTATTATTGCTGACGTAGATCGCCTCCAGGACGACGGCATCGTGCCAAAGATCAAAGGCTAAGCCAGGCACAGAGGAATTTAACACTGACCCTAGCGTGCAACTGGTAAATAAGATCCTTGACTTTCGCGATGAGTACAATCGCAAACACAAGGGTGAGAACATCAGCTCATACACGGCTGGCCTCATCTACAAGGCTAAGAACCCGAAAGAGTTTGTCACGGAGGACGACACCAGGCGTGAGAAGCAGGACGAGTCCCGCACCAAGACGGCACGACGTGTTGCAACAAAGACAACGTCCTCGCAGCAGCAGAGTATAATAGGAAGGCTTTTAGCAACAACGCAAGTCTAACTGACATTGCAGATTACTACGCAGATCAACTATAAGGTGAAAGGAGAAAAATAGATGAATCTGGATCAAATCAATAAAGAGGGCTGACTGAGGATCAAATCCTTAGCAACAGCGTAACAACTCAGGCTGTCGATGGCGAGACGTTCCGTGACATTGTGTACGGTATGTTCAAGCCAAACGATATAGTGGTGATCAAGAACAACGCACCGTATCCATCAGGGTTTGCATATATGCACATCGATGACGAGGAGCATATCCAGCCTAACGAGTACACCAACACGACTATCCGTGGTAAAACAACGCGCCTTCCTTATCCACGCTGGCGAGGAGAAGGTAGTGCCAGGCTGAAACAGCTACATGGCTCTCGAGCACATGTGGAAGGAATACGCCCAGTACAGCAGCTCTGATGGCGCTCGTATGCTTGCAGACGTTCAGGCACGCAACAAATGGCTTGACGAAGCATACCGTGGCCCAGCTCAGTACACGACTGGCGTCAGGACACAGCTCCAGCAGCAGAGGAGAAGCCAGCACGTCGTGGTCGACAAGCTAAAAGCGGAGAGCAAAGAGGGAAGATCTAGGGTTTTAGCGAGTAAATAGCACCCTATCTGTAGCCCGCCCGGGGTATAATCTCTAAAGAAGGAGAATAACTGGGCGGGTTTTCGCCTGAAAGAGACAAACTGTATGGATGATAAGCCGCTAAAACAAATGGCAAGTCAAGGAAATTATCGACGACGCCATCACAAAACATAATTGCGCAAAGAAAAGGACTTTGTGCCTATCTACGCGTTAGAAATATACAAAGAAAGACATAGAGTCACGACTAAAAGACCCTTGAGACAGACTCAGCAGAGGCAAAAGACCGGAATAAATGGCTGTTTCGCCTCGTTGTGGGCGCAGTCATCACCTCATTTGTGCCAATTGTCATTGCGTTGCTGTCTAACAGTAGAGGAGGACTGCTACGATGAGAAAGAACTGTGTCATTCGATGGATTAAAAGAGAAACACTACTAAAAATCCTATCAATCATGATGATTTTAAGCCTTATATTCAGTGGCTACACCATTTACAAGGTGTTTACACTCAAACCAGGCCAAGCTGTGACTATATCAGGCGGCACAAAGGTGGAGAAAGCCTATTACGAACATCACTAACGCCCAGATAGACAAGGATGGCAACCTAGTGCTCACATATTCAGACGGAGAAGCACGCAATGTAGGCTCTATCGTAGGCTCTAACGGTAAAGATGGGGCTGACGGCAAGACACCAACCAACTCAGAGATAGCGTTAGCCATCAAGACGTACTGTCTCACCAACAAATGCTCAGAGAGACCCTACAAGCGCTCAGATAATGAGCGCTGTTGCTGCTTTATTGCTCAGGTGGTATATGTAACGGTACGAACGGCAAGAACGCATCAGACGAGCAGATAGCGACCGCTGTGGCTAAATACTGTGCGGCAGGATTATGTAGGGGAGATAAAAAGGCGCTACGGGTGCGACAGGGGCTACAGGCGCGGCAGGAGCTAACGGCATCAAGGGTGCTGATGGCAAAGACGGTAAGGATGGTAAAGACGGCGCGTCTCCACAGCTATCATGCGTCAACATCAAGGACAATTCAGGTAACCAAACGTCATGGGTAGCATGGAAGTACGAGGGTGAAGCAAACTCAGCGTACCGTAGGCTATACAAAGATCGCTGAGTGACGGTAATTGTATTAATATTTAAGGAGGTATAAATGGCGTACAACTACATTACGCAGTATGACTCGCCAAACTACACTGCTGGCCGGCAAGGCAACAACATTAGCAGTATTACAATCCACTGGTGGGGTGATCCTAACCAGAACCCTACGTTTGAGGGGGTCACAGCTGGCTCTGTAACCCAGCAGCGCAAGTGAGTGCTCACTATGTTGTTACGGGCACAGATCGGCGCGTAGCCTGCATCGTAGACCCTGCCAACATTGCATGGCACGCAGGTAACTGGGTAGAGCAACCAGACAAGCATTGGTATTGAGTGTGATCCACGATGCCGTGATGAGGACTATGACGTGATTGCTGAACTGGTAGCAGAACTGCGCAAGACTTACGGTGATTTGCCGCTACGACCACATAACTCGTGGACTACAACCAGTTGCCCTGGTAACTATGACCTTGGCCGTATCGATCGTATGGCTCGTGAGAAGGCTGGCCAGGTTGTGCAGCGTGATCGGACTAATGAGATTAACTATCTCAATAACCTGTACCCAGCAGATCCTTGACCGCAATGTAGACGAAAAACGCTTATCGGCCACTACTTGTCTCAGATCGACAAGGGCTGGAACTGGGATCAGATCCGTGAGGACTTGGCCAACAGCGCAGAGGGTAAGGCTGTGGCAGAGCGACGCAACGCACGCAACAACGAGCTACGAGCGGCCTACGACAGTGAGACTAACGAAATTCAACGCCTCTACCGGGAAGTTCTCGAGCGTGATGCAGACGCAGATGGCATTGAGCATTACCGCAATCAGATCCGTAACGGCTGGAGCTGGGGTATGGTAGTGGACGACCCTACGCCGTAGCGATGAGTACAAGGGAGTTGCAGCGCATCGAGAACGCACCCAACGCCTGAGATTAAGCACGTAGAGCCAGAGCCACCAACAGAGCCAGAGAAACCGCAGGAGAAGGCTCCAGAGACGCCTCAGGAAGTGCCAAAGACTGAAGATACTACAACTATCCTTGAGATATTCGACGTATCTTGCAGGCGATTCTAGACGCTATCACAGGTTTGTTTAAAAATAAAGGAGAAGTAAAATGGAAGCACTAAACGTTCTTATCGTACCAGCAATTGTAAAGCTGTTTGACATGTTCAACAAGAAAGAGTGGGGCGGCATCGCTAAGGTTGTGCTTGCTGTCGCAGCAGGTATTGGTTACTACTTTGTGACTGGCCACTTTGTCTTCACCGACAAGACTGTCTACGACGGCATTGCCTTTGGCCTCCAGGCTGCTGGTCTTTGTGACTGTTGCAGCCAAAGCTGGCGCAGCTAAATAGCTCACAATCAGCTGTTGTATTATTGACCCCTAGGTGTCCTGGGGGTTATAATATTAGCGTATGCAAGATAGCTTAATGATCGAGTGGAGAAACGGTGAGATAACCTCACCCCACCAGAGGATTTTCAGAAAGTACGGCCACGGTATATACCGCGAGGGCCAGCCGGGGGCTATACATTAACCGTATGTCTGTGACCAAGAACGGACAGACAACAGTGGTGACCTTTGAGAAGGATGGGGACCTACATCACCGCTCCTACTGGCAAAGTCTACTTTTACAGAGTACAAGATCGTGAGCGCTCAGCCTGTTTTTGCTATCTAAAGAGTTTGTTGGATTCTCTGGTGTAAATACTGTTGGAGAATTTGATGAATTACTGTTGCCTATTTGATCTGGTAGGAGTATAATGCTTTTATGCAGCGTGATCCGAGTCCGGACGCCGTGAGAGCGACTGTACAAGTATAATTAATTAATTTACTGTGGTTATGCATAGCACCCTTGGTCAAAAAGCCAGGGTGTTGTGTTATTATAGAGGTGCATAAACCAGCCTACCAAGCTATCTTGGTGAGGGCTGGTTTTTATTATTGGCGTGTATAATGAGAGGTAGAATTAAACGGAGATAATAAATGAACACTAACCTACTGAAGTGGTTGATAGATGACATGAGGATACTCGGGGTTTGATCTTGAGTTTACTCTCGATTCCGTCCATATTAAATCGAAGCAAGGCGATAATTTAGGTGTGCTCTATGCCCTTGAACCTATAAAATCATGGGTAGATGGCCGTGTGCTGTCTATTTCGGCTAAACACGGGCGTCATGTTATAGAGAGTTGGCGAGATGGCTTTATAGTAATCCACAAAAACATGCCAGATCTGTTCATTGTGTCTACAGTGTATGGGCTGCTCGGTAAAGACACTATGTTTACAACAGAGAAGCCAGCACTGCTCACAAAAGAGGATCTAAAGAAAAAAGAAAATATGATTAAAGAACTGGGCGGCAGCGCTCACAAGATTAATCTAGGAGGTATAACTATGGCAAACAAAGTATCAATACAATCATGGCAAGCATTTGTAGATCGGATCAAAGGGGCAGATGTAGTGCACATGTGCTCAAGTGAGCCAGCTAACTATGCGGCGCTATCTAGTGTGTCTCTAGGTAGTAAGAATATCGGCTCATACAATCTGACTGTTCCGACGGCAGGTGAGAAAAAGGTTACTATACCAGCAGTGAATGATGTTCCTGTCACAAAGACCGGTACGGCTCAGTGTGTGATATACGCCATACGACGGCGCAAGAGCTATCTGTGGTGGTTGATGTTACGCCGGTACAAATGTCGCTTGGTGGTACAGCTAATATTGGCGCTACCGCTATCGGGATGGAGGTGCAGTAGAGATGAACTATGAAGAGCTAATGAAAAAACATAAGGCAAGATTAGAGGAGTGCAGCTACGCGGTAGAGTCATTCGTCAAAGGTGTATGTCCATTTACAAAATTTTACGAGCACAAAGTTGTTTTTATAGGCAAAACTGGCAGCAAGACAGAATTTCTATATACTAATCCAAGGGCCGGGGTGTATAGCGCGGAGTTTTTTAAGGATTTTGCTAAAAATGAAGATTATGCCAGATTTTTTAACGAGATATTACTATATAACAGATATTGGGCGAAGGGGCAGCCAGTTTCTGTCGTAGACCGTAATAGCGGAGAGTACTACCATATAGATGATGCCAGCGGTGATGTAAGCAAGAGCACTGTTCCTGTAGGGTATTTTCTGATGAGAGCTGTTGAGTTAAAGAGGTTGTTAGGAGAGGATAATGTCAACGTAATAGAGATGAAACTCCCATTGGGTGACTACGTAGACAGCACGCAGCAAAAGCGATACATTCCAGGGTATGCCGGCGTATAGAGACATAATTACTAACTACTATATGAATGTCTGGAGGGATAATGTCTAACCCTATCTATTGGATTCCTAGGCTCACCAATAAACGCAACAGCCACAACTGTTACGCTCAAGTCTGGCGGTATCAACTCGTTCCCAATTGAACCATTCTTTGTGACTATCGCTCCGAAAGACGAGCTACCTACCTTCTCAAACAGCGAGATTGTACTCGTAAAAAGCCGAACCGGGCCAGACTCGTACACTGTTGTTAGGGGCAGAAAGATACCTCGGCCAAGTCATTCCCTGCTGGTGCGTTATTCTTTATCGGGCACTATTACGAGCAAAGCCTTAGGGTTGGTGATATATTCATGACGATGAACACCTCACCAGGCACTGGTAGGCTGTTTATGGATGGATCGGCATATCGCATCGAGGAGTTCCCCCTCCTTGCAGAGCATATACGCAGAAACCCCGCCTACGGGACGATTGTTAACGCAAATGCTTTTACGCTCAGTGATATGAGGGGAGAGCACCATTTATGTATGATGGCATATTAGGCTCATTGGGGTCGAAAGGCGGTACTAAAACACAGGCCTTAACGCCAAATAACTATAAGCAAAATGCCTGGCAATCAGAATATCTTGGAGGCGGTCTCCAACAAGGGTTTAGTAACCCTAGGCGCAGGCAAAGGTAGTGGTATGAACACGTTTGCAGGTGGTGCTATTAATGCGACAGGCAATAACGTGCCATTTGAGATAATGCCGCCGTTTGTAGTAATAAACTTTGAGGTCGTTGCGGGGTAGCACATGGCTACGTTTATATATAACAGGATACTTGCGCCAGTCTCTATATCTAGACAAATATACAAGGACAATAGTAATGTCGAATTTGTAGACGGCATAATACGCGTTACAAATGACGGCACAGACTTTTATGCCCCACTAGTACACAGTCTTAACTGGTATGACGGTGAAATACTGACGAAGTTTAGATATAGCGGCAGTGATGGGCTCATCGGTGTTGTCGGCTTTAGGTTCACCGGCAATTCTCAGGACACCGCCAATGGGTATTCTATTAGTCTGTTACGCAACGGCGCTACACCTGGATTTGTTGTATACGATAATAAGACAGGCACTATAAGAGGGTCTGAATATCCATTCAGTCATCAACAGAACACTTGGTATTGGGTTCGGAGTCAACTGGAAGGGCCAAAATATCAAATACAAGGTCTGGGGTGACGGCTATCTAGAACCATCTGCTTGGAGTAGAGAAATAACATCATCGAAAACACCCGGTGCTATCGGGCAAACGGCTGGTCTCTATACGTTCAATAGAGGTGTAGTTGAATATGGCTGGCTCTCGTATGAGAATTATGGGGATACTGCTATAGGGCCAGCGCCACTACATGCAAGGTCGCTAGACTCGTATGCCTATAGCCCAAATCCTTATGCAGGGTACTATAACGCTGGCTATGTTTGGCCACTGAAGGTTTCAAAACAGTATGAATTGGATGCTCGCGGTATAACCGCAAAGGCTAGGATAACAAAACCTACCGTCAAAGCTAAGTATATTTTTGCCAGATCGAGAGGTGTGGGCTGGTGTTAATATATGGCAACCAACAGTTACATATAAAGAGCCAGGTAAGACTTATATTTTGCCTCCAACAGTGGTAGCGAGAGCTAAAATAAGCAAAACCGGTATACTGTATACACCCCACCTCCGTCTCTGGTGTCTCCTGGATATGTAACAGCGACTGCCACAATCACCTCCCCTGATCTTTCATTTAGGGATATTGAGCGGTATACGCTGTCACCTGTGGCCGTATTAGCATTAGCCCGTATTACGTCGCCAGCAATGCGGTTTAGAAGGGCTCAAATTGTCCCCGACGTGTGGTCAACACCACAACAACGCATAGAGCAGGAATGGCGCAAGCTACCACACGCCAGTGAAGCGACTGGAACGTGGCGAGACCACCAATATTACCGTAGTGACGATCAAGTTTGGCGTAATAACCGTGCAGAGGACACGTCACAGTGAGAAAACCAGCATCTACCACTAGAGATGAGCAAGAGTGGCGGCGTGTAGTGTATGATTAGAGTAAAGGAGAATAAGACATGCTGACATTTTCGCAACTAAAAACAGGACGTAATCAGCCTCATTAACGTCGATGAGGACAATATACAGGAGATGCGCAAGGCTGTCTCGGACATTAACACCGGGATTAAGCTATTCCAAAACGCCGTGAGACGATACTGGGTGCGCCAAGAGCGTGAGACCAACCTAATCCAAGGTAAATCACTGTATCGCTTCCCTAAGGGACATGGTGCGGGTTGTAGACGTGCGTATAAAGGATGGAGATAACTACTATCCCATCAATCTCGTGCACAATATCGAGGACTGGCACAAGATCACAAGCGGGCAATCCAGCGGACGGCCTGAATGTTTCATTATCAAGAACGGTACAGAGATGGAATTGTTCCCAACACCAGCAGATGACGTTCCGAACGGCATGATTGTGACGTTTGAGCCTCGTATGCAAGACCTTGGGCTGGCAGATCGGGAGTCCAACGTGTCTCTCACGGAGAATAGCCCGCGAGTTACGGCTGCTCAAGACAGTTTTGTGCGTAGTATGGAGAACAACGGGTGGATGCAGGTTACAGATGGCAGCGATGGTAACTGGTATAAGGTAGCTAAGGTGGTAAACGCCCGCGAAATACGCCTTGAGACGCCGTATCAGGGCCTCACAACGACGACACGGGTTAAAATAGGTCAATGCCCACAATTCCCTGAGGAATACCACCAAGCGCCCGTATATTACGCAGCGCAGCAATACTTTTTGATGCGCAAAGACCTAGATAGCGCCAATATGTACAAGCAATTGTTCGACAATATGGTTCAAGAGTACAAAACAGTCTACGGCATCACCACAAGCTCTGGTTTTATCCAGGGTGGTAGCAGTATGATGGGCCGCGAGCGGGTCACTGATCCAGTAAGGAGTATTTGGTAATGGCAGCAGGCAATACAGGCGATACAATCATCAGCCAAACATCGTTTTATGGTGGTTTTTGGCACTGATGGCAAGATTGGTATCAAGAATAGCTACGGCGACTCAGAGTGTATGGACGGGCGTAAGAACCCGAGCCGGCTTTCTGTACTACCTGGGGCTCGCAATTTAGGCGACGGTGATATACATGGCTTGATTGTAAATATGACGCAAACCCCAGACGGTGTGAGGTGGGGAATTGATAGGTTCGGCACACTATACAGGATTGACGTAAACAATGACGTTACGGTTGCAGCTTTTCTCCCAGGCTGGACTGATGGAACGTTTGGAGACTTAACCTACTGGAGATTAAAGGACGCTCATCTACATTACTGGGAATGACCGTATCTACGCGTACACTAACGCCACGTCACCAAATCAGTCTTTTATTGATACTATTACCGGTAAGGCTAGCTCGTATCCTACAGTAGCCCAGATCCTCGTGAAAGACCGCGACGGCAAATGGATTGGTGGTGGTACAAACCGATGGAGTAGTATCAACGGCCAAGCTCAGAGCGATGGATTGCCTACCTCTATTATCGAGAATGAGGAGAACACCTGCATTTTTCTACCAGATCAATCACCAATGACACGTATCTCTGTACGATTCCACGCTAAGGTAGTGGCCAAGTCCACCTTGTCGTACATGACGCTCAGAATAAAGAGATTGCTCACGCGACTAAAAACGCCAGCGAGGTACAGACGGGGCAAATCACTTACTTCGACTTCCCAGAGACTAAGGTCGGTGACTACGCTAACTTCGGTACGAGTATCATATTCACATGTACGCTAGCGATGGTAACTGGCGTGTAGAAACGTACGAGCAGGATAAAATGTATGGCCTACACTTCCAATACTTCGCCTCACTGCTCACTAGCACGACACGCAAGAGCCACCCTATCATAAACTGGGGTGGTAGCAAGCTGTTTATTGGCAATGATCAGTACCTAGTCGACTGGCTTCCTTCTGGCCTAACACAGGTAGACGAGACTGAATTTAACCGCCACCGTGTGATTGTAGAGAACGGTATGGAGGTGACAACACTTACTAGTAATGACGAGTATGTCGTGCTGGGCTGTGAGAAGGTGAGCACTGTGCCGGGGCGCTCATTCCAAGAGGGAATGCTCGGCTTCTGGGATGGGTTTGCAGATGGCCTCAACTTTAAGATTGATACACCAATGGGTGAACCAAAGAGCCTATTCACTTACCAGAACATTACCTACACTATTATCGACGGTGCTATGTACGCCTACACAGGGGCTAAGCAGCTAACCAAGGTGCGTACGCTCAACGATAGCCATAGCGAGTACTCAGAGCGACGAGACACTACAGATATTTACCCACACTGTATGACGGTACGGCGAGGCATTATGCTGTTTGCCTTCCCAAGCAAGACCAGTCTCTACACGATGAGACACGGTATTTACTCATGGGGTGCAGTTGACAAGAACTACCCGGAGTCGTTCTACTACTCGTACAACATGCCAGAGGCAAGCGGGAACACAATACCCTCTGACGTGACGTATGAGCTTGGTGGGTGTTGGAATTTTTAGGGGACACGTTATGCTTTAGCTACCAGATACAAACAAGGGATAGCACACGTTACAATCTAGCTATTGTGAGACAACGACAGCAGGCCAGCCAAAAACTTTAGCTACCAATCTCTCATGTACGATGGCGGCGTGCCGTGGGCGAGACAAGCAGGCGCTCCGTATGGGCGTAACATTCCGTGCGCTGCCTAAGGGCGCTACAATCATTCCTAAATACAAGATTGATGCGAAGCCTTGGGTATACGGCAGAAAACAGCCACAGAGGGCGATGTAAGTGTCCGTATGGAGATAAATAAGCGATTTAAGGAGATTACCTTTGGCTTTGACGGAACGACCACAGACACCACACCAGAGCCTCCTACGATCGTATCTGTGCAACTTAATGCCCGAACACTCGGGGAGGAGATGAAACTGTAATGGCAGACTCAGTATACAACCTAATACGGCTAGTCTTGAAACTTCATTTTCTCAGATTAAAGAAACGAAGCTCACTACTAAGTTTGAGGAGATAGAAAACACTGTGGTAGGGAATATAGCTCAACAGCAGCAGATAACACCACGGCAGGTGCGCACAGGTGAGACACGGGGCGACACACAGCTCCGTGGGCTCATCAAAGCAGAGGATCGATCAGGCCGTATTGTTGCTATGTTTGGGTATTCACAAGGAGCTTTCTAATGGCTCGTGTAGAGCGTAGAGATTACGGTGTTAAGATTGCCATGCCTGGATTTGACGCGCAGACAGCGCCAGATAATAAACTACTCTTTAATTCGTCGTTCCCTATATTACAAGCAAAGATACTAGCCCCACTCGGTATAGACGCTAGGCAGCCGCTGCCAGGCGGGCTACAGACTGCTAACTATGGCGGTGAGTTTCTCGAGGCTAAAAATACTGGCTTCTCTACAATCTACTATTTCAGATGGGGGCACAACCTTGGCTACGTGCCGTTCGTTATGGCTATGAACCCCACATTTTACGACCAGCCAGGTGTGTGGACAGCAGACAGGGAGTATATCTACTACAAAAACGCTATTCCACCCTTACTACAACGGTACAGACGGCTCACGATCAGATTTGAACATGGTGTTTGTAAGTCCCTACCCCTATAGCAGAGGAGGTGGAGTATCCGTATACAGCCCTCACCTCTGTCATTTGACTACGGCACACCCTCTACGGGACTATGGCATCAAAACATCACGCTATGGCGCTATAAAGAAGGGTGAAACCTCTGACTTTAATGACGTTGGTGTCGATGTACGACTACAGTCTCAGATGGTGCTAGGTATTAAGAATAATAAAGACTTTGGCAACAAGGCTGGCCTTATTACGTACTGGCTGCCCTAATTCTCTCGCTATGACAGATGTAACACCGTATGCCTTCCAGGAATATACAGAAACAATAGCGGGGAAGCAGGTTCTCGTCCTACAGGGCTAGTGACTAACGCCGGCAATACGCCACGTGTGCAGATGAGTGAAGCAGAGAGAGCCTTCAAATTTACCTATGACGCACAGAACCCCAACGCTAACCGCTCTCTTGTCATTATCCGCTCACCAATGGTATCGCCGTCAAGTGCTACAACATACATATGACGAGAAAACGCTCAAGGATACAGCAGTAGAGATTATGGGTTGAAGGTGATCGACCCTGTTACTAAAGAGGAGATATTTAACTCCAAGTATCCTATCTTTGGTTCAGATATTACCAATAAGACTCCTCAGATCGTCTCTAGACGTGTTGTGATCAACAATAGCACCCGTATATTCAGCGAACCTAACACTCCTCAGATAAACTGGACATATGCCTTTGGTTGGGATCGTATACCACTCACACAATTCCAAGACTTTGATTTTGTGCGTATACCCCACGGGCAACCACGTAAGCCGTTTTTATGAGTATGGGGCGTGCCCACATTGTTCACCGTATGTATTGCCGCTGGTTTAATGCAGATCAGAATTTTACAGTAGACTTTAACAACGTTATTACCCCTGGTGCGCCTGGAATCGGCTACTATACGTACGATATTCCATTCATGCTTACAGAAGGTAGTGCATTATGGAATCCACTCTCGTATGGTGCATTTGATTTTGTCCTTCCCCTGCCTAATAACCCCGTGTCGCCTTCTATCTGGCTACGTAACATGTATACCCGCTCTAAAAAGCTCGAGATATTCGCTGACAACACCTACATATACGTGCGTGGTTCTCTCGGCTCGTGGCTACAGCACCGTTCAGAGCGCCTGCCAGGCGGTGGCTACCATCAGTTCGCCAAGACGTGGGTAGACTTGAGCGGTTCGTGGTTTGACTTTACGTTTTACATATTCCCATACAACCCTAATGAAGACATATTTGTGAGGTAATTATGGATTTACAGCAACGATTAGCAGCAGCAACCCAATATAGAGACCAAACACGTGAATCGTGGCACCGTGCGCAGCGTGAAGCAGATGCAGCCAAGGCGTCATATGACGCAGTATCGGCTACTATGCCAAATTACGGTGAAGAGTTTGAGAGACGGCGCAAAGAGTACATGGAATCAGATGAGATTAAAAATCTCAAGGCTGATGTAGACGCCTCTAAGGCTAATGTAGACCGTACAAAGACGATGATAGATAAATTGCCGGAGTCTATACGCCAGCAATTCGGTGGCACGGCTATAACTCAGGCTCAGCGAGACTTGGCGAAACAGCAACAGCTCCGTGGCCTCAGCCAACAGATGGCGGGATACCAGGCTACGTATATGACAACCAACAATACGTACAAGAAACGCGTCGAGGACGCTTTCAACCGCTCTATAGACGTGGCAAATAAGCATTATGACTCTATATGGGACGGCATTAGACGCCGTTACAACGACTGGCAAACCTCACTACAGAACGTGAAGGCTTGGGACAAAATGACAACAGTAGCAAACCGCAACCTCCTGTCTGTCCAATCAGCCATTGATACATACAGGTTTCAGCAACGCCAGATGGCAGAGGAGAAGGCTCATATTGCCCGTATGAACGCGATCGACAACAGCTACATGTGGCGTGGTATTACGACTCAGCAGCGCCTTATCAACGAGCAGGCCGCCATAAACGAGCGCTACATGCGCGATGAGGCCAATAAGCAGCTTGTTGTCCAGAATTACCGCGCTGGCAAAGGATCGTTTGGTGAATTAGAGCGACGATACTCGTAACACCAGGCTTATCTACGCCTAGCAGTGTTAAATTAGAGTAAAGGAGAATTAAATATGGACTTTGGAGCAAGAATAGCAGACGCACAAGGTACAAAAACGCCAGCAAAGCGGCTTTCAATAATTACCAAGCCCAAGCCGACCAATCAAAGGCTAACTACGACGCACACCTGCAAAAACAGGCGGACGTATGGCGATATTTACGACCAAGCGCGTGACAGAGTACATGAACACCGACGAGATTAATAAAGCTCGCGGTGTTTACCACCACTACTCGTGACGCAGTGAACCAAAATCAACACCACCATCAATAAGCTACCAGAGAGCATCCGGCAGCAGTATGGCGGCACAGGCCTTACAGAGGCTCAGAGGCAGCGTGCATTGCAGGGGCCAGCTTGGCAACATGCAGAACACGCAGAATTACCTCAACACTAACTATTAAAAATGCATCGACGGACTACAACGAGCTTGTGAACCGTGCGATGAATGAGGTGAGTAATGTTGCGGCTGGCAACTACAAGACACAAGAGGACACTACAAACATCCTACAGGGCATCTGGAACACACTGCTCGGGCAACGTAACAGCGCCTACAGCCAGTACCAGCAGGACGAAAACGCCCTGGCTAATATCTATGGCGCACGAGACAACTGGGAGCTTAACCAGCAAAAGATGGCCCCTTGAGCGATGGAAGGAGCAACAGGCTAACGCACGGCAGGGCAGCAGCTAACGCCGCCAACTTCGGACTCCAAAAAGTATATGCTGACCGGCAAGATGCCTCCAACTCATCAGCTCGTGCCTGGCAAAGAGAAGCTTGCAGCCGCTCAGAATGCAGCTCGCGCTGAAGCTAGCCGCCTTGGCCGTGTGCAGGCTGATCATAACCGTATTAACAACCATAACTACTTTGGTGACTTTTGGGCGTAACCTTTCGCAAGGTTTTCAGAACGTAGCTAAATGGGGGCCCGCTCGCGCTATTTGGCGGTGGCTCATTATGGGGGAGATAGAGTATGTTTGATTGGTTATTCGGTAAAACAAAGGATCAAGCGCTGGCTAAGTACCAAGATGCCGCTGATCAGCAACAGATCAACCAGAAGGTAAACGACTTTTATAAGGAGCAGCTCAACGGCATCTATAACGATCCAGCCAACGCTGGGTTGCTCTCAGATATGCGTAAGACTACGCCAGGGTTTGATGACGCCTGGAAGAGCCAAATGTCATCTCTAGACAGTAAGAGTGAGCAATTGAAGGGAGCCGCTAATGACGCTAACGCTGAACTGAAAAGCAAAAGAAGAAGCAGAAGAATAATGTGTTTGGCGACGGCCTTCTTGGTTCCTTTCTTAACCCTATTGCTCAAACAGTCGGTGCAGTAAGTGACTTGGCCACTGGTAACTACAAGGATCGTGACGTAGGCAGCGACCTGGCTGCTGCAGGTGAGACGCTACTTACCGCTCTACCTGGTATTGGAGCTGCTGCTAAAGCCGCTAAACTGGGCAAGGTGGCAGATGGTCTCGGTAAGGTCAATAAGGCCCTATACACAATTCCTGGCTCAGCCGCAACTGGTGCTGTGATGGGTGGGCTCGACAAGGTACGCACAGGCGAGACAGATGACGCACTGAACGGTGCACTGCTCGGTGGAATCATGGGGAGGCGCTATACCTGGTGCTATGAAGGTTGGTGGTAACTTCCTCAAGAATCGTGGGGAGAAGGCATTTATCCGCAATTCTATCGGTACTGGTGTTGACCCAAATGTTGCGCTAGAGACAATGCCATCACGGGCGCTGTATCAGGAGGGCTTGCGTAGCCTCATACCTAAGAGTGTGGTAGGTAAGCTCGCTCTCGGGGGTGGTGCTCTATATGGCGGTTCTCAGCTTATGGGGGCTCTTAACCCACAACAGGGAGCACCTGATGAGGATGAGCAAACCAACACACTAAATGAGCTATATAAACGACGACAAGGGGTATATACTAATGTTCGGCGGAGTATTAAATAAGCTATTCTCTAAGGGGGCAGCTAAGCATGGCGATGACGTTGTCGCCCGGCTTGCTACTAACTATGGTGATGACATTGCCCGTTCAGCTGGCGGTGGTGTGCTCAATAACCTTATGCGGAATGAGGCAGATGATATTGCTGCCAAGGCTGTGGCTAGCGCAGCACCAGAGGTGGTAGAAGCCGCCGTTCCTAAGGTGGCTAATGTGGCTGATGATATTGTAGAGGCTGCTGTACCAAAAGTGGCAAACGTCGCTGATGACGTTGTAGAAGCTACAACACCAGCTTTGGCTAATGTGGTGGATGACGAGAGTGACGATATTGTCCAGCGGCTTATCAACCGGCCAGAACAAGATCCACGTGCGCGGCAGTTAGCAGAGGGTGTTGATCCTAAGAAAATCGTGAACAGAAGCCATCAAAAGACAACGATACGATGTACAACGCTACAAACGCTAAGCTCGCCGACAATAATACTGTAGGGGCAAAACTTAACAACATCGGTCAATCTATCGAAGATGTAGGCACTAACCTGCGGAACAATGAGATTATCGGTGCGGTGAAAGACAAAAAGGTTCTTGAGCGTGCTCCAGATGCTATTAAGTACGCAGAGAAGTACGGCATCCAGCCCAACCAATATGAGGACTATGCCGGCATTGCTACTGGTAAAGATGGGCTATTCTCTACATTTCAGAACAACGCCTTGAAAGACTCCCCAGATCAGTGTGCTCATGCCGAAGGACGCTAGCACGAAGGCTCTCAAGGCTATTGACGAGTCTATCGCCCTTGAGCCGGCTCAGAAGAAGACACTGAAGAAGATTATCGAGTCTGCCGACCAGCAACCACAAGGTAAGATTCTTGACCGTCTAGCAGAGCGCGGCGAGAACCGCGCCGCAGCTATCGGAGAGGCTGATATTTACGACATGCACAAGGCTATCCAGGAGCTGGAGGGTAAAAGCCCTACGATATGACAGGAAAGGGCGCTAATGCAGCCCGTAAGATTATCCGTGACTACACAGGCGAACTTAAAGAAAACTATCAATGAGGCCTCAGCTGACGTGTACAAGGACGCAGACAAGATTGCAGATTTTCTTAAGGCGGCAGAGGGCGCTAACCTTCCACCAAAGATGCTGCGGGACGTAGCTAGAAGCTACGCGACGGTGTGACTTACTCAGACGTGCGAAGCATGCAAGCTCCGTTTGTCATTATGGGGCAACTGGCTAAGCAGAAAAAGATGGCGCCGCTCGCTGGTGGTGTAATGGGCAATGGTAATTTTTGGCAACCCTATCCAGCAGGTCGCTCAAGAGGTGATTGGCAAACCATTAGCATCAACCACAGGCAAACTACTGCAGCGTAGTGGGCGCGCTCTCCAGCTCGCCTCAGACAACCCAGAAGCTCTCGTGGGCGGTGTTGTGGGAAAAGCTAAGAACACAGCTAAAAATGCAGCTCTAGCTGGTGCGGGCCTTCTCGCTTTAGGGCAGTTGAACGGGCAAAACGCTGACGCAACACCTCAACTATCCGGAAATTCCGGACAACTCGGCGGCGCACAAGGTGCTCAGGCTCAACAAAAAGAGTTACAGCAAGCTCAACAACTCCAGGCTATACAGCAGCTTATGCAACCATCGAAGTTCGCCGGTAAAGACCGTGATCAGATTGAGCAAGCATACATGGCAGCAGCCGCAGACAACAACCCGAAAAGCCGTACAATTTCTACGCCTCAATGCTTGAGCAGCTCGACAAGAAAGATGCGATGAACCAGAAGCAGCTCGCAGCCCTACAGAAGGCAAGTAGCAGTAAAACGTCAAAAGACGACCAAAAGAAGGCTGACGCAGCCAAAAAGGCGGCCAGTATCGAGACTATGTACAAGCAGGCTGGTGGCGCACAAGGCCCTGTGGGGTGCTAAATAACCTTCTGAACAGTGCAACGCTTGGTATGTTCAACCCTGGGGCATCAGCATGCAAGCCAACCAGCAGGCTCTAGCGGTCGCTCTAGCCCGCGCAGCGGTGACAGTGGCGCTCTGTCTAACCAAGATATTCAAGGCTACAAGTCTATGTTGCCACTCACTACAGATAGCCCACAGGCCGCAAAGCTGAAATTGCAGAACATTTACGCGCAATTAGGGCCAATAATAGCCACGGTTATCGACCAATAGTGTCGTAAAATCAGATTAGTAACAACTATAAGGAGATGGAAGCAATGAAGTTTTCAGAAACAGTGCAAAAACATCACAAAGGACGAGTTTCTACCTCGCGTTGTTGACTTTGTTAACAACTCGAACGTTTTGACCGCTCGCGTGATGAGCAACACCAAGAAGTGGACTGGGCCGAAAGTTCAAAAGTCCTACACAAACCCGAAACAGTACAACTGGTAAGTCGATTACCGACATGGAGCAGTTTGCTGTTTCTAACACCGACAACGTCAAGAACCTGAAGTGGGAACCAGCCACTGTCGTTCAGAGCGTTGTTGTGAGCCAGCTGAGAAGGCTGTCAGCCAAGCATCGAACGACAACCAGGTTGTCCGCTTGGTCGCTCAAAAGCTCGAGGAAGCTCAAAACAGCCTTGCAAAACCTCATCGGTACTCAGCTTTACGGCACCGGTGCTGGTAACGACCTTGATGGTCTTGGCTTGATCGTTGACAATGGTACGGCATCTACCACTTACGCTGGTATCACCCGTGCTACCCTGCCTTCGGTCAACGCTGACGTTACGACTGCTGCTAACGGCCTCTTGACTCTCGGCCTCATGGCTAAGGAGTTTGACGCTGTGTCGGCTGCTGGTAGCGCAAAGCACAGCCCAACGATGATCCTCAGCGACAAGGCGACTTGGAGCCTCTACGAGGAGCTGATGGGCGACAAGCTCAGCGTCCAGTACAACGCTATGACTGCTCGTGGCTACAACCGTGTTAGCGGCGGTACTCCAATGGGTACGTCTGTGCCTGCTAGCGAGTTGCATGGCTCGGCTGGGTTTGTATCGCTCGACTTTCGTGGCAAGCCATGTGTGGCAGACGACAAAGCTCCTGTGGGCAAGATGTTCTTCCTTAACGAGAACTACCTGGAGTTTCGTGACCTGACCATTCCTGGCCTTGAGCGCGTGAAGCAGAAGCAGGAAGCTATCGACAGCGCTATCAGCGAGGATCAGCCTACCTGGATGCAGTTCCGCGGTTTCATGAACCCAACGAACCAGCTCGCAGAGATTGGTGCAATGGTTGTATCGGGTAACTTTATCTGTACTCAACCTCGCCGCCAGGGTGTTATCACAGGTATCACCAAGATCCGGTAGCCTAACCTATAGATTATCCAAGAGCCCCACTACCAGTGGGGTTTTTCTTGTTGTAAATAAAACTCAGAAAAAGTGTTGACTCTATTCTCCAGATGGTGTACTATAGAGACATAGCAAACATAAGCAAGAGAGGAGATAATACTTGCATGGCCAAAAGAAAGTAAAACTAATAAGAAAAAGCCAAGACGTAATCTTTGGGGCAAACGAGGAGATTCGCCGCGCTGTAGACAAAGCTCTATGTGAAAAAGACTAGCGCTATCATGACGGCAGCAATCTTTGCAGTAATGCTCTCACTGATCGCAGCAGGTGTAGCCTTTGCAGCTGGCCTCAACACGGGCCGTACACAGGTTGAGAAGTACAACACCATCAAGGTTGTGACGAGCGAAACCGCGGGGAAAAGAAAAAGCCCAGTAGCGAAACCAGTTGTTAAAGTAGAGCAGCCTCCAGTAGCTATAGTTGCACAACCAACTAAGACAGGATGTGATGCTGTGCGTGAGGAGGCCTCGAAAATACAGCGGGTGGGACGTAAACACCATGGTCGCTATCGCTACCGCCGAGAGCCATTGCAGGACAGGCGCAAAAGGCGACCAAACACTAACATTTACACAAAACAATAGGGTATATGGGTACAGTCTAGGAGCTTTTCAGGTAAGGATACTCCCGGGACGAGAACATTGCGACACGTTCGACGTAGGGACTAACGTAAAATGCGCGTACGATGTGTGGAGGTCACAGGGGTACAGAGCATGGTCTGTCTACTTGAGCGGTAAATATAAAGAGCACCTGTAGTGGGTGCTCTTATCTTTCAGGGTTTATGTTTATTTTTCTATATTAGGCCGCGCCTCTTAGCTTCCTCTGGGTAGTACTCGATAAAGTCCTCGTTTACTGTCCCGTCTGGATTATGCGACTGGATCAAGTCGGCTGCAAACTCCTCACGCTGTCTGTCTTTACTGTTTGTGTCTGCTATACCCGTGACAGTGCTTGAGACGCGCTGTGATGCGTCTTTTGGTGTTTCACGGTAATATATACCATCTATGATCACACCCATCTATTTCACGTCCTTCATAAAGTCTAATGGGTCTTTTTCTGTTTGTCCTGTCTCGTCACGCCATTGGGCATTGATTGTTACAGGGTCGGCAGCTTCAATGATGCCGCTATGCTTTTTGTCTTTGTTTTTGTTTGTGTATTGCTCCTCCGCGCCTGCGTATTTCTCCAGCCAGGAGAGGCCTGTCCGGCGTACCGCAGTAGGCACAACCGGGTCATGGCGATTATTTAGCAAGGCAACTAAGAGGGCACAAATTGAAATGACAAGGGCTACAATATCCATTATTCTTGATCCTTCTCAAACGGCAGAGCCACATTAATCGATAAGAGTTGCGCAGCGACGCTGTGGCTGTTTACAATAGCTTCCTCGATAGATTTAGCGCTATCTACGATACCGGCCTCCAGAACGTCCATGTGATAGGTCTCAGAGTAAATATCGTAGCCAGCTTTTGGTGTGTATGGCTTGTCCTCGGTTGTTTCTTTAGCCATACTGCCCACAAGCATTGTGTATGGCTGTGTGAGGTAGCTAGGCATATTGGTAGTATCACGCTCGTATACGTCACGTAGGAACGTACCACCACCGGGGAGCACTCCATAGTCTTTTGCAATCTGGGTAGCTGCTACAGCGTCCTCAATGCGGAGCTTTAGCTCTTGCCGCTCAACCTGTGTAGCTGCACCAACACTAATCTCAACAGTCTTACCGTTCAAGGCGTCGCGCCGGTAATCGTCCTTAATACCCTCGATATACTGGTCTAGATTCTCGCGGCTACCTGGGCCAGACAGGATTGTCTTTGTAGTGGTGATATGAGCGCGCTCAACCTTGCCAATATTGGCATCTGTAAAGTCTGATACACGTGGTGATACGAACACCTCAGCGCCGGCATAGGCTGCTGCATCACGAAGGAATAGCTCACGTGCTTGGCTTGATGGCTCTACTACGACAATATTTAGTTTACCATTCATTTTATTAGTAGCGAGAGTCTCTAGGGCTTGGCCAGATACGTCTGCTACGAGCACGATGCTTTCTGCACCCGCCTTGAGCACGGCGTCGATAATAGGCACAATGTCATCATTCTTGCTGATAATACGGGACATGACGATAACGGTTGGGTTGTCGTATTTGGTCTGGATAGATTGCATATCATCAGCGAAGGCAATGGACGACATGCCTTTTTGAACGTGAACCCTTGGACAATCTTGCTCTCGATCTTATTCTCGGGTGTTTCTACCACTGTTACTGCGCCATTAGCACCGGCATCGTTGATAGCATCGAACACTAGATGGCCGATAGCCTCATCGCCTGACGACGTGTGTGCAACGCTATAGAGTAGCTCGTCTGTGGCTTTGATCTTAGTGTCTTTGATAGCCTTGATGATAGCCTTCTTATTTTTGCTCAATCTGCTTTTTGCACGGCTCGTGGCTTATCCTTCGCCATCTCCCTTAAAGTAGTTATAGACGAGGTAGGCTCATTACGATAGTAAGAGTTGTGAGAGTCGCCAGCTGAACGGTTCGTTTTCTCGCTAGCCTGGCGAACTAGAGAGATGGGCCATGTTCTCTACAGGGTCTGATACCACTAGACGGCCAATATTAGTGATACCATCGTGAGACACGAGAGGTTCACCATAGCGGTGTTCAATCATAATGTTGCCGGAGTTTGCACCTGCATGATGAGTAGGCCACGTCAAATGCCTTTTCAACTCCCATGCTGATCTTTTTCGTAGCTCATCGCCACGGATCACATTGCGTACTGATGTTTGTTTAGGCATCCAGCGAACCTCCATTCACAGCGTCTACGGGGACGAAAAATAAACATTTTGCCGTCCACTTCAATCTCCTCACTGTCGTTATACTTCGTAAAATATATTTTGCTACCAAGGAATTTCGAGAGGGTGTCCTCTTTGTCTGTGGCCACACCGTCTGGGTGAATATACACAGCCTTCAGTGTGCCGCTCGTGTGGCTGCCGTGATCACCTTGTGATATAGACAGACTCGAGCCATATTTATTAGTTACCTCTACCAGGCAAAACCCTGGCATGACGTGTAACTGTGTGCTCATGTTTTGTGCTCCTATTTAGTTATTGCTTGTGTACCCATTATAGCATTAGGGTAAAAACCAAAAAGAGGCGGAGCCTCCTCTTGGTCTAGACGGTGCGTATTACACTTCGCACCAGAAGTAGTGACCAGCTGGCACAGCGCTACGGGTGTAAATCTTAGCACCCTGCCGTAACCTTCTTGAGGTTATCGTAGTCGTTGGGGCGAACCTGGCAGCCAGTGTTGGCCGCAACATCCTCGAGGAGTTGGTCGCGGAGATAGACATAGTCGCCCGAAACCTGGATAAACTCAAGGAGCTGCTTGTTGTTGATAAGGACGGTACCATCCTGCCAGCCGTCGGTTTGCGTGGCCTGGTTTCAGCTGAATGACAGTATCGCCAACCTTAGCATCAGCAGCGAGGCTGCCGTTTTTGTTCGTGGCGTCGTTTTTCATCCCAGTCCAATATGGTTTGGGGTGTCGGTATCCGCCGATTTACAGTAACGGAACTGCCGCCCCGTGTCTGTAATGCAATTTGGCCAATCCACCACGCTTATCTGGAGTCGTGGTAAACTGTGATTCTGGCACTGCTACGCCGTAATTTACTAGCATAATTTGTCTCCTATTATTAAAGATTGTTCTAATTTAATACTAACATATGAGGAGGGCTTTTCGCCCCCCCCTATTCTTTTTGGTTTTGTTTTTAAAAAATTTGATCGTTTGGTATTTGCTTTCGTCTTTCTGTGTAGTCTGTGTTTTTCATGTATTTGTCTGTTGGTATTTTTGCGTCGTCGAAACCTACCGCGAAAGTGCATCGATAGCCTCGTTCGCTCAGACGCTTCATATAAGCGTGTTGCTCAACAAAGTGTTCGTTTGCCCAGCTGCCGTCCTTCTTCATGAGGCGCACGCCATCGCGCTTCAGCTCAAGGTATAGCCCGTGATACCAATCGCCAGCTAACTGTGCTGGCTCTGCGATGAACAGGTCGGGGTAGCCTCGTCCCTCCTGTAGCGCCTTATGCTTGATAGCCTGCCCCATAGTCATCTTAACTCCTGCGCTAAAATCTGTACGGAATATGACGCCTGGATACTGTAGTTTTAAATAGTCCACCACCATTTGGTGGATGGTGGACTCTTTTGCGGTTTTAGCTCTCGCCACGATACATACCTTCTACGATCATGATTTTAAGCATATCTAGGACATCCATATCTTTTGTAGCCATTACTCGACCAGATAGGTCATCTCGTGGCACAGCCTTCTTAATACGGCCGTTGTAGCGCGGGATAATCGAGAGGACTGAGCCGTTCATTGTAACCTCATAGCGACTTTTTCTCCTCTTTTACACCGAACTTCTCATTTTTAAGGAGTACCCGTTGGATATGTTCAGTAGCTGAAAGGGATAGTTCTGCGTACGGTGTAGCGCGTCCGCCCTTTTACCGGCAATAGATGCTAGTTGCGGGTTCTTGCCAAACCCTTTTCTTTACTTTGGCAGACCCACCAAGCTTGCCAATTTTTTTGTAGTAGTCGTTGCCATGTGTTAGGCGTTTATCGTATTTGCTTTGTTTCATTTAGCCCTCCTATAACTTCACCTGCTTAGTGATGGCATTACGTACGCCTCCCGTATATTGCTTAGCCTGCACAGTATCGAGTCGGCGGTTAATAGCGTCAACAATTGCCTCGCGGTCGCTAATCTCTACAAGCATCTGATCCTTGTAAGCTTGTAGCTTTTCTTCAGGGAGTCCGTCCACAACCTCTTGTATTTCAAACATTGTGGGTTGGGCAGGCTCAGCTTCTGGTGTCTCCCAGTCATGTGGTTCTACCGTATTACCTTTAAATACGTCACGTGGCAACGCTAACTGATCAATCATCATGTCGTTACCTTGGCCGATATGTTTCTTATATTCGCTCATGCTCTCCTCCGTTTGGTGTTTACAATGTCCGCGTAAGTGATCACTCAATGTGTCGAATTGCGCCCACTTGTCGTTAGTCTCTTGGTTTTAGTTTTGGTGTGTTGTAGTTCATTTTTACCCCCTGTCTACTCTTATTAATGCTATTTGTTGTTTATTCTTGTCGTATGACCAGAGCCTCACCTCTATACCGCTGCTCTCTACATCTTTTTCTCATTAGCGTGGACATTCTGATACTATCGTAATAGTCGAGCGCTTCGTCAGCGATGACCACTCGCTCCAATTCAGGTTCGGCAATCTATCTGATGCACACATTTCTGCTTGATACAGTTTATTATCATCCATAATTGTTATTTTTCTCCTGTAATAATCTAACACCCTAGTACCATTCATTATCTCTCGACGATCAGGTGGTGTGTTGTTATATATCCCTACTAGACCTAGTATAATCTCCTTGATGGGCTCGAGCATCCTTTCTCCGTTGTACACTTTATAGCCTCCATACACCTCATCTATCAAAACTGTGCCGTCGTGTGTGCGAGAGTAGATACGTGTGACGTTCGGGTTTAAAATGTCTATTCTATAGCTGAACATTTCAACGGCTTCTTTTAACTCTCTTTGTTTTATGATAACCTCCCCACTTCATCTGCAATGTTTTCTTTTAACATCTCAATCGCTGTGTATACCAGAGCCACGCCACTCTCATCAATCTCGGTAATAGCCGCACGCTTCTCTAGTTCATCTAGGTCGATCTTGGCGTTTTCAACTAACTCTTGCACTTTGTATTTAGTCAGTAACATCGACTGCCTCCCATCCGTTAACTGTGCCTCCTGCTATCTTGTGTATCTCACCAGTCGGACGCACACCTTATACTTTATCTTACTCATACATCGCCACCTTCGTTGCTAGGATGCCCATGCGCTCCCGTGGTGTCAATCCGCCTCGCATACCGTACTCTACGTCGCCGGTCATCAGCGCATCAGCTAAACACTCGCCCCTTTACTGGACACTCTGCACAAATCTTGCGCGCATCATTGTAGTTGTTGTGCCGTTATACTCATCAGCATACGCTTTGTTTGCTGGGAAGAAAGCTTCGGGTCTGTCTGTGTGCACAGTGCACTGCCTCTCCATTTATTCTCCATCTTTTTCTCCTACCATTAATTCTTCCACTAAGAGTCTCACAAAATCTGCCGTATTGATGGTTTTTATGTCATCAATCGCGATTCTATCTTTATTCGTTGTGTAGCACTCACGAGGGTTTTTAGCGCCCCTTCTCGAACTAAAGAGTTTATCTCCTCAGCCTTCATGCCGTTATTAGTCGACTTGTCGAGTACTTCTAAAAATTTTCTGTTTTCATAGATTAATCGTCCTTGCATGTTACTGCGATTGTGATAAATGAGATTGTCTCGATTGCCTTGCTCACTGTCCATAGGATCATGATTATAGACAATAAACCCCACCAGAACCCACTATCAAAGCCTTTTTACACTAAAGTAGCCACGCTGTGAGCGTACCCAACACTACCGTATAGCAATGATACGCGCAAAAAGCAACTACTAACCATCGCTTTATGATAATCGTTATTATTTTGTTGTTCCATGAGTTTCTCCTCTCTTTTGTTTATGTTTTCTATTCTAACGCAAGCATTAGCTAAAAGTCAACACTTTTCGCCCGACTTTATTTATCTCGCAACTTCCACCGCCTAATATAGCGCCCGTTCATCTCTAGCCGTGTACTTCGTCCCCATCCGACACACTCAAATTCTAGCGTGCGGAACACCCCGCCGATGGTGTTGTGGTGCAAAAACTTCGGTAGAGGCTTTTGCTTGAGAACGTCCTCGATGATGTAATAGACTTCGGTGTTCGAGGATATGGCGGGCCGTAGCCCGCGCTTCCTCTAGCCATTTGATCTTTTTCTGCCTTGAACATATCATTTACTGTGCGTGCCATATTATTCTCCTTTCTAGATATATAGGCCCTGTAGGCGTTGTAATGATTTTGCCGTTGGATCACTGTAGAGTAGATCACCCTTGCCAGTGAGAGACTCAGCCCCTACCTCGTCTAGGATAATCTTACTGTTGAGTGAGTTTGTGACGCTAAAAGCAATCTTGGTTGGTATGTTTGCCTTTATGAGGCCCGTCACAACATCTGCCGATGGCCGCTGCGTAGCCAGGATTAGGTGTATACCGACCGCCCGTGCTTTCTGTGCTAGCCTGATAATAGACTCCTCAGCAGAAGGTGGTGTGTTATCGTTGACGCGCTTCACGGCAGCCTTGAGCGCAGCCTTTGTGAGTTTACCACCTGTGAGTGTCACCTCGTCTAGGGATCGCATCCCTTAAGGCCTTCGTAGTCCACATTAGATAATGGGTTTTTCTTGCTCGTCATCATAAGATCAGCAAACTCATCCACCACAACTACGATACGCGGCATATCGCCAGGGTAGTCTGCAATGTCTCTGACGCGCTTCTCGCGTAGCTCCTATACCGTCGCCCCATCTCCTCTACGAGCCAGTGGAACGTCTCTGCCGCCTCCTTGGGTGAGGTGATAATATCGTTCGCAAGGTGTTCATCGCCCTCATACATTGCTAGTTCTACCTCTTTAGGGTCGATCAGCACGAGCCCTCATTTGCTCTGGTGTAAGCTGCTTCGTGAGACAGTCCAGGATTACGTTGATCATAACAGACTTACCAGCACCGGTCTGGCCCAGCGATCAAGAGGTGAGGTGTCTTTACAACGTCACGAGTAGTGAACTTTACCGAAGGCGTCCATGCCGATAGGGAACTTGAATGTGCCAGGATTGAGGGTACTCATCTGTGAGGGGACGACCTTACGATCTTTATTAGGTATTTCGATACCTACAAGGTTTGTACCCGCAATAGGGGCTTCGATACGTACAGACTCGCTTTCGAGGGCGATGGCAAGGTCACTAGCCTTATCTGCGATACGCTTCATGCTCACACCGCGGTTCGGCTGCATCGTGTACTTGATCACCTGCGGCCCGACGTATGTCTCGCCCATCTTACCGCCGATACCAAACTCGATAAGCTTACGGAGGATTTTCTCCTCATCTGTGCCACTACCGTCGTCGATGACTACATTCTGTTGCTCAAATGTATCAGCTACTCGTACTTGTCGTTTGATCTTAGCGGCGTCAAAACCCTCCTGCTGGTTAGCGATAATGTCCATACTGTTTGCGCCATTCAACCGATCGTTCATATTAGGGAAGAACTTCGACCGATCATCGTTCGCATACTCAAACACGTTGGTGATGATTTTTCTTTTGCGATAGGTGCGAAAGCAAGGACGGACTGACGGTCAAACGCTACGTCTCGGCACTGTGGCGAGCCGTCACGATTGATCGTTTTCTTTATTTCCTTAAATACTACCTCTGTTACTTGCTGATTATATTCCGCTTCTGCTAATACGCGAGGTAGATGTATGCCCTGCATGAGGTACTTATAGCTCTCCTCGTCGTCTGGACTGTAAGCCGTAACCGTTTTATAGTCGATGAGTCGTAGTCCGTTGTCTCGCACAACCATGTCGATTATACCGACCATGGGGACGTTAGATATGTTAGCCTCGAGACGCTTCTCTACGTCTACCACCTCGTCGTAGTGTGGTGCCTCCTCAAAATACTTATTGACGAGGCGGGTGTAGTCCTGCATCATCTTCTCACGGCTACCAGTCTTACCAAAATCTATCTCAGAGTCGCTGACGTAGCTCATCTCCTCCAGGCCAGCTTCGATAGCAGCCTGCACGTCGCCTCCATCCTTGTCATCAAAAGTTTCCATAGCCTTATGAAAGCTCGTACCTACTACTAGTGATGGTGTTTTAGGGTTGTCATAGATCTTTGCGATGTAGCGCTTCTGAAACTCAACTTGGTTATTCAAGAACGTTACAATCGCTGAATACGACAGGTGGTTAACTCTACTCATCGTCACTCTCCTCTCCATTATTAGCGTTAGCGGTTAGTTCTTCCTCTACATAGATACCTGCAATGTCGAAGCCTGCACGTAGAGCGTTAGCCTCGGCACATTTAGTAAGCATCACGATAGGCATCGTTCTCCAGTTGCTCATTGGCTGCCCTTCACGGTTAGTGCGTACAAACTCATCGTAGTAGGCCGTGTAGCGCGTTACCTCGATTGGTGTGCTCGTGTTGTCCCAGCGACCAAACACAGGGTACTGTGACGCTCAGGAGCTTGTCACCATCCTTCTTAACTTCTGCTGCGCCTGTGTGGGTGTAAACGCCACCCTTCCGTGCTAGCTTTACGCAAACCGTGGATACTCACGATTGGCATCAATTCCTCGCCTCGTCGGTTCGAGTCCCCAGATGTATGTAGCGTAAATTTCCTTTTTAAACGGGTTCAGGCCGTATTGGTTAGCGATAGCCATAAATACCGTAAGTCACCAATTGGACGCATCTCGCCCGTCCTGGTGAGTCCTAGGACGCTTTTGTGGAGGGTAGCGATCAAGCTCAGTGTCTGTTTCTCGTTCTCAGCGTTGCTGATCATTCCTTTAGCGAGCGGGACGACTGGCTCGTATTGGTTTTTCAGTGCAACCTGTAGAGCCCTCTTTTCGTCACGTTTTGTAATTTCTTGCTGTGTCATGCAAATTCTCCTCTCTTTGCTTATGATTCTATTGTAGCTCATATTGCAAGCAAAAAGCAAGAGGTTTTTGGGAGATTCTATAGAAAGTCTATAGGGCCATCCGTGGCCCGCGTATAGGGCCATTTTGTCCACTAAATAGTGCTCTATAGGGCCATTTTGTCCATTTATAGGGCCATCCGTGGCCCGCATAAGTAAGATACAAGTAGGGCATTTATTTAAAAGTTTATCAATAAGTTCTCTCGCAAAAATCAACTTTTGCACAAAACATCCTTATTACGCTCCCTGCGCGGGAGCGTGCCAGCAAGCTGGCGGTTTTATAAAAAGATAAGAAAAAGTATTGATTTAATTGTTTCAGTGCGCTATACTGAATGCAGCATCGATATTAACAATTGTGGGGGAGACGTAAACCGCTTACCGCTTATCGATGCAACCCACAATTCGGTAGGCGGTTTTCGTTTCCAGAAAGAACAAAACTAATGGACAGCAACAATAAATACATCAGGTTTTACCGGACGACATATGCACCGCTCGTAAACGCGTATCTAGCGGACGGCAGGACTTGTAACCATACAATCGCAAACCTTTACACCCTAATAGAGCAATTAGCTGAAAAGAAAGGCTATTGCTGGGCCACTAATGAATCATTGGCAGAGGAGCAGGGTTGTAGTATTCGTACACTAAAGCGCCATCTGAGCCTTCTAAACAAAGCTGGATGGGTGCATGTAGAACTTTACGCCAGTAAGGGTATTAGAAAGCGTAAGGGTATCTATCCATTACTGACAGTAGGCAAGGACGCCCGCAAGGTATACAAGCAGGACGGCACAGAGATTGTACCGGTAGAGTGGGATAAAGCCTACAGAGAGGATGCCACCGTCAAAGACGACTACACCTACGAGGATGAGCCCGCTATTATCGACACTCCAGAGGAGCAATTGCTGGACAATAAACTAGATGATAAACCGCTCCCAGAAGCCTGTAAAAACGTGATCAAAAACCACAACAGAGACGAATATGATAAGTTGTTCATGGATAGCCCGTATGAGCTACAGCGTGCAAAGATCGATTGCCTACGCAAAAAGGCGACTTTGCGGCAGCCGCCCGTTTTGAGGAGATGATGGATGAAAGTAGCGTAGAACCACAAGAGCAGCAAGACGTTGAGCCGCTACCGGCAGCCACCACTGTTGACGAGCTTTTGCCAGCAGAGCCAAAAGAGGTTGTCGTGCCTAAACCACGAGAAGCAACCCGCGAGCTTACCACAGCTGAGCAATGCGCCCTACAAACAAAAGAATATCGAGGCGGACAACTACGACCGTCTCGGCAATATCGTCGATGATGATTTATATCGTAAGCTCAAGCTAGAGGTTGTGCCGAATCAGACGCCGAGAAAACTACAGAGGAGAGCAAAACACAAGATACCCCGGTAAAGCAGATTGAAGCTAACACACAGCCTAATAACACCTCAACAGAGGTAGTAACAGTATCAAATAGCGCACCAACCCAGCAGCAGACTGCTACAGCTAACCCTCACGGTGACCTTGCCACCCCTATGACAGGCACACGCAAGAACTATGACCCAGCAGGAAAGCCTTCTACGACGCGGCTAAAATCTCGGCATCTCTATCACAAACCACAACCAGGCTCGTAAGTGGGTGAAAGAGGTGGTACGTACTCGCGGCCTAGAGTCGGCAGTAAACTATTTCGACTTTATGCGGCTCATGTTCCCTAAGTGGCAATACGAATTTAAGCCTACAGTAAAGACCGCATACGATCTTACAATGAAAGCGGCACAGATCGAGCAACTAATCCAAAGACAGAGAGACGAAAAAGCTCGCAAAATCGACTACGATAATATTGACTTTTTACGGCTAGCAGCCTTACAATAGAATCATAAGCAAGAGAGGAAAAATGCTTTATGACAAAATACCAAATAACAACTTATGACGGCACGGTGCACACTATTGAGGGCAACACCCAACAAGAAGTAAAGCGTATGGTTGAGTTTTTCAACCTGATGCCAGTAAAGATGGCAGACGGTACAACCGAGATGTTTGCCAAGGGCGCAGTGCAACATATGAAGATGATCAAAGAGGACGCTGCACTACCCCCAGAGCAACGCCTAGCCATGGGCGACCAGAAAGACAATCGCAGCACAGGCCCAGAGGCAGAAGCGGCTAAAAGCATGGCGAGAACACTGCGGCCACGACTTTAAGCTCATGGGCGATAAGGAAGCTCGCGAGCAGTTCATCAAAAGCTTACATGGAGAACAAGGCCCTAATGGATAACCTACCACCAGTAACGGGCATCGCTAGTAGTGAGGTGTCTCTAGATGAACCAGACGACAAAGACATATACGCAGAAACAAAGGTGCGGCAAAAGCCCCCATACACCAGACGAAGACCTTGAGTCTATAGGAGCCATAGAATATGAAGAATAACCCTCTAACTCGCGCTGAGCAACGTCTTGGCGCGAGAGTTGTGTCATTAGCCATTCAAGCAAATCCAAGCTTACTTCGCACAATCTATTGTCACAAAAATGATCTAGCCCTATACCTCTGGCAAGACAACAAATGGATACCAGTAGGGCCTCACCTAAAACGTTGTAAAAAGACTCGAAAAAGTCGTAAGAAAGTATTGCAATCGTAAGCAACGAGGCGTATAGTAGAAACATAACCAAAGAAAGGAAAGGAACACAACAATGGACAACGTAACTTACAAACTCGAGCAGATGGAAAACGAGGGAATGATCGAGCAGATGCACCACGACTGGTACGCATTTCGGATCAAGAACAGCTGGGCACGTAACATGAAGGCTCTTTGGCAGCGCTGGTTGATGAGCACAGTAAAGTAACCAGCAAAAACAACAAAAACAAAGTGGTGGCAGAAGAGGAGAATAACAATGTTTACTACAGCAATCGAGGGACTACGAAACCTACGAGTACCGCCAGGCTAGCGTATTACGAAAACTATGGATGGACTTTATCACTACGGTATTTCTGTCTGTATTGTTTCTTAGCTTTATCTACTCAGTGTATCTAGCACTATCAGGCCTAATCTACCTAGCAACGGGAGTTTAGCATGTTAGCAGACATTACAGATCAATACCTAGAAAGTGATACGAAAGTAATCGAGGACATTATGGTTTACAACGCACGAGAACAGAATCATTCAATTAATTTTAGAGGAGAAAGAGAGTGAAAAGATTTTACACAATTGATGCTACCAGTGAAAGCGGAGCTATGGTGTACTGGTGTCCGCCCACATCCAGGTTTGAATATGGTGACTCTCCAGACAACTTGTATTGCAAGTACACAGATGCGCTCAGAGAGTATCGCAGAGCAATCGAGGAGGCATCCAGCTGTAATATGTTGAGCGTAAGACTCAAGGAGAGGATAGAGGACGAACAGACTCATTATCACCTTATCAAAGAACGGAGATTTATACTAAATGGAGAGCAGGAATAATGTATAGAATCGTAGCAGTAAAAAGAGACGGCAAAGCTCAGACCTGGGAGCCTGTTACAAGCGTGTTTACAGATAACCCAATGCCAACAGCAGATATACACACGAAAAACGAAGCTATCAAAGAATTTAATATGTCTTTACGTGAAGCTAACGCAGACGATTATCTGCGTGTACACGTATCTGAACGAGACAAAGACGGTATATGGCGCGATACTAGCGGATGTGACACCTCTCGCTTCTTCAAACAAGACGAACGAGCCATCACCCTCATAGACAGAGATTTGTTTAGCCAGTCGTTAGACCTTCTTTACTATTTCAATGCAGACCCACCAAATGATGGCGCTTACCCACATTAGCTCAGACACAAAAAGAGTGGCTCAGAGACTTATCGGCTAAGTTGCTTGATATATCGAACGAGTATGGCAAATTAAAGGAACAAATCAAAGAGGAATACTATAATGACATACAAGACGCAGAAAACTAAACAAGACCTAAAAGAGTCAGAGGAAGCGCTACAGTTTGTCATGGCTGGCATCCAATGTCACCTTCCTAAAAATCCAGCGACTCAGGTAATCCTCGAGCGCATAGAGAAAGACATACGCCTATACGGAGACATTTGCAACGTCGAAGGACGAGTGACAGAGTTTCTAGAGGAGGTAGGCGAGAATAAACTCACTATGCTACAGCGTGACTTTGCCAACATCAAATCAGGCAAAAAGAGCTGCCAGGAGATTGCCAAAGAGCTGCGCAAAGAGTATAATGATTGGTAGATAAGGGTAGCCTTATAGCACATTAGATCTGTTGTGGTGTAGCTTTCTTTCGAAACTACTATAACCATAGCCTACGCCTAATTCCTCCTTGTTACATGGTTAGGGCGTAGGGCACACAATACCTTTCTTCCCATGGAACAGCTATCATCTTTAGTTACCAGCAAGACCACGAGACAACCATCAACAATAGCACAAAATGTGCTGTCTCGTAATCTGTGTTCCATGTAACACCCCACCATCTCCTCGGTGGGGTTCAACTTTATCTAGATTTGTTGTAAATTCTACCAGGCAAAATACCTAAAATCTATTGCACCACTCCACTACAGGGTGTACAATACAAACATAAACATAAGGCAAAGAGGAGAAGCCACAATGTCAATCTACACACTACACCATTGAAGCCACCACACGGCTCGGAGAGGTATACGTATGGAATCCACTCATTAGTGAGTACGAGTACCAGAATAACCAAGAATCATCTGACATTAACACAGAGGACGACGCAATCGACGAGTTTGGCTACGCAGTCGCAGCAGCAGACCAAGACGAGTTTATGAAAGTAAGCCTGCTCCGTGTCACAGAACTAAGCAACGGCTCATCAGACGTATCAGTAATCAAGTTTAAGAACCTCTAGGATAGATAATGCAGAACTGGAAGGTAAGAAAGAAACTCTACCAGGAGTCATGGGAGCTAAAGGACATGAAGTACCGCATCCAACTCCTCAGAGAGTTTGTAGACGACAAATACTACATTGATAATGCTACAGAATACCTCGACAAAGCACTCAGCAACATTGAGCTAACCATGGACAGCAAGCAACTCAAAAAAAGCATACGAACCACTAACCAAGCGAGAAAAGGAGAACTAGCAATGTATCTATACACAATCGAGTATAAACGACTCAGCCGAAGCCAGAAAGAGGAATATAAGACAGTAGCAGAAAACGCTCGTGTCGCACTCCGTAACCTTGAGCGTTACCGCTGTAAACCATACAGCTACCGTATTATCAACGTAGAGCGTGTAGGAGAAGACGATGAGTACAAACACAAGCTAAAGAAGTGGATGCGTGACCTGAACAAAGTAGACTATGTGACATATTGTCACGGTGTACCAGTATCCAGCACTAAGTTAGAGACATTACTAAAAGCAGTTCTATTGTTTATGGGGTTAGTAGTCCACCCTATTTTACTATTCACAGTATTTAATAAATAAAGCATAGATAACACATTAAGCAAAAACAGATAAAGGAGAACTGTAGAATGAAACCCTACATCATCACCTACCGCCGTAAGAGTATCAAAGACACACTCTCTCGCATAGTAAAGGCTAACAACCCAGACGAGGCTATCTACGCCTTAAAGCTAAAGTTCGACCCAGATGGCACAGAGAAACTATCAGTAAAAGACGTGCGCCCCATGGATAAGACACTCGCTCGCTAGGAGTAACCATATGGACGATACACCTAAATGGCCCACAACATTCCATAAGATCAGAAACCTGATCCTCAATATACTCATAATGTCATTGCCTCTGGCAGCCTTCCTAGCGTTTGTAAGACTAATCATAGGGAGATAGTATGAATATATACTATATTGGATACAAGAAATACATAGATAGTGAATGGTTGACCTATACTACTACGGCAGTTGATAACACTGAGGCTTACAATAATTTCTATAGAGATGTAGGCAACGCATCTGTAGTTAGACATAAAGTATGTGATAAGCCAAGACGATATGGAGGAGAGAAACCAACATGAGGTAATACCACCAATAGTCTTTATCATTCTGTTTTATTATCATCATGCATTTTATACTCAGATAGAGACACAAACACTACAAAAATACACACTAGGAGAGGTTTGCGAGGCCTCCTCTTGTTATTCATAAAGGGAAATGCTTATAATGAGTGCATGGCTAAATCATCTTCTACCAAGTCTGCAGATAAGCTAGGCAGACCAAAAAGGAAATACAACGCTCCACCAGGCATGAACAACAATCCTACTGGCAAGGGTGGTTTTGGTGACAACCCACAGAATGGAGCAGGCGGTCGCTGGTCAAAAAGACACCAGTATCTCTTACTGGTACAACAAGCTAGGTCGTATGACCCTCAAAGAACTAGAGGAATTTGAGAAAAAGGGTGATGAGCTTACTCCATTCCAAAAGACAGCTCTCGTACGTGTTAAGCGCGCCTATAAGGGCGATTCTGAAGGCCTAGCTGAAGCTAAAGAGGTGGCAGACCGCACAGAAGGCAAAGCCAAGCAGGATATATCCATAGACGCCAGCGATGATATGAAAAACTATCATGAGAGGCTTTATTATACCAACACTACCAACGGATTGGATTGATGAGCAAGTCGCATTGGCCCGTTCTAAACAAAGCAAAGTATGATGAGCTACGTGAAAAAGGGCTACTGGTTACCATTGCCAGGCCCTCAGCAGCTCGCAATAGCACTATCACGTGACAAGAGATTCCGTGAAATACTATTTGGTGGCTCACGTGGTGGAGGCAAGACAGACGTATCTATTGCTACCATAGGGTGATCGCTTTGGTGACACTAGAGCACGCCAGCTCGTCATTCGTAAAGACGCAGGAGACCTAGCAGACTTTGAGGAGCGTGCTGTGGCAGCCTACAACCATTTGGTGCTAAATTGCGCCGTAACCCTATGGTGCTCTCAGCGAAAGGCTGTGGCCGTGTCATTGGAGGCCACCTCCACGACGCTGAAGCTTACACCAAAAGTACCAGGGCATGAGTATTGCCGTATCAACATCGAGGAGCTGACTCAGATACCAGACGAGGGACGCTATGAGAAGCTCATTAGCTCAGCTCGCAGTAAGTACAAAGACCCTATACCCTCAAGTGTTTGCTACCACCAACCCAGGCGGTGCAGGCATGGGCTGGGTAAAGAAGCGTTTCGTAGCACCAGACCCAGATAGGGCAGAAGTGCTCAAGATGGAGTATCCATGGGTAGATATATACGGGAAGGAGCAAGTCACACACTGGCAGATCGTCATAGACAAGCGTACAGGCATCTGGCGTGCTTACATACCAGCCACCATTGACTCAACCCGTTTCTGCTCGAGAATGACCCAGACTACGTGAAATATCTCGATTCTCTCCAGGATTCAGACCCAGAGCTGTACCGCGCCTGGCGTTTTTGGTGATTGGGACATTCAGTTTGGCGCTGTGTTTGAGGAGTTTCGCCAGAGTAAGCATACCTACACCAAGTTCAGTGAGTGGGGCGTTACGAAAGAGGAGTTTGACAACAATTACTGTGTCATGGGCATGGACTGGGGCTACAACGATGAGTGTGTACTACTCTGGGCTATGTTTGACAATATCACAGAGAAAGAGAATAGAGCGTTTATCTACAGTGAACTACACGGCAACCACAAGCCCTAAAGAATGGTGGTGTAGGAGAGGATTGTGGAGATGTATCTCAAGGATCCAGTAGACCTTATAGCCTTGCCACACGACGCCTACAGCCATCTAGGAGGCTCTGAGACGATCGCTAAAGTGCTCAATGATACATTTGCCCGTCTTGCTCCAGACGAGAAGCGTCCACGCATTGTACGGGCTGATAAGCTCATGAAAGACAGGAAGCAAGCAGCAGTGCAGATGATCCACAGTGCCTTCGCTAATAAATCAGACGATAAGCCTGGCCTTATATTCAGCAAGTACTGCTCATACCTCATCGACACGCTACCCTACTATCATCTACGCCAAAGGAGTCTGGCGGCGAGGAGCTTGACCCAAACAACGTAGACCACGCCCTAGACTCTCTCATGTACACACTCATGACGGCTAATCGTGAGTATGGGGTTTTGATCAACGCAGCAAAGCGTATCGAGAAGCTCACTAAGCGATCATTTACTATGCATCCAGGTGGCAGAGTAGAAGCGAAAGACATTGGAATCGATATTGCAACAGCGGTAGAGACAGATAAGCTTGGATAAAGGCTAGTCTCTCGCGCTCTATTTGCTGTATGATAGAGGACAAACAGGAGACATAGCATGAATGACCAAGAAAAAGTATTTAAAAGACCCTAGGGTAGACGACATAACAACCAGCACTGGTGTGATTGATGAGCGTGATGCCCCATCTATCGATGAAGTAGATGACGCTGCACGCTTGTACGGCGTTTCAAGTACTGGGTAAACGACTCAGAAGCCTACTGGAACAGCAGGAGCGGTTTCAACCTACGCAATGTGCGGGCACAGAACGAACAGTACTACCTAGGCAAACAGGACAGCGACAGGCTTTACTACCATCAGGCAGACTACCGTGACAACCAACTGTTTGTTGGTATTCAGGCCGTTATTGCCTATGTCTCAGCTCGTGACCCAGGGTGTGAGATTACTCCAGGGGACGACTCTCCAGCCAGCAAAAACGCTTGCCTCGCGCCTGAAAGCGCAGTAGACCTGCACAGCCAAAAGGTACGTCTCTCACGCAAGATTAAGGTAGCAGCCAGAACCTCGCCCTGAAGCGTGTCGGTGTGATCAAGCTCATGTACAACCCATTCAGCAAGGAGATTGAAGCTAAGGCGCTCAACCCAGAGAAGGTTATTCTTGACCGCAACGCAGAGCTAGACGAGGAGCCTCGCTTTATCTGTGAGGTATGTGAGGACACGGTAGACATTCTCATGTCCAAGTTCCCGGAGAAAGAGAAGGAGATTATGAACGAGCTTGGCTTTGTGCGTAAGACTCAGAAGCTCCTCAGCACTGTTGTGGCCTACAACGAGATTTGGTTCACAGACACTACCACTGGCGAGCCTCGTGAGTGTGTCGCTTGGTACTTCAACAACCTCATCCTAGACAAGAAGCTCAGCCCTATGTACGAGTACGACAGCAATGGCGTTGCTATCTGTAACTACACAGACAAGCCTACAAAGCCGTACACCTTCTGTAACTACCTGAACGACGGCAGCCACATGATTGACCAAACGTCGCCTATCGAGCAGGCCATTCCTCTCCAGAACATCTTGAACCGTCGCGGCCGCCAGATCATCGACAACGCAGACACGGCCAACAGCATCAAGGTATTTCGTTCTGGTGCTATCTCAGAGGATGACGCTAAGAAGCTCACAGGCAAGCCCAATCAGTCTGTTGTGCTCGATATTCGTGAGGATGAGCCTATCAGCAACGCATACGGCGAGATTCCAGCCCACTTGCTACCTAACTACGTTCTACAAGACAAAGAGGATATTAAGAACAGCATCCACAACATCCTTGGTACACCATCTCAGTTCCGTGGTGATGATTCGAAGCGTGACGTTGGTACACTCGGTGAAGCACAGATGATGCAGAGTCAGGCATCAGGCCGGCAGGATGAGATTGTGCGTGAGATTGATAATATGCTTGATCGCTACTTTAAGCTGCTTGTTCAGATGATGAAGGTGTACTACAGCAAAAACCACAAAATCTCTGGCCGCGACACTGATGGTAACTTTATCCATGTTGAACTGTCCCGCGAGACCATCCCAGACAACGCTGTGATTGCTGTATCACCAGGTAGCACCGTAAGTATGGACAAGAGCCGACGTGAGAACATCGCGAGTGAAAGCTGGCGAGAGCTTGGCGTGATTGATCCATACAACCTGTTTAAGGATCTTGGCCTTAGGACTCTAGCAGCGTTACGAGGCCTTGTGAAGTTCAAGACTGGCCCGGAATATGCTCGTGGATGAGGGTGCGCAGTGAGGTACAGGACGAGGAAGCTTACATTGACTTTGCAGTTATCATGAACGGCTGACGCTAAGCCACGTGATGACGTGACACCAGAGCATATCCTAGCCCACAATAAGCAGCTACAGACAGACAAGTTCCTGATGGCTAACCCGAAGCTGCAGCGAAGCTCCTCGCTCACATTGATCAAGAGGTACTCAGCCTCAGCCAGCGTGAGAAGCTCCAGGAGGCTAGCGAACAAAGGGCTACTCGTAGACCCAAGCATGCCCTACAAGCCCAGAGATTCCACAACCTCAGCCAGAAATGCCAGCAGACCCCTCTCAGATCCCGCCAGAGCTGTTGCAGGGCCAGCAGCCACCAGCAGAGGTCAACCTATCTCTGATCAGCCAGCGCAGCCTGCCCAGGTGATCTAGGGCGGCATACAGGATCAAGGCACAAGCGGTATCCTCTCCGGCCTCGGGCTATAGACATAACCACCTCCATTTCGGTATAATCTAGGTATATATCAAACATAATGGAGGTGGTTACATTAGCATCATCTAACACAGACCTATCAGAGATGGACTTTGACGCGTTGGTGGAGAAGGCGGAAGCCGCAGACCAAGACGACAAAGAAACTACTGATGAGGATCAGGAACAACAAACTAACCCTACCACAGAGGAGGATAAAAGCGGTGAGGGTGAAGACACCACCGAAACGCAAGGCGACGAGTCGGAAGAGACTCCAGAGGATGAACCAGACGAAAAAGAATCTGAGAATCAAAGGAAAGTCGAAAACCAAGGGC
>BNJV01001095.1_pt1 | contig 38937 bp, 54 predicted proteins | sample 8540591 | NCBI WGS metagenome assembly BNJV01 (sample SAMD00202457, study PRJDB9452) | human saliva metagenome | host: Homo sapiens
TGAAGATTTCTAACTTAACTAAAGTTTTTAAATGATGGTAAATATTAAAATAATAATATGAGAGTATTTCAAGAATAAAACTAAAAACCTCTCCTTTACTAAATTTACAATAGTCCTATTTAACAAAATATGGAGGTAGAGATAAAAATAACAGAAATGAAACTTTTATTGAACAAGAAGATAAAAGGATTATTAAGAAAAATATCGTTCTGAAAAATCCAAAAGAAGAAATAAATTTAGAAGAAAGTGATATAAAAGAGATATAGTGCTTCAATACAAATTGTAGCGTCACACTTGGAGAGACCATTTGGCAGAAATAAAGTTTCGATGATTGACTTTAATTTAGTATTACAATGTAAACAACTAGATAATAAAGAGGTGATTATATGTCAGTTGTTCTAATTAGATTTAATGATGAGGAAGAAGAAATAGTAAAATTATGTTAAAAGTAAAGGAACAAATTTATCTCAATATATTAAAAATATTATATTTGAAAAGATTGAAGAAGAATATGATTTAAAACTTGTTCAAGAATATCTAAAAGCAAAATCTGAAGGGACATTAAAAATTTAATTCTCATTTGAGGAGGCAATAAAAGAATGGGATATAGAATAATGATTCTAGATAGAGTCAATAAAAAGATTTTGAGATTTGATAAAAATACTAGAAATTATTGTATGATTATATAAGTAAAAATTCTAAGGACACTGATAATCCAAAAATTACATGGAAAAGCTTTTTAACTGGAAATTAAAAGGTTTATGGAGATACAGAATAATGGATTATCGTCTAATTGTTGATATCCAAGATGAACAGTTAATTATTGTAGCAGTAGATTTTGAACATAGAAGTAAAATTTATTTATAGTAATTAGAAAAGGTTTAGAGTAAAACTTTAAGCCTATTTTGACTTTAGAAATATTTACTTGAGACAATATATGTATCACAAAGAGTTTGATATCATATTTCTGTAAAAGTTTTAAACAATAAAGGGAGAAAGACTTATGATGAGGAGAAATTTGGACAAATAGTCATTGATGATACATTATTAAAGAATTTCAACAATGTTACCTTATACAACAATTCATTTAATAGCCATCTGGTTCAGAAAAACCGTTGGTTGAAGAAGTTTAATAAATATTAAAGAAATTAGAAATAGATGAATTAAAAATAGTTAGACTGCAAGGAGGTGTCATCAGAAGGACTTTTCAGATTACCTGTTGTAAAAACTATTAAAAGATTTTAGTTTTGAAGAAAAGAAAGAAAAAGTTGTTGAATTGATAAATATAGGAATGTTCAAAGAATTTTAGATAATCCTGATAAAAGATATCTTGTTTTCTTTTCGTTTGATAGTTTTGAGGCTGACAAGCCTCAATAACTCCCGTATTATTTGGATGCTTGAAAGAAGAATAAATGGTGATAAAAGCACCCTATTATGTGGTTATGTGTGGTTCCAAACTATGGAGATGAATATATAAGTAATTTTCGTTTTCCGATTCAGCAGTAGAGAAGACGAGATATTTATTGAATACAAACCTTCAAAGATGATACCTTGCAGATTTTCATGAGAAAATAGACCACAATGATATACTCGTTTCAGCTATTTCTGATGTGAAAATAGAAGAAATTATTAGTCATGGCGATACCCAGCTTAGAGCTTGAGACAAGATACTCAGTTGGAGTTTCGTGGTCTTTGTTGAAATGATAGATGTAAAAATTAAAAGTGAAACATTCGAAAGCAGGGAAGACTAGATATTTCTAAATATGGCGAATACTTCTTTTCAAGTAAAACAAAGATTTTCTGAAATAATCTAACACTACTTGAACAACTTGATGACGATTGATGTGCATAAGCAAATTATAGTAAATAAAGGTTTAGAAAAGTGATAAAAATATTTTAAATCAACAAAGAGATGAAGTTATACATCGAAGCCATTATGTTAACAGAATTAAAAATTAGGACTATTTGTATAAATCGAGCACTTTAAAAGTAAAGATGAAAATTATTTTTAGAGTTATTTTGTTGATGATATCCTCGAAGTATTTAAAAATGATACCTTTATTGTTTATAATTTTAATTGAAGAATTTAAAGAAAGAGCAAAAGGAAATAATAAAAATAAATCTATTTGGAAGAATAGCTGTAAAAATTTTTAAAGAAATTTCTGAAACAAGTGAACTTGGAAAATCATTATACAAAGTAACAGATTTATTAAATTTAAAAAGTATGGGTGAATTACTATGGAAATAAAAAGTGAATAGGAGAGAAAGAAAGTTTGATATCTCTTCTGAAAATGAAAGATTAATTGAAAAACTTCTTAGTTGAACATATAAATGAATTTCCATTTTTATAAAGTCTCTTAATTTCGGTATTTGACATAAAAAGATGTTGAAGACAATCATAAAGATGAATTAGCCTATACAAAGGCAAATTTGCAGAAAATCAAGAATTGAAATTTATAGTAATTTCTATTGAAAAATATCAGTTAATAGTAAATAATAAAGAAAATAACTTTTGTGTTTGGAAATAAAGGTTCTATTCAATTTTCTCTGAATTATTACATCACTATCTTTATCATTTTACTAGATTTAAAAGAGAAATAACATTAATAAAATATAATAACAGATTATTATGTTGAATTCAATATGCATAGAATTGCTAAATAATCATGTAGATATTTTTATATTTTTGAAAAAATTTTTAAATATAAAAATTATATATTTATGACTATATTACTAATTTATATTTTGACATTTATAAGATATACTTATGATGATTTTCAGAGTTTTGTACTTTGAGAGATAAATTGGTTTAGAAGAAAGATTTATATGAAATTATTTTTAAAAAAGAAAAGAGACTAGAGTAAAATTCTTATATTTCTAATTGGAAAGAATAATTTAGAGCATTAGCTGATTTGATAGTCATGATATGTAAAGAAAGTGGAAAACAAATTACAATGGAAGATAATGGAGATTCTGAAAATTTTCAAGATAAAGTTCAAAGAAATCTATAATAAAATTAGTAATTTTGAAATAGAATATAAACTCTTCAAAACTTATGGAAAGTCAGAAGGAGCTATTTATTGAGAGAGATCTTAAAAGCAGATTATCTAAATATACTAAAGTTAAAGAATTATAACAAAATCCTTAAATATTAATGTGATAAAAACTTATAAAAATTTAAATGAAAAGGCAAAACAGAAGAAGTATATTTAAGTAATAAAAGATTAATGCTAGTGAAATTGGTAGTTGCTATTGATGTTTCTGGTTCTATTACTGAAAGATGATTTTAGAAAAATTTATAAACATGTTATATGGCTAAATAGAGATTATCTCTGACATTATCTATTGGGTATAATGATATTAAAGAAATAAACTATTATGAGGATGTAAAGATATTAAAGGTTTGCATATATATTCTAGTGGTGGAACAGATATTAGCTATCTTCATTCTTATCTTAATGAAAAGATACAAAAGAAGCTATAGAAGTTGTGAATATAACAGATGGATATTTTTATTATGATAAAATTTAAATAAAAATATAATGAAATATCATTTTTGTTTAACAGAAGAAATAGATAGATTTTCTTCATTTTATTCAGAGATTTTCTATTGTCAGTATAAAAATTAAGGTATAAATTTTGTGAGCGTAATCACGTTTTCTTAAAAATTATGTGAATTATACTCACATTTCCCTGATTTTAATAGTATAATTATAGAAGATAAATAAATTAAAGGAGAAAATAATGGATAATGATGTTAAACTAGGAAAAGTTTATCAGTCTTATTTTAAGACATAAACAGAAACTATAGATTTAAAATTAGATGAAAATGGTTGGGCGATACAAAAGAAAATTAATAAGATTAGTAAAAGTGGAGAGAAATAGATTTTACAACATTGGAAAATTGTAAATGAAAACAATAAGAAAAGATATAGTTTTAATGAAGATAAACTAAGATAAGAACAGTTCAAGGACACTCTATTGAGGTAAATTTGAGAGCTTAAAAAGTTGTTCACCCAGCTGTTCCTGTATCATGGAACAGCTTTCAAAAATGTAGAAAAGTATATATAAGAAGAATAGGAATGGAAAAGCAACATGTTCATCTATCCAGCAGATCTAGACAGCAAAAATGTTGCTACAAGACATAGTTCAAATATGCAATTCTTGAAATAGATACTGAAGCTATGTTAGAAAACTATAAATTTTACTTATCAGAAAATAAGTTTGGCTTACAGATTTTGTTCCAAAGTAAATTCATAAAAATTTTTGAGGAAGGATGAATAAAAATAAATTTTATTAAGAGACACTATTTGAGGGTATATTGTCTTTTGTATAGCAAATATTGGAGAAAGAGTTTTATCCTAGAGAGAGATATATAGACAGGCAGGAGAAATTTCATTTCAGGTGGTAAAAAGAATAGACTGATAGAACTTTTTAAAGAAAGCTATAAGAAGACTATGGAAGAAACTACAAATAAAAAATAAGATTTCAAATGTTAGTAAGTTGGACTTTTGGTTGCACCTCTTGGAGTGTTAATTGGAGTGCTATATATATGTAAATGAAAATATGAATAAAATCGAAATTATAATAGGAGATGAAGTTGAAAAGGTTGTGCTATAGTACCTATAGAATGGATGACTGAGGCAATTAAAGAGAAAGTGTATAATGAATAGGCAAAGTTTGATATATATAATTTCCCTAAAAGATATGAAAATGATTGAAATTCCTAATAGATTTGTCTATATCTATATGTTTGAGAAGAACCAATTTGGGGTATGACAGCAGAAATAATTTATGATTTTCATAAAGACATTGAGAGGAAAGGTTGGTTTCTATGAATATAAATAGAAAAATTAGCTACAGAACTTGTAGAAGAAGCAAAAAGAATGGAAAAAGTTGTATTTACTAATGGATGTTTGATATCCTTCATGCAGGACATGTGACTGTATTAACTGAAGCTAAAGACAAGGGGATATACTTGTTGTTGGAGTAAACTCAGATAGTTCTGTAAAAGAGACTAAAAAGGAGAAACAAGACCTATCAATTCTGAATATGATGGAGCTTTTTATTCTTGTTCTTGATGGCACAGATCAGTGACTATACTGTTATTTTTGAAGAAGATACTCCCGAAGAATGTAATAGCTTGTTTGAAAAGCATCTATTCATGTAAAGGTGGAGTTACAAAAAGAAATTTACCTGAAACAAAAATTGTTGAAAGTTATGGTGGAGAAGTTATTATTTTTAAATTTTGTTGAAGGAAGTCTACAACAAACATAATAGAAAAAGATTAATAAAGAAAATAAAGGTGATAGAAATGGAAAAAGTTTGACTTTTAGTCAGATAGATGGCTTAACAGCTGACTAACTTATGTTGGAAGAAAACACAGTTATTGCTTTGATAGGTGACTTAGGTACTGGTAAAAACTACATTCACAAAAACTTTGCTAAAAGAATTTGGAGTAAAAGAAAAATCTAAAAAGTCCAACATTTAACTATGTACTTGAATATCTATCAGAAGATTACCTCTATCACTTTTGATGTCTATAGATTATGTAGTTCGGAAGAAATATATGAGATGGGTTATGAAGATTATATCAATAATGGAGGAGTTGCTCTAATTGAGATGAGGCTAATATAATATCAGAAGATTTACCTAAAAGAATATATAAAATTGAATTCAAGTATGCCCAGAAAAAGAAAGATGAAAAGATAGTTGATATCAGCTATGTAGGAAACAAAAGAGAAGGAGGAAAAATTCAATGTTGCTTTTGAGGGAATTGATACATCTACAAAGATTTTGTACTTAGTTCTATATATGATGAGTGAAGCAGGTATGCATAAGCTGAGACAAGTTTATCAGTGATCATTCAAATATAGTTATGCCAATATGGATAATCTATTTAAGATTTCAGATTTGAATATTAAAGATATGAATAAAATTGCAGTTGCAATGGGACCTGGTCATTTACAGGAGTTAGAATAGCTTCAAGGAATAGCTAAAGGGTCTAGCATGGCTCTAATAAAGGTCTTGTTACAGTGAATGAGACTTGATATATTGGAAGCAATGGCAAGTGAGTAATGAAAATAAATTATTCCTTTAATTGATGCTAGAAAAGAAAGAGTTTACTATAAATATCAAGGAAAATGCTCAAGATGATTATTTAATTAATCTACTTTCAAGTCTAGATAAAAATAAAAATATGTATTTGTTGGAGATGGAGCAACAGAGTATGCAGGTATCTACAAAGAAAATTTAGGAGATAATGCTGTATGGTTCCTAGATATAACTCTTTCCCTAGAGCTTCTGTTCTTTGTGACTTTCTTTTAAAAAGGAAGATGCTTTATATTTACACAGTAGACCGCAAATATACTAGTAAGATCGAAACGAGAAAAATTTCTAAATCAAAATGATAAAATCCTCTCTCTAATTTTTATCTACAAAAATATTTAAAAATGTAGTATAATATATAGAAGACACTTTGATAATAAAATAGCTATATATAAGCTAATATTTGATATATATAAAGATTGAGGGAGATATATTTTGAAAGCAAGTGAAAGAAAGATTACAAAATTATTTTCAGAAAGATACAGTCTTTTCTATCCCTGTTTACCAGAGAGATTATAATTGGCAGGAGAAAGCAGTGTCAAAGATTATAAAGATATATTACAAACAGGAAAAATGAAAAAGTAAGCTCTTATTTTTAGGAGAGCATAGTATATACATGATGGAATTTATGGAGTTGGAGAAAAGGAATTTCATGTATATTGATGGTCAGCAAAAGAATGACTACCTTAACCTTATGTTTTAGCTATATATATTTTTAAGTTAAAGGTACAATCTTAGCTAAAAGATGCTGATAAAATATATAATCAATATGTTGTTAATCCCTATTCTGAAAAAGATTAAAATTAAAATTATTACCTCCTGAAGAAAATCTGTATATATTAAATAAAATTTTCACACAATAAATTTAATGAATTGGAAGCTTTTTTCAAGATAGAAATATGTTGAAAAATTATCTATGAAAAAGAATTGAAAATTTATCCTTTTGATGATATGAAGCATTTTATCTAATAGAATAGAAAAATTAATTTATGTAGATATATGCTCTTGAAAAAGGTAAAGATGATCCTCAAAAAGATTTTTGAAAGTCTTAACTCAACAGGTTTAGACTTGTCACAAGGAGATTTAATAAGAAACTATATTTTGATGGATTTAGAAAGGAGAACAAAACCGTATATATAAAAGAAATATGGATACCTATTGAAAATAACTGTAAAGTTAGTAGGTAGCAGTGGAAATAACCAGTTATGTTTCAGATTTTATCAGAGATTATTTGACATTGAAAAACAGAAAAATTTCTTCTAAACCCTAAAGTTTTTGAAACTTTTAAAGACATATTACGAAAAAGAAAATATGAGAAATTAGAAGATATGAAAAATATTCTGAGCATATTCTATATTATTAAAAGCCTAGTTTTAGAAAAGGATAGAGATATTCAAAGAGAATTAGAGTATTTAAAATCTTTAGATAAAACTAGTTATCAACACTTTTCTTATAGGAATAGTTAAAAAGACATGAAAGATGATATTCTAGAGAAAAGATGAACTTGTTAATATTCTTATCTCTTCAAAGTTATCTATGGAGAAGGTATATCACAGAAAAAGCCAGCTAATGCTTTTAAATAAAATATTTCAAGGAATGTATGGAAAAATTTCAAGATCTGAGAAATTACTATGAAAATTTAGTTGATGTTTTTGATGGCTGAAGATTTTCCAACAGATGAAGAATTAGAAAGTGCTTTGAAAGTTAAAAATGTATATAAAGATAAGAGTTAAATTATGTCTTTAAGAAATTAGAAAACTATAATCATAATGAATTAATTGATTTTGATAATGAAAAAGATTACTATAGAGCATATTTTCCCACAAAAACCTAATAAGGCTTGGAAGGAAAACATTATTCAGATAATGAGTTAGAGACAAATGATAAAGCTTTAAAAGATACCATCTCTAATCTAACTTTAACTGAAGTAACTCTAAATTTTAAGTAATAAAAGCTTTTTGATGAGAAGAAGAGATGATGAAGTTCATGGTTATAGAAAATAGTAAACTTTATATGAATAAATATCTTGGTAGACTTGATAGAATGGAACCTTCATCAATGGAAGCTAGATTTGAAAGTCTGTATGATAGATATAAAGATTTGGAGAAAAGACCTGAAGATAAAAGGCAACAAAACGATATGGATTACACTTTGTTTTAAAGGTAAAGGTTACTTCAGGAAAGGAAGACTTTTTATCCAATGAAAAATTTGAAATTTTTAAAAAGGAACTTCCATAGTTTTTAGAGGTTAAAATCAGATAATCCTTCTACTTTTTAGAAGAAATAAAAATTTAATTGAAGATTTAATAAGAAAAGAATTTGATAGAAAAATCTTGAAGATAGATATGTTTTTCAAAGAAAAATTATATTGCTACTTCACCAAGTGCAGCAGCAATATATTAGTTTCTAGGGCGTTCAGCTAATGGTTGGACCGAATGGAAAACTTATGAAGGAAAACTTTTAAGTGATTATATAGAAAATCAAAAAGGGGATTAGCCCCTTTATTTTTATCAAATACTTTTAAAAGATATACTAGAAACTTTTTAATAAATTAAGTTTTCAACTTATACTAGAAACTTTAACATCTAATCTTATATAGTAAAAATATTTGTATATTTTTAGGAGTTATATTTTTATCTTTTGTTGCCATTTATTCTTCCAAATGGAATATAAGATAGTTTTGTCCTTTCATGTTTACCATAATTTTCTAGCTCTTTTATTAGTAATTTTAGATCTTCATCTTCTAATAAAATTGCTAGTTCTTAAAGTACTTTTATCAAATTGTCCAGATAAGAAGCCATCTAAGAATCATATAGTAAAGATTTCTCTGAAAACTCCATATCTATCATTAAAGCAGTAATAAAAATTCTGATGTGCTGATTGATATTCATCATCTAGTTTAGAGAGTAGTATTTCCTTTTACTAAAATAGGAAAGTATTTTTTCATAATAGTCCTATAAAGCAAAACTGCATAACTTCCTGTAACAGCTTTTTCTCCTTCTTCAACATCACCGATACCATTCAAAGTTGCTTTCGTTGCTGTCTTCCATAAACTTCTAATTTATCATATAATTCTGTTTGATCTAAAATTCTTCTAAAAATCTATGAGTAGAAGATTGCTTATGGCCCTTTTATATCTAAAAATACTTTCTCTCAGATTTTGAAGAAAAGCTTGATTGAATAGCTATGTGGAAAACCGTTGCTCATAGAGCTATGGTAAGAGTCTAAAAGCTTTTTCATAGAACTTTGCAACTTCATATCTTTATATCTACTGTTGAAAGTATATCGTGTAGCCTTACACTCTAGTCACTTCTCTTTCTAATGGATTAATTCATCCTGCTAAAGTACCACGTCCCTTTTCTGGAAATATTGTTTAGCTTTTAAAGAATGGTAATTATTCATAGCATTTTTCTAAAGTCATCACTAGCATTTTAACATCAAAACTATAAGTACGATATTTTGTAAGGGTGCAGAGTAAATATACTCAAGTCTGTTGCTCTTCTGTAACTTTTTCAGGATCTAATTTAAGAAAAATTTCTCTAGTCCATTTTATCTAGATGAGTATTTAATATCATTTTTAAAGTAGTGTCAAATCTTCATTTTGCTGATTTCATCACTTGTAAAATCTACTAAGTTCAATTATATATTTTTCTTGAATATCCCACATTAAATTTAAAAATCTAAAGATTTCCAGCAAAAATAACACATTCCCTCTCATCTTTTGATAGACTTTTTCTCTAAGAAAACTTCTTTAATGTATTCTTCCATTTTGTTTTTTGAATTCTTCTTTTCTGTTTTGAAATAGAAATTCTTCTTTATAAATTCTATCTTTTGTGACCTTCTTCTCCTTCAAATTCAAGAACTAATAGAAACTTATAACGAAATGAAAACTATCTTCATAGTTTGAAAAATAGAGTCTCTCAAACTTAGATTTTATTTCTGGACGATTTCTTTAACAAAATCATCTCTCTGAATTTCCTTTTTAATTCTTCACAGTTTATCATCAGGAGTGTAGACCACTCAAAATTAGATCTAAAATAATTAATTTTTTCCCTTTCTAAAAAACAATCTTTAAATAGTCATTTTAACCTTCTTGTATTCTACAACGATGAATAAGATTTTTCATTTGGATGATTTTTGTATTACTTTCGATTATTTTATCAAGCCCTTCAAAAGTAGTATTTATAAGCTTTTTCTTTTTAAAAATTTATCCATTATACCTCCTAAAGAATTTATCTATTAAAATGTTCTAAAGCTTTTAAAGTTCCTTTGAAAGCAAATGAAGCAAAATTTAATTTAAAAATTCTATATTTTTCTTTTTACCATCATTAAAGAAAGTGAGGACTAATTTGCCATTTAATAGTGCATTTTTAATTTGATATCTCACCTCATTTAAGTGAATAAGATCTTAACTTATTTTATCTGGAGTACCCTTCCAAACATTTGTTCCTATAACAAAAATTCTTTATCATTATAAGCCACATGTAGGTACAAAAAGTAATAAAATTTTGTACTGAGGACAAATTGTCCTATTAAAATATCTTCTGCTGAAACATTATAACCTTCTTCTTAAAATTCTGCTACTTTTTCTTCTTTTTTCATTTTTCTCCATTAATTTTTATTAAATGTGTTTAAGAATCTCGGTGGCTCTGCACTCGTTAGGGTGTTAGTGCGGATGAATAACAATTGAGATGTTGCTCTAAAATTTAAGGTACTATTAATTTTAGAGTATAATACATTCTGAAGAACTTTGGAAACTGAATATATAAGGTTGAGGTTAGAAAATGCAGTAACCTCGTAAAAATATTCACTGCCAAAAATTAAAATGGTTTTTGAACCGGGAGCCAACAGGACGTAAATGTTCTCAACAGAGAAGCGTCCATTAAAATCTTAAGACTAGCTAGTATTTTGAATACTAGATATTCAAAAAGAAACATAGTACTCAAGAACCAGTGACTCTAGCACGAGGGTGTCAGTCGTGGGAGGTCTCGAAAACTATTTTATCATATGTTCAGAAAATCTAATTTATTTCTAAATTCTCATTTTCTATAATAGATTACATTTATCTGCTAAAGTAGTACTTTTCCCTGTATGGCTTTTTTGAGAATGATAAATATCTGAAAGCATTTTTAAATCTTCATAGGCATATATAATATCGTCTTTATATTTACTGTATTTCTAGTTGAAATAATGCTCTTATAGACATATAAGTCTAGTTGATCTTCTGTAACTTCTGGGTTTCAGTTTAAGAAAAAAATATTCTTAGTCCAATCTTCTAAAAATAAGATAATATTATATTTGAAAATCATTTTCTGCTTTTCATTTTTAATAGAGCTTAATACTTGTAAAATTTTTCTCTATAAGTTTCAATCAAATGCTTTTTCAGAATATCCCATTAAAGTTAAAAATCTAAGAGATTTCTACAAAAATATAACATTCTCTATGATCTTTTAATAGATTATTTTCTTTCTAAGAGTAATTTCTTTAATATATTCATCCATTTTTAGATTTTTAAATCTTCTTTTTCTTTCTTTATTTTTCAAAATAAAAACTCATTCACTATAAGCCCTTCACTCAAATTCAAGAATTAATAGAAATTTTATAACGAAAATAGAAAACTATCTTTCATATTTTTGAAAAATAAGTCTTCAAATTTAGCTTTTTATTTCTGGTACTATTTCTTGTTCACAAAATCATCTTTTTTATTTCATTTTAACTCTTCACAAAGCTATTTTTAAATCAGATGTAGTTACCCAATTAAAAATTATGTCTAAAAATAATTAATTTTTTCCTTTTTAAAAACAATTCTTAAATAATCATTATAACCCTTCTTGTACTCTAGAATTTGAATAAGGTTTTTCATTGGGATGATGTTCTATTCTTTTTCAATTATTTTATCTAAGCCCTTCAAAAGTTGCTTTTATTATTTTTCTTTTTAAAACTTTATCCATTAGTTTTCCTCCCCAATATAGAATTTATAATCTTAAGTATAGGATCTTCTTTGTTTTCAGAATAATAAACAAGATAATCAATAAAAATTTTCTCAACTTCTTCATTATTTTTAGCACTTAATAAAATTCTATATACTAATTGTTTTTAATTCTTTGTCAATTTCTTCTTCTCTTAAAGTTTTTCTAGCATATTTTAAAGCAATCTCTTGAGCTTTTTTAATATCAGTAAATTCTAAATAAATAAAAGTAACTTTTTCATCTTTAATTTGACTATCTTCATCAAAATTTTCCAAACAATTCCTCAATGAAAAATATCATTTACTTCTATTTCATTATCTTGCATTATATCTATGACATTAGCATAATCAATAATTGAAGGGATAGTGTTTAGCTGAGTTTATATATTCTTTTTCCCATCTCTATTATTAACTATTCCATCTTTAATTTCAATTTTTCTTGACTAGGAGAAAAATCTTTCTTTTTATGTATCGAGTATATTCTTTAGGAATATTTTTATAATCCATTAATATTCCTGAAAAAAATTTAAACAAGTATTCTATAATAATCTTCATAAATCTTAGCTGAATAATTAGTATGCAACTTACGGGTTCTTTTTAGTAATGTAGAAGCACAAGCTTTATGATGTCCATCAATTATGAAAATTTATAAAATCTTTAAAATTATAAACTATTGCTCTTGGTTTTGTTATCAGCTGAATTTTTAAATTTTTCAATATAATAGTCAACTCTATCTTTATTATAAGAATCTGGTTGTTTGGGTAGGATATAAATAAACAGGTTGGTCTAAATACATATGTACCTTCTCCTAGATATGCAGGGACCAGCTGATGAAAAATTCTCTTTTAAACTTATTTGGAACATTCCAAAAGAAATTTTTCACCATCAGTTGGATAGCAAATAGCATCAGCAATTAGATAAAAATCCACTTTTCTAGTAAAAGTTAATAAAGCTTTCATTATCTATAGAAGTTTCTAAATTTACATAGTCAGAATTAATTTTTTCTTGTATTTCTAATAATTCTTTACAATTAGTATTTTTCTATACCATAACCTGTTGCAAGTAAAAGAAGAACAAGTAGGACAATCAGAATTTTTAGCTTGTACTCAGTGGAGATACCATTTAACTTTATTTTTAGAAGGTGCTTCCCAATTAGGAGGCTCAGATTTTTCCTGTTTCAACAGTAAGTTTACTCTACCATTTACATAAACAAGTTTTGCCTCTTTTATATTTATAATTTCACTACAATCCACTTTTAAATCTAATATATCTACAAATAAATTTTCTTTTTCTTGAAGAAAAACATAATATCACCTTTTTGAAAGTTTTTTATATAAATATTTTATCAAAATTTAATAAAATAGTAAAAATTTTCAATACAAAAATGATATAATTAATATGGAGGAAATTCTATGAGAGAAGTAAAAAGATTTTATTAAAGATAAGAAAATAGATTTGAAAAAGACTTGAGAAATTTGGTTTTAAACTAAAAAGATAATTCATATTACTATAATATTTCTTTATTAAAAAAATCAGTTTAAGATGTGTGTAAAAATTAATTTAGATAATTCAATTTTTACTGAACTAATAGATACAGAAACAAATGAAACTTATGTGTTACATCTACTTGAAGAAAGAAAGAAATGGTTATATTGAAAAAGTCTATAAGGCATATAGTGAAGTTTTTAGATAAAAATAAAGAAAAGAATGTTTTGAAGATGAGATATTTAAGACTGACTATACAAAAGAAGTTGTAGATTATAGTTAAAAATAAATATGGAGATGAATTGGAATTTCTATGGGAAAAATCTCCTAAAAACTGCAGTTGTTCGTGAAAAATCTACTAAGAAATGGTATGCACTTATACTGACTATATCTAAAAGAAAACTTAATTTAGATAGTGATGAACTTGTTGAAAGTAATTAATTTACATAATAGTCCAGAAGAAATTGAAAAAGCTTATAGATAATAAAAGATATTTTCCAGCTTATCATATGAATAAAAAGCATTGGTGTACTATTTGCCTTGATGGAACGAGTTGAACTTAAAGAAATTTATAAGTTGATAGATATAAGTTATGAATTAGCAAAGTGATATAAATAAATATTGATAAGTACTTACTATTGTTATATAATTAAAATATGAAAAATAGGAGGAATTTTTATAGCTACATTAACAATTAATACAGATGAAAAACAGCTGAAAATTTTTATGCTTTTTGTGAAGAACTTGGTTTTGAGATATGTCAACAGCAATAACACTATTTATGAAGGCTTGTTTGAGAGAACAAAAATTCCTTTTGAACTTAAAGTAGCAAAGAAAGAAGTTGTTCAAAATGTAAGTAAAACTGCACCTGCTACAATAGAAGAATCTATTAGAAAAATTATGATATTTAAAAATAGAATGAGGTAAAAATGTTATATATAGTAACAGCATTATATATTGAAGCCAAGCCTTTTAATATCATTATTTAATTTAAAAAGACAATAGCTATACAAAGTTTCAAGTGTTTTCTAAATGAAGATGTAAAATTAATTATCAGTGGGACAGGTAAGAGTTAAATCTGCTACTGCTTTAACTTATCTAATTTCAAAAGAAAGATATTAAGAAAAATGACTATATAGTGAATATTGGATTTGTTGCAAGTAATAAAATTCTCAATTAGGTGATATAGTATATGTATCAAAAATTCAAAAATGCTTACTCAGATTTTGATTTCTATCCAGAGATGATTTATAAACATAATTTTTCTTTTAGAAGGAAGTTTGACAACTTTTTGATAGTATAGTTGAGAAAAAATTGAAAATACAGAATATATTGATATGGAAGCCTATGGTTTTCCAAACAGCTTCCATAAAAAGATAAAAATTATGGTTTTAAAGATTGTATCTGATATATTAGAAAGATAAAGCTGAGGATAGAATTTTAGTGATTTTAAAGATGAAATTTATTCAATGAAAGCTATAATAATATCTATAAATTTTAGTAAAATTTTTAAGACTGTACAATGATGACAGTGATTTCACTATATACTGAACAAGAATTGATAAAAAAAGTATTAGAAAATTTAAGATTAAGTGATACAATGACTTATGAGCTTTTTAATATATTAAAGGTATTTAGAAAAATAAAATATGGAAACATTGATATATTAAAAATATGAGAATATTGAAGTAACTTCAAGGTTCAAGCTAAAAACTTTTTGAAGAAATAAAAATATATCTCTCCAGAAAATAGTTTAGAAAAGACAGTTTCACCTGAGATAAATAAAAAGAAAATTTCTTTAAATAATAGATTTTCTCATATCTATGTGGAGAAGAAAATTCTAGATGAATAAGAATACTAGAGATATTATCTAAAATTTAGAGATGCTAAAATAATAGAAATAGACAACTATAAAGAAGTACTTTTTCTAGTAATAATCAAGATTTTCACTTTGCAAAAAATTAGGACAAAAATTTAATTTCTAGCTTCAAATAAAGACCAATATGATTTATGAAGGAGCTGTAGTTTGTGAAGATTTTTGAAAATGATAACTTCTATTACACTTCATCTATAATAAATTGTGTCTATGACTGTGAATATTGTTATCTACAAGGAGTTTATTCTTCAGGAAATATAGTTATTTTTGTGGATATAGAAAAAGTTTTTTGAAGAAGTTGAAGAACTTTATAACAAAGTTAAAAAGTCTATATCTTTGTGTCTTATGATACAGATTTACTAGCTATAGAAAATATCTGTTCTTTTCTGAGAAAGTGGTATCATTTTATCAAAGATAAAAAGATTTAAAAATTGAATTGAGAACAAAAGTCAGGAAACATTGATAAGTTTTTAAATTTAAATGTTTTAGATAATTTTATAATTGCTTTTTACTTTATCACTAGAAGAGATAGCTTTAAAAATGAAAATATACAGCAAGTTTTAAAAATAGAGTTAAGGCTATTAAAAGAATTGCAAAAATAAAAGGTTGGAAAGTTAGAATTTGTATAGACCCTCTAATATATACAGATAATTTTGAAAAAAATTATAGTGAAATGATAGAATATTTATTCAGTGAAATAGATAAAAATAAGGGTCATAGATGTAAGTATAGGAGTATTTAGAACTTCAAAAGAATATTTAAAAAGATGAGAAATCAAAATAAGAAGTCTGAAATTTCTATACTATCCTTTTTGAATGTATTGATGGAGTTTACACATATTCTGATAAAATTAAAAATCATATATGATAGACTTTATTAAGGAAAAATTTTTTGAAATATATAAATATAGAGAGGATCTATTAAAAATAGTTCGTTACCAGTCAGTTCTGTAACGAATAAAAATTAAGAATTCGCTGTAATTTCGGCAAAAACTTGCTGACAAGTCTAGCTGCAAACACGCCGTAATTACTCGGCTCCATTCCCTATTTAATTTTTATTCTAAAATTTGAATGTAACTCACATATTTTTATACATTTCATAAATAGATGATAGGTAGGGAGTTTTATGAAAATTGCTTTAGTTACAGGAGCTAGTTCAGGAATAGGTTATGAGATAGCAAAAACATTATTAAATATGGACTATGAAGTTTATGGTGTTGCTAGAAATTTTATAAAAAATGAAACTAAGATTTTTGAAGATTATGAAAACTTTTTTTCCTGTTGTTTGTGATCTAGCTAAACTTGATGAATTGGAAAAAAACTTTACATTCATTGAAAAAATAAAATTTGATTTAATAGTAAATTCAGCAGGACTTGCTTATTTTGGTTTACATGAAGAGATAAATATAGCCAAGATTAAAAATATGATATCAGTGAATTTGCAAGCACCTCTTGTAATCGGTCAATATTTTTAAGAACTTTAAAAAGAAAAATAAAGGGGATAATAATAAATATTTCATCAGTTACTGCAAATAAAGAAAGTCCATTAGCTTGTGTTTATTCAGCAACAAAAGCAGGTCTTAGTCAATTTTCAAAAAGTTTGTTTGAAGAAGTTAGAAAGAATGATGTTAAGGTTATAACAATCTATCCAGATATGACTAAGACAAACTTTTCTATCAGAATAATACATATTTTTGAATGTGATGATGATGAAAAAGCATATATAAAAAGTGAAGATATAGCAAAAACGATAGAGTTCATTTTAAATCAAAGTGATAATATAGTTTTTACAGATGTAACAATAAAAGCCTCAAAGGCATAAAATAAAAAGATAAAAAGAAAGGAATAATACAAATGAATATTTCAATTCTAGGAAGTGGAGTTCAGGAATTCAACTTTGTAGAAATAGAAGACTATAAATTATTGGTAGATACAGGTTTTAGTTGTAAAAAAACTGAAGAAAAATTGGAAATGATAGGGAAAAATTATCAGACATATCAGCAATTTTAATAACTCATGAGCATAGTGACCATATAAATGGAGCAGGGAGTTATTGCAAGAAAATACGATATTCCTATCTATATAACTCCTGAAAGTTACAAGGGCAGGAGCAAGTAAAGTTAGGAGAAATAGATAAAGTCTCTAATAAAATTTATAGATGGTTCTTTTATACTTGATGATAAAGTTAAAGGTTTCACCATTTGATGTATGCATGATGCTGGAAAGAACTATTGGTTTTAAATTAGAAAGCCAACTAAATAAAAATAGCAATATCTACTGATATTGGTTATATAACAAATATAGTTAGAGAATATTTTAAAAGATGTAGATGCTCATGGTAATAGAAAGTAATTATGATTTTTAATACTCTTATGAATTGTTCATATCCTTGGAATTTAAAAGGAAAGAGTTAAAAAGTAGAAATGGACATCTTTCAAATAATGAGTGTGCAAAAGTTTATCAAAGAGATGTATACAGATAAATTGAAGAAAGTATTCTTGGCACATGTTAGTAAGGATAGCAATCATTTAAGTATAATTAAAGAAACATTGGAAGATGAATTCACAGGAATGTTAAGAAAGCCAAACTGTGAAATTACAAAGTCAAGATAAGGTTACAAAATTATTTACTATAGAATAAGTAGGTGATAACTCGTGGAAGAAATATCAGAATTATGGGAAGAATTAAAAATTTGAACTTGGAAGTGTAGGTATTGAGACTTTACCTAAGGACAAACAAGAAATATATATATAGGTATGAGAAACAGAAATGCAGATGTTCTATTTATTGGAAATGACCCTAAACTTTATTTATCAGAAGATTATAAGGTTGAAGCTCAATCAAGTGGAGAATTCTTATGAGACTTTTTGATCTTGCAGGGATAGTTCCTGAAGCTTACTATATAACTACACTTACTAAAAAGAGAAGTTAAAATAAAGAATTTTGATGAGGAAGAAAAGAAAATACTTTTAGACTTATTAAATATGCAGATTGCTCTAATATCTCCAAAAATTATTGTTTTCTTAGGAAAAAGAAGTTGCACAAATGATAGAAAATAGAGAAGTAGACCTTGAAAAAGAAAGAGGAAAAGTTCAAAAATGGAAAGGTGATATAGATATGTTATCTGACTTATGATGTCGAAACTGTTATTAAGGCAAGAAATGAAAGTGGTAAAAAGCAGCTAGTTGCAACTCAATTTCTGGTTAGATATTAAAAATATAAAAGAGAGGCTAGAATCATAATGAATAAAAAAGGATGCTAGAAATTTAATAAAAGAAAGAAGAATGAACTTATCTATGGAGTATATTGAAAGTGCCAGTGATAAGATATTTGAAAAATTATTAGAAAATGAAGATTTCAAGAAATGCTAAAAGTTATCATGTCTTATATGGATTTTAAGAATGAGGTTAAGACAGATAAAAATAAATGAATATATTAAAAAGGCTGGAAAAACTTTAGTTTTTACCTAAAGGTAATTACTAAGGAAAAAAATGATAGCAATAGAAGATAAAATAAATATATTGTAAGTCCTTTTGGTAATTCAGAACCTGATGGGGAAGAATATATAGTGAAATCGATGTAATTATTACACCAGGAGTAGCTTTTGATAGAGATAAAAATAGAGTAGGTTTTGGTAGAGGTTATTATGATAGATTTTTGCTATTCATAAGAATGCTAAAAATTGCTATAGCCTTTGAAAAACAAATAATTGAAGAAGGTATTGAAACAACTGAATTTGATATGAAAGTTGATACTTTTAGTGACTGAAGATAATATAATAAATTAGTAGAAATAGTATATAAAAATAAGTGAGTTACATTCCAGATTTTAGAATAAAAATTAAATAGAATGAGCCGAGTAAATCTTGACGTGTTTGAGCTAACTTGTTAGCGAGTTGGTTGAGTTCTTAGAAAACACTTAGCAATTTATTGCTTAGAGTTTCATGATGCGATTCTTAATTTTGTTCGTTAAGAAATCTGGCTAGTAACGAACTGTTTTTATATTATTTATGAATATGGGAGTTGGATAGAAGATGTTAGATCAAGAAATTATAGAAATTGCTAAAAATATTTATGATACAGAAATAAAATCTCTAGAAAAGAGAATGAATAAACTATCAGAAAAATTTTTGTAAAAAGTAGTTAGAAAAATATTTGATTGTAAAGGAAAAAGTAGTTGTTACAGGTATAGGTAAAACTGGAATAATAGGTAAGAAAAATTTCAGCAACTTTTTGCTTCAACAGGAACAACAAGTATTTTTTATGAATTCTACTGAAGGTTTACATGGTGACTTAGGAATTATCAATCCAGAAGACATAGTTTTTAGCTATTTCAAATAGTGGGTGAAAGTGATGAAATTCTTTGCAATAATGCCAGCAATAAAAATATAGGTGCCTTTGTAATTGGAATGACAGGAAATATTAATTCAAGACTTGCTAAGGCTTCAGACCTATATATTAATACTCATGTAGATGAAGAGGGTTGTCCTTTAAATCTTGCACCTATGTCATCTACAACTAATGCACTTGTTATGGGAGATGCCATTGCAGGTTGTCTTATGAAACTTAGAAATTTCTCACCTCAAAAACTTTGCAAATGTATCATCCAGGTGGAAGTTTAGGAAGAAAGTTATTAACAAAAGTTGGAAATTTAATGAAAAACAGGTGAAGCTCTTGCTCTTTGTAAAGCTGATACAAGTATGGAAGACATTGTAATTTTAATGAGTGAGAAAAACTTGGAGTAGTCTGTGTAATGAATGATGATAACAGTCTTTAGTAGGAATTATCACTGAAGGAGATATAAGAAGAGCTTTAAAGCCATAAAGAAAAATTCTTTAGCTAAAGGCTAGTGATATAATGACAACTAATTATACTAAGGTTGATAAAGAAGAAATGGCAACTCAAGCCTTATCAATCATGGAAGATAGACCTCATCAAATAAATGTTACCAGTGTTTGATGATAATAATTTTGTAGGAGTTATCAGAATACATGATTTATTGAAAGTTAGGTAAAAAATAAATGAAAGTTAATATCAGTAATATAATTGTATCAATAAATAAAAATCAAGAGAAAGAAATATATAAAGAATTAGAGAAAAATGGTATTTCTAGGGATAATATAGAAAAATTTTAAAATATTTAAAAAAATCTATAGATAGTAGAAAGAAAAATGATATTAAATTTATCTATACTTTAGAGATTAGTTTAAAAGAAAAATATAAATTTAGAAAAATATTCAAAAATTAAGTTTAGCAAAAGATGAAAGTTATGATAAGAGAGTAGCACTTTATCCTCAAAGAGAAGTTGCTGTTGTAGGAACGGGACCTGCAGGACTTTCTCAGCTCTAAGACTAGCAGAATTGGGATATATTCCCATTGTATTCTGAAAGAGGAGAAGAAGTAGATAAAAAGAAATATAACAACAGATAATTTTATAAAAACTTCTATTCTAAATCCCTAATTCAAATATACAGTTTGGAGAAGGTGGAGCAGGAACTTATTCTGATGGAAAGTTAAATACTAGAATTAAAAGTGAATATAGAAAAAGTTTTCAAAAGAATTTATAGAATGTGGAGCTCAGGAAGAAATTTTTGGAACTACAAGCCACATATAGGAACGGATGTCTTAAGAATTGTAGTTAAGAATTTAAGAGAAAAATAAAAATCTTTAGGAGGAAAAATTTCATTTTTCTTCACTTGTTGAAGATATAGAAGTGAAAAATAATGAAATAAAATCTTTAAAGATTTTAGAAGTAGATAGTGGAAAAAGATACAACTATGATATAGATAAGGTTATTTTTGCCATAGGACATTCATCGAGAGATACATATAAAAATGTTATATTCAAAAGGAATTGCTATGGAGAATAAACCTTTTGCTATTGGAGTAAGAATAGAACATTTAAGAAAAGATATTGATAAAATGCAGTATGGAGAAGCTGTTTCAAATCCACTTTTAGAGCAGCAACTTACAATATGGCTTTTAACATAATAAAAGAAACAAGAGGAACTTTCTCATTTTTGTATGTGTCCAGGTGGAGGAAATTGTAAATGCCTCATCTGAAATAGGAGCTTCACTTGTCAATGGTATGAGTTATTCTACAAGAAATGGAAAATTTTCAAATTCAGCGATAGTTGTTGAGTATCTGAAAGAGATTATGGAAGTCAAATCTTCTCAGGTATGTATTTACAAGAGGAATTGAGAAAGAAAAATTATGAGATAGTTGGAAATTATGGAGCTATATATCAAAATGTTATAGATTTTATGAAAAATCAAAAACTAGTTTTGAGATAGAAAGTAGTTACTAAGATGAAATTATTTTCATATGATATAAATAATTTCTTTCCAGATTATATAATAAGAAATCTTCATTCAGCTTTTGAAAATTGGAGTAAAAATAAATTGTTTATTTCAAATAAAGTGAATTTAATAGGTCCAGAAACTAGAACTTCAGCACCAGTTAAAATCTTTCAAAGAGATTTAAAGGGAGAATCAATTTCTGTAAAAAGGAATTTTTCCTATAGGTGAAGGAGCAGGGTTATGCTGGTGGAATTATGAGTGCTGCTGTTGATGGTATTAAAATTGTAGACTTAGCTTTTTCTAGTAATAGAATAGGAGTGATAATATGCCCACATTTAAAGATTAGAGGAATAGACTTGATAGTTGAAAAATAGTAAAGAAAATTATTGATGGTTTAACTGAAATTATCAGTTGTGATAGAACTTGGTTTACCATTGAGCATCAAAATACTGAATATATCTTTGATGGTAAAATAGTTGATGGTTATACTTTTGTTGAAGTATATTGGTTTGCAAGAGATGATAAAAAGGATACTGCAGACTTCTTAACTAAACTAATTAAGAGAATAAATAATAACAAGATGTGCTGTATTATATTCTCACTTTAACTGGAGATAACTATTGCGACAATGGAGAATTCTTCTAATAAAATGAAAATTAGTGAGTTACATATTTTAGAGTATTGATAAATTTTTAAAAAGTGCTATAATCTAAAAATATATAATTAATAATTAGGGAGATGATAGATATGAAAAATTAGTTATTTTTGACTGTGTTAGTTTCTATTTTTAGTATTTCTGCTATAGCAGCAACTTATTGTTATGGATATGATTATTCAAGAGGTTCAAATAATAACAACTATTCTAATAATGTACCAGTTGTTGTTCAAGATACTAGTAAATTACTTACAATTAAGAATTAAGAGAAGGCTATTGTAAACCTTAATTTATTGGTTGTATAATAAAATGGTGTTGATGAAGAAATTTCTATCAATGCCATAATAGTTGAGACAATAAAATTTTCCTGTTAAAATTAAATCGCTCAAAATAACTATAAAAAGGAAGTGAGTTTCATTGTCTCTATCTAATCTTATCAAAAATTTCTTAAATATTCAAGATAATAATATTTCTTTTCCAGAAGAAGAATATTGTCGAGTTACTCAAAAAGGTAATTATCGAATTAAAGTTTTAAAGGATTTCTAAGTCTAATTACTGCGCTTGCCCTCATTGTAATTCTGATATTGTTAAAAATGGATCAAGACGTCGTAAAATTAAAATATATTCTATTCAAAATTACAATATTGAAGTTGAACTTAGTGTACAAAGATATATTTGTAAGGATTGTAAGAAAAACTTTCTCCCCTTCCACTAATATTGTCAGTGATAACCTAATATATCAATAATCTTAAGTACACTATTGCTCTTGAACTTAAAGAAAATGTATCACTTACATATATGCTAAGAAATATAATATTTCTGCTTCTGTGCAAAGAATTATGAATATTTGCTATCCTGATTTTAAAGTTAATAAAGAATATTTACAGAAGCTATTTTGTATTGATGAATTTAAATCTGTTAAAAACATTGATGGCGCTATGTCTTTCGTTTTTGCTAACTATCAAAGTAAGAGTATTATTGATATCGTAGAAGATAGAAGACTTTATTCTCTTACAGAATACTTTTCAAGATTTTCTTTTAGAAGCAAGAAATAATGTAAAATATGTTTGTATGGATATGTATGTTCCATACATTAGCTTAGTTAATTCTATCTTCCTAATGCAAAAATAGTAATGAGATAAATTTCATATTGTTAATCTTGTTAATAGAGCATTTAATCAAACTAGAATATCTATTATGAATTCCATTAAAGATGATTCATTAAAAAGAAAACTGAAGCTATTTTGGAAGTCATTATTAAAATATTATCCTGATCTCTTGTCGAGGTAAACTATTATTGTCAGAGCTTTAAGCGCAAACTAAGTAGCAAAGATAAGGTAGATTATCTTTAGAAAAATCCCTGAATTAGAGATTAGTTTTAATATCTACCAAGATATTATTCAAACAATAAAAGCATAATAACTTTAAAAAGATTTGAAGAAATAGTATATTTAGCTAGGTAAAGAAAAATTTCTAAGAAAAATGATAATAGCTCTAAAAACTCTGAAAAAATATATGAAATATATCGAAAATATGTTTGAATCAAATATTACTAATGGTTTAATAGAGGGTTTTAAACAATAAAATAAAATCAATAAAGAGAACAGCATTTGGATATTCAAATTTCAGTAATTTTAAAAAGCGTATTAATTCAAGCAGGTATTATTTCAATTAGCGCTTAATTTTTAATGTAATTAATACAATAATGATTTGAGTTTTTAATAAAAAGAGATTCTTAAGTTTTTAATACTTAAAAATTCTCTTAATTATGTCAGGTCATAGTCTAAACTTTTTATCAACACTATTTGACAAATAACCAATTTATTTACAATAGCCTTCTCTTTTATTATCTATATTTTATAGCTTTATATATTTGTATTAATACTGTTGGTATTAATGATAACACATAAATTTGAATAAAGTTAGCTGTTTCTAATTTTGTAATTCCAAACATATTATATAGAGGTAGGCATAGTAGAACAGCATTTAGTAAAATAAATCCAAGTGCAAAAGCAATTAATGAGAATTTATTTTTAAAGAAACCTATAGCAAAAACATTTCTTTGACCTCTGTAATCAATCACCATGGAATAATCTAGCCAAACATAAAGTAGCAAAAGCCATTGTAGAACCTTTTAAAGCAGAATCTTTTAATCCTATATAGAAAGCGATTATAATAAAGGCAGCAAATTAAAACACCTTCTATTAGAAGTTTAGATGAAAAATCTTTTTGTTAATATTGCTTCATTAGGATCTCTAGGTTTCTCATCTAAGATATCTTTCGTTTTTAGGCTCAACCCCTACAGCTATTGAAGGTAAACTATCAGTTAATAAGTTTATAAATAGTAATTGTACTGCTGAGAATATAACTGGTAAGTTAGCAAGTGATGAATAAAGCACAGCAAGTAGTAGCGAGTATTTCCTGAAAGTAAGAAACCTACAGCATTTTTTAATATTTCTATAAACATTTCTACCAGTTATATAGCTTTTAACTATTGTTGAGAAGTTATCATCAGCTAGTATCATAGAAGCAGCATTCTTAGAAACTTCTGTTCCTGTAATTCCCCATTGCAATACCGATATTTGCTTTTTAAGAGCAGGACATCATTTACTCCATCACCTGTCATAGCAACTATTTTTTTCCAAGTTTTTGCCAAGCATTAACTATTCTTATTTTTATGCTCAGGAGAAACTCTAGCATAAACTGAAATGTTTGCAACATTCTTTTTCTAATTCTTCATCAGTCATCTTTTCAAGTTCTACACCTTCAAGTGCAATATCTCCTTCTTAAATATTCTATATTTTTTTAGCAATTGTTCTAGCTGTTATTTTATGGTCACCTGTTATCATAACTGGTTTAATTCCACCTCTAATACATTCTTGAACAGCAAGTTTAGACTCTTCTCTAGGAGGGATCTCATCATACTCAACAAGAGCATGGAAAATATAGTCATTTTCATCTTCATTAGAAAGCTCTTTTTCTCCATCTATATACTTATAAGCAAAGTTAAAGACTCTTAAACCTTCTTCAGCTAATTCATTGTTAACTTTTTCAATCTTTTTAATAAATTCTTCATTTACATTTTGTACATTACCATTTTCATCAAGATAATATTTAAATCTTGTTACAAGAGAGTCGAAAGCTCCCTTTAGTGAAAAATAATGTGTTTACCATTTTTGTTTCATAAAGAACTGTCATTAATTTTCTTACAGAGTCAAAAGGTATTTCTGATATTCTCTTACTATCTTTTTCTTTCATCTCTAAAAAGACATGTCATATTTTTGAGTAAGGTGAATAAGAGCAGTTTCTGTAGGATCTCCCTATAGTGTCAGTAGCATCTGTACATAGAATAAAACTGTCTAATAATAATTTATCAATTTTTTTATTTTTATCCAAAGAGTATTCATTATCTAATTTTCCATTGATAAAAATCTTTTTACTGTCATTTTGTTTTGAGTAAGAGTACCAGTTTTATCAGAACAAATAACAGAGATAGAACCTAAAGCTTCTATAGATTTTAATTCTTTAACTATTGCATTTTCTTTTAGATAATTTTTTTCAGTTTCCATAGATAATACTATAGTGATAATTGGATTTAATGATTCAGGTATAGCTGCAACAGCTAGAGCAACAGCTAATAGTAAAGAGTCAAGAACTGTATTTCCATGATATACATAGATTCCAAAGATAAGAACACAAAGTACAACTATTCCAAGAGTTAATCTCTACCAAATATGTCTAAAGATTTTTTTGTAAAGGAGTAACATTTTTCTTCTGTTTGATCTAAAAGAGTTGCGATTTTTCCTAGTTGAGTGCTCATTCCTGTTTCAGTAACTAAAAATCTTTGCTCTACCATAGTTAACAAGGCTTCCTGAGAATACCATATTAACTTGATCTCCTAGTGCTAAAGTCTTCATATTCTAAAACTTCATCAGTTTTTTTCTATTGAGTTAGATTCACCAGTAAGAGAGTTTTCATTTACTAATAATGAAAAGTTTTCTATAATTCTTCCATCAGCTGGAACAATGTCCCAGCTTCAACAATAACAATATCTCCAGGAACTAATTCAACAGAATCCACTTCTAATTGTTCATGATCTCTAATAACCTTTACATTTAGGTGAAGACATCTTTTTAAACTATCTAAAGATTTTTGAGCCTTGATAGTTTGATAAGCTCCAAGAATAGAGTTCAAAATTAATACTAGAACTATAACAAGGGCACTTTCTTTATTTCCAGAAAAATGAAATAACCGCTGCAATAAGCAAAAATAATTACAAGCGAGTCTTTTAAATTGGTTAAAAAAATATTTTATAAGTCCATCTTTTTCTTTTCAACAAACTTATTTTCTCCATATTTTTTTCTTCTTGCAACTACCTCCTCTTCAATTAAAACCAGTTGAGCTTGTTTTCAAACTCTTCAAATAAATGTTTTTAGACTTTGTAAAATGTTTTCATTATCGTCTCCTTCTTTCTTTATTATAAAACTAAAAAACTTTTGATATGAAAAATAATTCATACCAAAAAGTCTTGTTACCAAAATGGTCACAGTACCAGAAAATAATTTCGTGATGTTGATACTGTTATTTACAACTACTCCCTTTTTTTATGAGAAATATATAAATCTCTTTAATTTTTAATAATTATAGCATAGTCTATTGATAAAATCAATAGGCTTTTTATTGATTTTTGTATTCAATTATGCTATTATAAAGATATAAAAAAATACACATAATATTTATATTAAAGGAAGGTGGTAAAATGTCAGTTGTATCTTATAAACAAGAAGATTTTTATTGGGATTGTAACTATTGAAAGACCAGAGGCATTGAACGCTTTAAACACAGCAGTATTAAACTGAGCTAAATTCAACTTTTGCTAACATAAATTTAGAAACAACAAGAGTTGTAATTTTAACAGGAGCAGGAACTAAGTCTTTTGTTGCAGGGAGCAGATATATCAGAGATGGCTCCTTTAAAACAACAGTGAAGCAGCTAGATTTAGTAACAAAGGAAATGAAGTATTTAGAAAAATAGAAACTTTTCCTCTTCCAGTTATAGCAGCTATCAATGGATTTGCTTTAGGTGGAGGTTGTGAATTAGCAATGAGTTGTGATTTCAGAGTTTGTTCTGAAAATGCAGTGTTTGGACAACCAGAAGTTGGTTTTAGGAATAACTCCAGGTTTTGGTGGGAACTCAAAGATTAGCAAGACTTATTGGTTTAGGAAAAGCTAAAGAAATGATTTATACAGCTAATGCTATTAAAGCTGATGAAGCTCTGAATGTTGGACTTGTAAATCATATTTATCCTCAAGAAACATTATTAGAAGAAACAAAAATTAGCAGCTAAAATTGCTAAAAATGCTCCTTTCGCAGTTAGAGCTTCTAAAAAGCTATAAATGAAGGAATTGACACTGATATGGATAGAGCAATAATAATAGAAGAAAAAAATTATTTGGAAGTTGCTTTTACAACAGAAGATCAAAAGTTGGAATGAAAGCATTCTTAGAAAAAAAGTTAAAGGTGTAGAATATAAAAAAATAAGTAAAACGGAGGTCGAATTATGAAAGTAGGAATTATTGGAGCAGGAACAATGGGTGCAGGAATTGCTCAAGCATTTGCACAAACAGAAGGATTTACAGTAGCACTTTGTGATATCAATAATGAATTTGCTGCAAATGGAAAAAAATAAAATAGCAAAAGGTTTTGAAAAAGAATAGCTAAAGGTAAAATGGAACAAGCTGAAGCAGATGCTATTTTTAGCAAGAATTACAACTGGTACAAAAGAAATTTGTGCTGATTGTGATTTGATAATTGAAGCTGCTATTGAAAACATGGAAATTAAAAAAACAAACTTTTAAAGAATTAGATGAAATTTGTAAAGCAGATGCTATATTTGCAACAAACACTTCTTCTTTATCAATTACAGAAATTGGAGCAGGATTAAAGAGACCTATGATAGGAATGCATTTCTTTAACCCAGCACCTGTAATGAAACTTGTAGAAATTATTGCTGGATTACATACTCCAACTGAAATAGTAGAAAAAAATTAAAAAGATATCTGAAGATATTGGAAAAGTTCCAGTACAAGTTGAAGAAGCTCCAGGATTTGTCGTAAATAGAATTTTTAATTCCTATGATTAATGAAGCTAGTAGGAATATATGCTGATGGAGTAGCAAGTGTAGAAGGAATAGATGCTGCAATGAAATTAGGTGCAAATCACCCTATTGGACCACTAGCTTTAGGAGATTTAATTGGACTAGATGTATGTCTTGCTATAATGGATGTTTTTATATCATGAAACAGGAGATAGCAAATACAGAGCTCATACTTTATTAAGAAAAAAATGGTTCGTGGAAAACAATTAGGACAAAAACTGGTAAAGGTTTTTTATGACTACTAAAATAATAAAAAAATGGGGTTCATTCCCCATTTTTTTATTCTATAGTTGTTGATATTTTTTAATCTCTTCATCTAACTTTTTCAAGTCAACTACATCTACTGTTTCTATATTTCCAGAATTATTTAAATTAATTTTTCTCGTTTCCTTTTTACTTTAGAATATCTAGAAAATAGATTTTTTAGCAAAATTCTATTTCTTCATCACTTAAATCAGTATTAGCAATTAAATGAGGTCCTGGAACTTCTGCACTATGGATATAGAATTTTAGATTTTTTCTTTTCTATACTCATCAATTTTCATATTTGATTCTTTATCTCTACCAACAAATAAATATCTTCCTTTAGAAAATCTAAAGAATCTAGCTTCCTTTTATAAGTTTAAAAAGCCATGAATGTTCATCTTTAAGAAGCCCATCATCTTCTAAAACTTTTAATCTACTTGAATAACCAGGATCAGTTAGTAAACAACCTCCACCTGGACTAGGATACTCAACAAGTCCATATAATTCATTAACTCCATTTGTCTATGTCTTGAACGTCCATTTATATCTAAAAGTTTTTCTCTATCAACCCAACCCATAAGTTCAGCTCTACTTGGAGGTAAAAAGTTTAGCAGATAAAGGTCTTAAAACTAAAGTCTTCCATACCTGATAACTTTTTTAACTTTTTCTAAAAGCTTGTGCATTTTGTGACATAGGTCTTTGTCCTAAAAACTTCTCCTGATATAACAAAATGAGCACCATATTCTTCCAGTAATTCTCCTGCTATTTTTAAACATCAATGAATGGCAATCTATACAAGGATTCATATTCTTTCCTCTACCATAAACAGGATCCTCAACAACAAACATATGTCTCTTTTTTAAAAATCGATATATTCTAGCTTAATTCCTAATTGTTCAGCCATCTTTTTCAGCTTTTTTCATTTTTCCACCAAAAAATGTGATACAAAAATTTCAAAGCAATTACTTCAACACCTTGATCTTGTACCAGTTTTATAGCTAAAAGCACTGTCTAAACCACCTGAAAATAAAGCTAAAGCTTTAATTTTCTCCTTCAAATCTTTCACCTTTTTTTCTAAATCTATTAATTTCTTTTCTCTTCTTTTTTTCCTTCATAATAAACTTTCATATTTTTCAGGAACGATAGTATATACATTTTTTTGCAATTTGAGCAAAACTTGCATTTTTAATTTCCATAGCTCCAGCTAAGAAATCCATTATTCTTTGAGCAACATTTGGTCCAATATTTTTCTAAATTAATTGTAATCATTTTTTTCTTTTTTTCTATATAGTTTTGCAATTTTCTTACAATCTTCAAATTGTTTTAGGATCAATAAAAAAATAGTACTGTAGTCATCATATCTAAAATTCATCAACAGTATCCATTTCCATTTGTTCTCTTCTTGAAAGAGTTCTTGATGTTTCTTCTATAACTTCTTCTTCATCATATTCTTCTTCAGTATTAATACCTACTAATTCTTTTATGTCCTTTAAAAATTCCCATAATCTATTATCCTCCTTTAAATTATTTAAAAATTTTTGTTCCAACTCTTATATATGTGCTTCCTTCTTGTAAGGCAATTTTATAATCGTTGGACATTCCCATAGACAGCTCAGTAAGATTATTATCAAAGTATTCTTTGTTTAACTCATCTTTAATCTTTCTAAGTTCTGAAAAAAACCATTCTTAAAATTTTTCATCATCTGTAAATGGAGCCATAGTCATTACTCCTATTATATTCAAATTTTTTTAAGATTTTTCAATTCTATTATATCACATTTTTAATTCATCTAAAGGAATAACCTTGTTTACTTTCTTCACCATAGACATTAATTTCCAATAAAACATCCATAGTTTTTCCTGATTGTTCAGCCTTTTTATTGATTTCTTGAGCTAAACTTAATTTATTTACAGAGTGTATTGCAACTACATCATCTATAATGTATTTTACTTTATTTTTTTGTAAATTTCCAATAAAAGTGCCATTTAATATCTGTATTCTTATTTTTTTAAAATATTCTATTTTATCTTTTAACAACTTGAACTTTATTTTTCTCCACAGATATTTTTGTCCTGTCTTTAAAAAAATTCTTCTATATCTTCAACAGATAGAATACTTTTGTAACAGCAATCAATTTTTACTTTTTCTGGATAAGGAGAATATTTTTTTATATCTTCTAAAAATTTCTTCAACACTAGCTTGAATACTCATAATAAAAACCTCTTTTGTAATATTAATCATCTATAAAATTTTGCAATAAAGTCATTAAATAACATAAGTCCTTTAGAACTTAAAATATATCCATTTTCTTTTTTTACAAGATAAAGCTTCTTTTTCTAAAATTTCACATTTTTCTAAATATTCTTTACTTGGAATAAGAGGCTTATTTAAAAGTCTAAATCCTACTAGAATATCTATATTGTTCAATATCATTTTGCTGTAAGTTCTTCTCTTTCATCAATAGGTAAAATATTCTTATCTAGTTTATCATAATAATCTTTTAAATGAAAGAAATTCTTATATCTTAGATTTCCTAGATAACCTGCAGCTGATAGACCAAGCCCTAAATAGTTCTTATTTTTCCCAGTATATAGAGTTATGTCTTGCTTCAAAATCTTTTTTAGAAAAAAATTTGAGATTTCATAATGTTCATATCCTTTTTGACTTTTAAATAGTCAATTATATACTCATACATAGTAGCTTCTAAATCATTATCAGTTTCTTTTTAATTTACCAGCTTTTTAAATCTCTAAAGAATTTTGTTCCTTCTTCCCAAATTAAAGAATAAATAGAGATATGTTCAGGATTTAAAAGAATTAAATTTTTCTAAATCGACTTTTAACATTTCTAAAGTCTGATTAGGTAAAGAGAACATAATATCTAGACTAATATTTTTAAAAGCCCAACTTCTCTTGCTATATTATATACTTCTATAGCTTCTTCTGAATTATGAATTCTTCCTAAAACTTTTAAATTCTCATCATTAAAAGTTTGAATTCCTATACTTAATCTATTAATTCCTAAATTTCTATATTCTTTTCAACTTATTGATGTCAACAGTTTTTAGGATTTACTTCAATAGTAATTTCAGTATTTTTCATCATAAGAAAATCTAGATAGAAATTCTTTTTAGACTATCTATTGGTAGGAGGGAAGGTGTCCCTCCACCAAAAGTATATAGTATCTTGTTTTTTTCTGATAAATCATAGTTTTTGCTATAAATATCTATCTCTTTTAAAAAGATAATTAACATATTTTTCAATTTGATTATCAGTTCCTTTTAATGAAGTAAAAGTCACAATAGTTACATTTTCTTTCACAAAAAGGAATATGTATGTAAGTATTATAGATTTTCAGCATAATTCAAAAATTCTTTTTTTCTAATTTTGCTAATTTTTTTCTTCAGCAACTTTTTTTATCACTATCAACAACTGAAATATAGAATTTAATCTTAGGTTCAGTTCCAGAAGGTCTTACTGTTAAGTAAGTTTCATCTTCTAAAACTATTTGTATAACATCAGATTTTGGTAAAATCTTCTACACCTTTTTGATAATCTCTATATTCTTTTACTTTTTATTCCTGCAATTTCAGTATGAGTTTTTTTCTCTCATAGACTTCATAATTTTTGTATTTCTTCTAGTCCATCTTTACCTTTTTTAGTTATAGGAATAGTAGTTTCTAAACGCCAACCATATTTTTCATAAATTTTTATTATTTCATTATAGATACTAGAACCATTGTTTTTTAAAAGTTGTAGCCATTTCTGCTATTATCATAGAAGCAACAACAGCATCTTTATCTCTAACATGAGTACCAACTAAATAACCAATTGATTCTTCAAAACCAAATAAGAAAGTTCCATCTAAATCTTTATTTTCAAATTGTCTAATTTTTTCACCAATATATTTGAAACCTGTAAGAACTCTTAATGCTTTTTTACCATTCTTTTTAACAATAGTATCAAAAAGTGGAGTTGATACAACTGTTGTTATCATAGTTCCATTTGCTGGAATATTTTTTTATGATTTAAAATGTATTCTGCAAACAAGATACCTATTTGGTTTCCATTAGGGAAGAACCATTTTTCCATTATTATCAAGAACAGCAAGTCCTACTCTATCTCCATCAGGGTCATTAGCTATACAGATTTCAGCTCCAACCTTATCTGCAAGTTCTGTACTTAGTTTAAATACACTTGTATCTTCAGGGTTTGCATAGTCACAAGTTGGGAAGTTTCCATCTGGTTGTTCTTGTTCCTTCACAGGATATACACTTGTATAACCCATTTCTTTTAAAATTCTTTTCCACAGGTCTTGCTGCAACTCCATGTAGAGGTGAATAAACAATTTTGATTTTATCCTTATTTTCTACATCAGGATTGATAGCATTTTTCTTAACTTCTTCTATAAATCTATCATCTAATTTTTCACCAACATAAACAAGTAAGCCTTTTTCTATAGCTTCCTTTTCATCCATTAGTTTTAACACCATTAAAAAAATATCTACTGCTTCAACAGCACTTACAATAGCTGTTGCTTGAGGGTCAACTATTTGTGCTCCATCTTCCCAATAAACTTTATATCCATTGTATTCTTTTTGGATTGTGAGAAGCTGTAATCATGACACCTGCTTGAGCTTTTTAATTCTCTTACTGCAAAAGAAAGTTCTGGAGTTGATCTTATTCCTTCAAATAAATAAACTTTTATTCCATTACCTGCTAAAGTCATTGCAGTATTGATAGCATTTTTCAACTGAATCTAATCTTGAATCATAGGCAATAGCAACACCTTTTTTTCTTTCCAGTTTCTCCAGTTGCTTTCTATAATATAATTTGCTAAGCCTTGAGTAGCTTTTTCTTATATTATATTTATTCATTCTATTTTTTACCTATACCTCTTACACCTCTCATACCAGCTGTTCCAAAAGCTTAAATTAGTATAAAATCTATTTTTCAATTTCTTTTTCATCATTAGCAATGCTTCTTAATTCTTCTTTTTCATCTTTCTGATAGCATAGTAGAATCTAACCATTTTTTTATATTCATCTAGGTACATAGTATCATCTCCATTTCTATTTTTTATTTTTTTAAAATATTCCAGTAATTACTTTTACTAATTCATCTTCTAATACAGGCATAGCATTTTCAAATTTTTAAGTTTACTTTATTAGCAGTACTTAAGACTCTTGTTGAATACTTTTCAATATTAGAAGTTTCAGAAGAAGTAGAAGTTCTTGTTCCTGAAATTCCTTGGCTTACTGAATTCACAGTTGTTACTTGCACATTTTTTTCCAATTTTTCACTGACTAAAACATCAGTTATCATAGCATAGACAACATCTTTTACAAAAGGCAGACGATATCCTTGCAAGAGTAGCTGAAGCCATACCTAAACCTACAATATTAGCTCTATCTTCTGGAGATTGAGTAGCTAAAATACTTCCGATTCCAGCTGCCATAAATACTTCAGAAAATCCTGAACCATTAGCATCATTTAGATTTGATTTTTTTCTACATTTAAAAATATTAACTTGTAAAGAGTACTTCGCTTCAGACGGCTCTTTTACTATTTTTATAACCTTTAGCTTTTTAAAGCATTTATCACTTTTTGACTCAATATCTAAATCTTTATCAGATGTATTTGAAATTTTTACAAATATTGTCTTCTGATCTGTATCAACAGGTTCTAGCCAGATTGTATTTGACATCTTAGTCTGTACTTCAAGATTTCTTTTTAGAAATTATAGTGTGTATAGTGGAAGAAAGCACAATTGTTAATATTATTGTTAAAATAAATACAGTCTTTAGAATCTTTTTCATTCCATTACCTCACTTGTATAATTTTTGTTTTTAGAATATTCCTGAAATAACTTTTTCCTAATTCATCTTCTAATATAGGAATAGCACTATCAAAGTTTAAGTTTACTTGGTTTGCTGTACTTAAAACTTTTGTAGAATATTTTTCCATATTAGATGAAGAGCTAGTACTGAAGTCATAGTCCCTGAATTTCCTTGTTTAACAGAGTTTTCTTGTAGAACTTTGTACAGTTTTCCTGTTTTTCAGAAATTAAAATATCAGTTACCATTGCATAAGCAGTATCACTAACTAAAGCATCTGCTATTGTACCTATTGCAGCTCCAGCAAGTCCCCAACCAAGTGCAGTATAAGCTCCACCCTGAACGTTGAGCACCTAAAACTCCTCCAATTCCAGCACCTAAAAACAGCATCAGAGAAACCATTCTCATTATTTAGATTAACTTTATCTACTTTTAAAAATATTAGCTTGTAAATCAGTATTTTGCTTCGGCAGGATCGTTAACTATTCTATAACCTTTTGCTGATAGAACATTTATTATTTTTTTGTTCAATATTTAAATTCTTTTCCACTTGTATTTGAAACTTTTACAAATACAGTTTTTGATTTGCAGCTGCAGGCTCTAACTCAAATTGTGTCTGACATCTTAGTCTGTACATCTAAATTTCTTTTAGAAATTACAGTATGCATAGTAGAGCAAGATACCATTGTTAATAGTAGTCCTAAAAATATTATGCTTTTCCAAAATTTTTCAATATCTTATCCTCACTTTATATTTAATTTAAATCACTATATTTTATCATAATTTTTTTAATGAATGTGAACTTATCTCGAGCTTATTTTTCTTTTTGCTGTCATCTCTTCCACTTCAAGACAATAAACAAGAGTTCTAGGTATTGCTGCAGGATTAAAATATGCTTCTTTATCTTTATGATATTGAGCCATTAACTTTCTTTTAAAGCCTCCATTTTTCCTCTTCAGATAATATTCTTATTTTACCTCTACCTATAACACTTTCATAAGCTATAGTACAATATCCTCTATCTTCATAATATTGAAGTCTCATGATTACAATCCATTTCAAAAAGTTGCTTTCATTTCTCTTTCATTATCTGAACCTCCCATGACTGACACCCTACGAGTGCTAGAGTCACAGGATTCTTGGGTAATAGTTGCTTTTGTTAGCCAACTAAATTTACCAAAGCTATCCCCATAGTTCCTACGGTTCATATATTGTTATTTAAGCACTTATCCCTAATATCCTTTAGTCCTTCTTTAGTATATGTTTTTGGCTGCATTTATATCTCTATTATGTACAGCTCCACATACTGGACAAGTCCATTCTCTCACACTTAAATCTTTTACTTCTTTCATTTCTATATCCACAACAATTACATATTTGACTACTTGCAAAAATTTATCTACTCTTACTATTGTTTTTCCATGCCATTTCGCTTTATAACTTAGTATTCTATTAAATTCACTCGATGATACATCTACAATATTTCTTGCTAATTTATGATTTTTACCATATTTTTACTTGTAAGTCTTCCATACAAATAATATCATATTCTTTTATTAGCATTGTTGATAACTTTTTGCAAAAATCTTTTCTTTGATTTGATATTTTTCAAATAATCTGCTACTTTTATTCTAGCTTTATTTCCTATTTGAACTACCCTTTGGTTTTTCGTGATAGTTTTCTTTGTAATATCGCTAGTTTATTCAAAGATTTTTGTAAATATTTTTGGATTTTCTATTGAGATTTCATCACTGGTAAGCGCAAAAGTCCTTTATACCTAAATCTATTCCAACATTTTTATTTGTACTTTCTAACTTTTTCTACTTACATCATGTACAACATAAAGATATATAATATTTTTCCACTAGGTACTTGCAGGTTATTGTTAATTTATTATTCTTCCTTGTGGTTTTCATTTTATCTCTTATTTTTAGTCTTCCTAACTTAGGTACTTTTTATCCATTTATCTAAAAAATCTATATTATTATTTGTATAATTGGTTCTGTATGATTTTCTATTATCTTTCTTAGATTTAAACTTTGGATAGCCACTTCCACTAAAAAGTTCTTATATGCTTTATCTAAATCTTTTTAAAGAATTTTGTAAAGAAAAATTTGTCTCATCTTTTAACCATTCTTTCTCTTTGCTTTTAAAACTGTCAGTGCTTTTACTACATTGATTATATGAAATAGATTTTTCTCTTGTTATATAGCTCTTGTTTTAAATCTAAAAATGATTATAGACATATCTTACACAACCAAAAGTACAATTTAATATTGTTATTTGAGTTTTAGTTGGATAAAATCTAAACTTATATGCTTTTTCCATGTGATTTCACCTCCATTTACCTATATATAGTATACTACTTTTTATACTATAAGTAAATGAAAAAGTAAAATTTTTCTAAATATATGAACCTAAAAACTGACTCAGCTCGTTTTAGAGGTTGTCGTTCACATAAGTACGCTACCACTTATGCAGTTCTCTTATGAACTTCTTAATATTTCTATTAGCACAGACTATATCTTATCCCACAGCTCTATCTGTTTGGGTCTCACCCACTTCCACTAGCTTTAGTGTACTTCCTCAGGAGGAATAGTCGTTGAACCTTACCTTTCGGTCTTGGCTGCTGATTGCCATTATCTTAACACTTAGGATTTAACCTTATGCCATCTAGTATATTTTTCTGCTTTTCGCCACTTTCACATTTGTACCATATTATTTAGGTACTATGTTGTAGTTATATCTAGCTTTTAGGGTTTCCAGCAATTGAGTAGTATTGGATAGCTTTTTTAAAGTTGCTACCTCTACATACATATTTCTATATGCTGACTATACTTAATGGTCTAACTCTATGACTGACACCCTATAAGTGCTAGAGTCACAAGTGTGCGACCATATTTTTAATCAACTTTTGTTCCTTCTAAGGCACTATGAAAATAGATAATGACTTTTTCTTCATCAGCATCTAAACCAAAAATTTAAAGGAACAATGTAAGGATAGTCTCCATTGTTAAAACTAATCTACATACATCACATCTTTTTTCATGATTTCTATAATTTCATTTCTATCTTTGACTTCTCTATTTGCCTTTCTATAATCTCCTCCTAAAAATAGTATTTGTTATTTATTTTATCATAGTTTTTAATATTATTTACACTTTTCAAATAATTTTTATGTTATAATTAGTCATAGGAATTTTTATAAAAAGGAGTTGGTGTCAAATGAAATTTTTTTAATGGCATTGTTAGTTACAGTTTTTGCTTTTTAGTTTTTCAACAGAAATTCAAGCTAAATCTGTAAGTAAAAAAATAAAGAAGTAGTAGATGTAATATTTATTTTAGATAGAAGTGGTTCTATGGGTGGATTGGAATCAGATACTATTGGTGGATTTAATTCTGTTTTAGAAAAACAAAAGAAAAATGGAAGGTAAAGCATATATTACAACAGTTTTGTTTGACGATCAATATGAATTGTTACACGATAGAGTGGATATCACTAAAGTAAAAATATAACTAGAAAAGAATATTATGTTAGAGGAAGTACAGCACTTTTTAGATGCTATAGGGTAAAACTATAGCTAAAGAAAAAGCTATACAAGATACACATTATCTAAAGGTGAAAAAGCAACTAAAAGTTTCTATTTCATCATAATAACAGATGGTTTAGAAAATGCTAGTAAGGAATATAAATCTGCTACTGTTAAAGAATTGATAGAAACTCAAAAAGAAAAAATATGGTTGGGAATTTCTATTCTTAGGTGCTAATATAGATGCAATAGAAACTGCAAGTGCAATAGGTATTAGTGCTGAAAGAGCAGTGAACTATAATTCTGATAGTGTTGGAACTCAATTAAATTATAAGAGTTTAAATAATGCAGTTTCAGAAGTTCGTTCAGGAAAAGAATTGAAAAAGAATGGAAAGCTGATATTGAAGCAGACTATCAACAAAGAAATAAAAATAAAAATAAAAACAAATAAAGGGTTGTTGCAATATCAAAAGTAAAAATAATTCGTTACTGAGTAAAGTTTTCTTAACGATAAAAATCAAGAATTCGCTGTATTTCAGCCAACTCGCTATGCTCAAACATGCTCGAGATTTACTCTGGCTCATTCTATTTGATTTTTTTATCTAAAAATTCCATTCGTAACTCACTTATTTTTACTTTAAGATTGAAATTTTAAATTTGCAACAGCCCCCTTTTTATTTGAAAAATATTGGTTTTTCCATTAGATATGATAAAATTTAAAAATTAGTACATCTAGATGAGTCTGAAAAATAAGAAAAGGTGATAAGATGGAATACAGA
>BNJV01002066.1_pt1 | contig 38930 bp, 79 predicted proteins | sample 8540591 | NCBI WGS metagenome assembly BNJV01 (sample SAMD00202457, study PRJDB9452) | human saliva metagenome | host: Homo sapiens
TTTCAGCCAGCTTCTGCTCATAGCTCTCAGCTTGCGTGTGTAAGTCTTCTTGCAATTTCTTGACACCGTCCGCTGGGTTAAATTCAGTAACAATCTGGCCCAGTACAGCCTCAATAAGAGCTTCGTCCGCTTCATTGGTACGGTCGCCAATCAATACACGGTCAAATGCCGTATAAAGGGTTCTCTTGGCGGATTGCGACAAATGTGCGATTATTTTTCTTGCAAGTATTTATTTACTACTTTTAAAAGTCATATATTAATCTTCCTTTTTCTAAATTTTTCAGCCACTTCATCAAAAAGTTCTTTTGAGGGCTTGGTCTGCGTCTAGTACGGCATTAACTCGTGCTAGCTGTGCTTGTCTTCTACAAGTTTTTCTTGCGCTTCTTCGTAGAAAATCTTATAGTTCGCTTGTTCAATCGCCTTGTTAGCTAGTTGTACTGCTAATTCGTTAATAATTTTGTCTGTTGTGTCCATGGTTTCCTTTCTAAAGCGGGCCAAACATACTATATTTATAGTCATATTTAGCTTGTTTTTACTTGGTGCAATTGTCTGATGTTTCTATAAATATCATTAAGCAAGCTTTTTAGATCAAGATTTCCGTATCCCTGCAAATAGATATTATTCAATCCACGAAGTTCCTTTGTTTCTGTATTTAAAGACACCCCGCCAGCTACAGAGCTGGGTGCGAAGTCCATTGTTCTTCCATAAAATGTTATAGCTGTCTGCACATTGCTACCCTGTCTACCATTTCAAATCTGGATTCAGCAGAAGTATGCTCGATACCAGTCGTACCATTTCGGTTGCTCATTAGCTGTGTGTACGCACACGGAACGCCATTCAAGGCTCCTTGGCCAAAAATAAGAAATTGCAAAGGCTTACCATCGAATTTATTTCTAATTCCCACGGCTTCCTTATTCATATCAATCCACCCAGTCTGCAAGTCAAAGTCAGTAACGCCGTTGAGAGACGACAGCTTCCCACCTTTGATAATGTTCGCAGTCAAGCCTTCGGTCGCGACATTCTTGGACGTGATGTTGATAAGCCGGGCTGTGCTTGCGTCGATTTCGTCAATGTGTGCCGTGCCTATCTGGGACTCGCCAATCATTGCCTTTTTAATCACGCCGTCTTTAATATAGGTTTTTTCGCCGATCGAAAGCAAACCTTCGTTAATCCTAATTGACCCGTCCGGGTTTAGATTCAACTGCCCCAGGACGTCGTTTGCGCTGTTTGGGTTACGGATAGACCAACTATCACTTAATAGCGTCATTTGCGTCCGTACCGCCTCGATAGGTTCTGCACTATCTTCGGGCGCTAGTTGCCATTTACGGTCATTCGAACCCTCGTAAAAGTCAAGCTCGGTCATAAATAGACCGCCCCATTTATTAGGATTGTTGCGATCGTATTCAAATTGAAGATAACCGTCATCGAATTCACCGATATTAAATTTAAAGTTTCTTGATTGTTCTGCCATTGTCAAATACGGCCCCATCAACCCATCTAGGTTTCCATCAAATACCAATTGTTTTTCTTCAAAGCCTGCCGTCGACCCTTTTTTTCGCTTGCAGAAATAGATTCGGAAATACTTAGAATTATTATCGAAAGCCAGAATATTCAACATGTAGTCTGCATTTCGTTTTGACGATAAATCGTGGACTTTTGACGAGTGCGCCTGGTCTTAACTCAAACATTCGTTTTTGGCCGTTAAAATAGAAGCTGTGAGCTGTGAATCCCTAATCTTCCGTCTGCTTCCGTCCAGTATTTCAGCCCGTCGTCTGCTCTCGAATTTCGAAGCATATTCAGGGCCACCTTGTGTCGAGTATTTCCCGACTTCGGTCTGAAAAATTTCGCTAGACATGACAAGCCGTGACAGCTTGTCTGGTGCGTCTGCTTCGGACTTGCCCAAAATTCGCTCATAGAGTAGCGTGGTTTCTTTTACCTTTTGAAATTCAGCAACATTATCAGCAATCTGACGAGATAGCGTGGTCAATTTGGCCATCAATGCCTTGTCTAAATTCTGCTAGTTTGGCTTCATTGTCTTTTGTGAGGAGACTCAAAACGTTGCTTGGTACTCTCGACATTCTCGACATAAGTGCTCTTAGCGACATAATCGCTTGATAATCGCTCACGGACAGCGATAATCTGCTTGGTAGATTCCTCTCGCGAATACCGCTTGAGTTCGTCAGATAGCTTCTCACGTTCGATTTGGACATTAGTCCTAAATGCGTTCAGTTCTCGGACATTATCGTTTGCGATTTCTTTCGCTTCTCGGCCCCAAATCAATGCTCGCTCTTGCTCGTGCTATTGCTTCTTCGCTACGCATGTTGGCTTCTGCGATGGCACGGTCAGTCGTGGTCTTGCTTTCTTCAAACTGTCTATCGACTTCTTTCTTGACCTTGTCCACATCTTCCGTGTCAATGCGTTTCTCCCACATTGAGCCATTCCAGATGTACATTCGGTCATAGAGGCCGTTCTTCTCGAACCAGATATCACCAACTTTATGCTCGATATTCGTATCTGGACGGTTATACCAGACCTTATTCCCCTGGGCATTTAACAGATACTTAGGTAGGTTATCTACTAACTGCTTCTGACTCTTAGCAATATCAGAGACTTGTGTAGCAAGACCACTTTGCATCGTAGCACGCACATTTGTGCCAACCTCACCAAATTCTACGCTTTCATTTCGTTCATTTACAAAGTCGTAAGTGATTGTGGTTACTTTGGCAGTTTCATCTGTCAATCCAATCTGCGGGTAGTAGATAGGCACGATGTCGCAAAATTCAAGCTCTTCAATCCAAGCTCTATCTGCATAATCCAGCGTTTTTGGCTAAATCTACGTACTCGATCTTGGTATTGATTTTAGGCTTACCGATCGCATTGCGTTCCATGTAGTCGTTTGCAAGTTTTCGTAACTTGTCAGCGGTTGGAATGTTCTTCTTCTTGCTATCCGTGCTAAACTCGCTTGAAAAGTCTACGACTTTAATTCTGCGATGTGCGTAGAGTGCCTTATACTTGCTATCTACATAGTCCTCTGGGATTGTTACCGTGATAGGGTCTGGCTGATTGTCGCTAGTATCACCTTCTGGACGCTCTGGTGTGTACGTTGCAAAAGGCAACACACTTGTATATGCGTCTTCGATGGCTTCGTCGCTTTCCGCAGACAAGATGTTTCTGCCATACTCTAGTATGGTTGGTGCGGTACGTCCTAACTGCTTATGTAGTCTGACCGTCATGTTGTCAAACTCATACTCACCGCCCCAAATATCAAGGATAGAACCCTCAACACCACCCAAAGCAAGGCGGGCATTAGTTACTTTGTCAATGTTTAAGGTAGTAGTAGCGCTTGTTTGGATATCTGACCAGACATCAAAGCTATAATCACCGATAAGTGCATCTTTCCATCGAGCCAAAGCCGACTGTGCTGTACCGTTTAAAATCGTCTGATTTCTAACAGCCATATATTCCAACTTATGGCTGATATGATGGCCATAGATTTTAACAATGTTACTGCTATCTTTAACAATGCGAGAGATTTCAAAAGTCTGATTTTTGGTTCTTAGTCCGGCATCAACTTTCAGCTTCATCTCTTTTTGCAAGATAGAGACCATCGGATCACTCACAGGGAATTTCAGCGTATAAGGTGTAATTCCCGTTTCGTTCCCAGTGTTACAGTACCTTTAGTAACATTTAACTCGCTAAGCCCGTATGTATCAAAGACCGTCTCATTTTTATTAAATAAAATAGGTCTCATAGCTTAACCCCCCAATTCGGGATCATAGAGACTGTGAAGTTACCGTCCCAACTAATCAAGTTCCGTCCAGCGTCCAGATATGGCATTTGGAATTGCGGAGACCGTACCACCTTGTCCCACGCTGGCAGATTGTCCTTATACACTTGGTTAGCTTGCATATCAAGGGTTATCTTGCCTTGTACGCCTCGCAACTTGGTCTTGCGTCCATTGATGGTTAATGTACAGTCGCCAGACCCTACAAGCGTGATAATAGGCTTAGCATTAACGTTGCCAAGCCCATTTACTGTTGAACCGTTAGCGAGTGTTTGAGTCGCACGGCCTTGCTTGTAAAATTTGACTGGATAGCAAACAAAATTGATTATTGTTTTACCAAATTGTCGCATGGTTTCCTCAATACTAAACGTTTCAAGGTATGTAGCACGATAGATAAAATCTGGATCGTAAGAGATTGTTAAATCCTTATATCCTGCCACGTTGAGCCATTCGGATATTTTATAAACCTCTGTAGTAATCAAGCCATTTTCTTTGACAAAATTCACGGGAAAGCTCAATTCAGCAGAATTAAGGCGGTCATTACTTATCAATAACTCACCGTCTCTACCCGGTACTGCCACGTTCCACATCAAGACCGGAAGTGGAAATCTTCTTGCCTTCTGCTACTCGTAAGCCAAATTCTGTATTGGTCTTTCCATTAAAAGTAAATGTCGTCAAGCTAATTTCCCTCCTTCTTGATTGGTATAGTATGCTAATTCTCTTAGCAGTTTCTTCATAAATTCTGGTGTCAACTCTTGACCATTGCTATTACCGTTAACATTCAATGTATAGTTTTGATTTGGTCTTTCATCACGATTATTTCTACGTTTCACTTGATCAATCAATTCTTGGATAAACGGTACAAGGTCACGTTGTTCGTTGTTCCGTTTCCACTCATTCACATTCTTAATTCGTTGCGTAACGTTCGCTACTTCCGAGTGTTTCCAACCGACACCGTCCGCAAAGTTCGGTATTCCTAATTGGCGCATAAAATTCTTCGTCAAACCAGCGCGCATAACTTTCGAGCCTTTTGGAAGATCAAGGATAACGTTACGACCTTCTGGGATAAATGATGATCCATTTGGCAGTGTTACCATTTCCTTATAGAGCGTACCAGCTTGGTCGTTGACCATTGCAAGTCCACCCTCGTGATAATTCGTACCTTTTTCGTGTCCGAATAGTCTTCCGACGCTGTTAACGACACGGTTGACTACCTCTGTGGCAGTGATAGTTGTATGCCAGCTAGTTGGTACAGATTGAATAGCCCCACTCGCAGAGTTTGCAGCATTTACTGCACTAGACGAATCTCCTGTGATATACTTCATAGGACTTCCGAGGCCATTCCATTCGTTCTGCTTGTTGATGGCCGATTGTCCGGCATTAACAGCGCTTGTCGAATCAGCAGTAATCTGTTTGGTTGGCACTTGATAGCCATTGACATCGCTATACGCTTGAATGGCTGTATTCTTCCCTTGAACCGCACTTGATGGATCAGCATTGATGTTGGTGTTAGTCTCTTTCGGAATGTTCAAGATGTCGTTCATTACTTGAGAGATGACTTTGCTCGAATTATCCGTGGCATCAATTGGGATGTTAGGATTCATACCCACCAACGTATTCAAGGCTTGCTGAATTTTTAGTAACCTCGCCAGTTGCCAAATCTTTAGCAATAATCTCTTTTTGCTCAGGACTCAACTGATTCCATTTTTGCAAGGTAGAAATTGCAAGATTCCCAGAGTTTAGGACTGCTTCATTCTTCATCAACAGTTCTTTTACTTCTGCCGGAAGGGCGTTCCATTGAGCAAGTGCTTCCTTGTTCTCAAGGATGGCTTGCATCCCCTTATGTCCGTCTAAAACAAGTTCTTTTTGTTCAAGCGACAAGTCATTCCACTTACCACTTTCAACCAAGGCCTCACCAATCAACATCTTAGCGTTGGTTTCAAGGTTTGCGTGTTTAAGGATAAACTCGACAGAATTCCAACCATTCTCAGCTTCTAATACCTGAAATTTCTTCCTTGGCATTTGTCTTGACTTCACCCTTCTTCTCATCAAATACGAGTGAGTTCCATACCGTATTCGCCTCGGCAGTTTCTTTACTCATATTAGCCATCGATTTAGCGACAATACCAGATGATGTTGAGACAGTATCAGCGGCAGAACGCATATACTCTTCAAACTGTTTGGCGTCTAATCCGAGCGCTCCCATCCGGTCTTTAACACCTTGAAGGGCCTCTTTACTCCACCGGCCATTGTAGTTGTCGAGAAAACTTTTTTCCAACTCCATATATTTCTGTTGGTAGGCTTCCTTACGTGCTAAATGCTCTGCTTCCAGCTCATCTAACTTTTGATTCCGTTCCTTGATAGCCTCAACGCTAGTCGCATCTTTGTAAGCCTCTTTGATGGCTTGCTTACGTTTCTCGTAGACCTTCTCTTCTTCCTTGACCCAATCCGTAACGACCTTCAACGCATCTCTACGTTGCGTTTCGTTCATAGACTTAACATCACCATTCATGGCTTGCATGATTGCGTGTTTCTTGTCTTTGGATATGTTCAGCAAGTCTAGTTCTTGACTGATCATTTGGTTTTGGATATTTGAGACGATGGCTTTCTCTTCGATTGTTAGGTCTCTGTGTTGGTCTTTAGCGTTTTGATAAATGCGACCGACCTCTTCGGTCATATTCCCGGACATTTACTTTTGTCTGATCTAATTGAGCAGCTTGCTCTTTTTGGACAGCTTCAGACATTCCAACTTCTTTCGCTAAGGCTTCAAGTTTTTCTTTTTTCTCATCAATCAGCTTGTCAATCTCGCTATTGAGTTTTTCAAAAGATGCCTTGACATTATCAACACTTCCAGCGGTCGCAGCAAAATCTACTATAGCTTTATTTGCTTCGTCAACCTTGGCTTTAAATCCACTTAGTTGCTCATCTTGTACCTTAGTAACAGATGTTCCCCAACGTTGTGTACGCTCTTCGGCTTCTGCCATCTGTTCGGCAATATATGCCAATCCTACTAGTGCTACACCACCCGCAAGGACACCCCAAGTTACTGGATTCCCAAGCGAGGCTACTGCAGTGAGACAATAGGCTTGTGCTTGCACTAGCTTCAGCGGTTGCAGTTCCAACCCCACCAATGCTAGTAGATAGTGCTTGGAAGCCACCGGCCAATGATCCGGCCTCTTTGAAAGTCTTGATTAAACCAGAGAATTTCCCAATTCCTCTAGTAACTATACCTAATCCTTTAGAAAATACACTAAGGACGCTTGCGCCAGTGCCTAATACTTTGAGCGCTGGGCCAATTGCAGCAGCCATCAATCCCCACTTGATGATATTTTGTTGTTGTTCGGTTGACATTTCACTAAATTTCTTAGCCATGTCAGATAGTGTTTGAAGCCACGGTTTCGCAGCATCCAAACCACTATTTAATGCTTTTTAGGAGTGGCCCACCAAATTCAATGGCAATATCAGTCAGTTTATTCTTAAAAATTTTAAGTTGTGATTCTGTGGTTTCGTACCGTTTGCGAGCCTCCTCTGTCAATGCGCTGTTTTCTTTCCAAGCGGTATTAGATCGACTAACTGCCTCGCTCATCTTATCTGATGCTGATGCTAGAGATTTCAGCATATTCCCTTGACGAATACCTGTCATTCCAAGTTCATCAAGGATGCCATCCATATTCTTGCCTTCGTCATGGGCGCGTTGTAAACCTTTAATAAATGATTGTAAGGCTTCCGCTGGTTTCTGTTTCCAAGCAGTAGAGAATTGTTCTGCAGTCATTCCTGCAGTTTGTGCGATGACTTCTAGTTTCTCTTTCGCACCTTTACCAACACCAGACACTGCCTTACCAATACCAGTAAGGGTCTGGGTGAGTGCAGTTCCCCCTGCCTCAGCTTCAATCCCTACGCTACTCATAGCAGTAGCAAGACCTAAAATTTCTGGTGTGGTCAGACCAGCGAGTTTACCGCCTGCTGCCAAACGATTGGTCATTTCGACAATATCACGTTCAGTTGTTGAAAAATGGTTCCCCAAATCCACAAGTGAAGATCCAAAATGGGCTGACCATGTGCCAAGGTCTTTACCAGACACTTGCATGATATTACCGATCTTAGCGATTGACGATGCAGCCTCTTCTGAGCTTAGGTTGGTAGACACTCCCAAATTAATCATCGTTTTCGAAAAGTCTTTAATCGCACCAATTGGTACACCTAATTGCCCTGCCGCTTCTGCTACATGGGCAATTTTCAACCACCTTAGATGGCATTTCTTTATGCCATCTCGCGAATACTATTAGATAGCTGTGTGAATTGTTGTGGAGTTCCGTCCACGGTTTTCTTAACCCCCGCGAAGGCCGATTCATAATCAATTGCAGCCTTAAGTGCAATACCAGCTCCTGCAAGTAATGGAACTGTCAGCCCTTTTGTGAGAGTTGACCCAGCGCCTTGCATCTTCGATCCAATGCCTTGCATCTTATCGCCAAACGAATGCAAGCTATTCCCAACTTTCGTCCATTTGCTAGACTGGATATTGATTTCTTTTGTGAGGTCAGCATATCGCCCCTCAAGTCTGATAAGGTGGTAGCAGTCTGAAGCATGGCATTACGTGCGCCTAATAAATCTTCTTTATTCTTCGCACTCGCACTACTTAAATCGCCAATATTCGACTTTAATTTATTGTAGTGTTCTGTCTGTTGCCTTAAAATACCCTCGTAGGCTTTGATGCTATTGGCGGTCTCACCTAACACGGTTTTCATGCCAACTAGATTTTTGGCCACCTTTTACCAACATTTTTAAAGGACTTTTTCCATTGCTGACAAAGACTTATCAAGACCACGCATGTAGGTACTTAACTGCTTTGTGTTTCCAATAAAAGGCTGGATGTCAAGTGATGCTGTTGCTACTAATTCACCTAAATTGCTAGCCATCTATCCTCCTTTCTTAACCAAATAAAAGCGGAAATGCTTTATCAAGCGTGGTCTCTTTTTCTGATTCTACTTTCTTCGTTTCAAAGGCCTTAACCATTAAATCAAAGTCAGTTAGTCGCATCTGTTTAATCTCAAGGATTGTATACCCTTGTTGCATTAATTCCTGAAACCAGATTAAGAGATTATCACGCGCCTCTTCAGGGCTTATTCCTTTTTTTCTTTGTCGTCCTCAAGTTCTTCAATTACTTCTTCTTTGATTCCAAGCGCTGCGAGATAGATTTTTTCAAGTGTTTTTAAAATTCCGATATCTGCTTGTTTTTAAATCTTCAACTTTGAATTGACCGCCAAACATATCCACAAACATTTTTAGATACGCTTCGTTTAGCTTGCGATTTTCTTTAGGATCATTCGCCTTTTTGGCATCTTGGATAAGTGCAGATTGTCGCACGTTTTGTTCAGTAGCGAGAAGATTATCTTCCACGTTGATATATTCCTTTGGTAAATTCTTTATCGATTCCACCAATTTTTAGCTTGATTGTATACATTTCCTACTCCTTTTTGGTTTAAAAATAAAAATAAAAAGCATGGAAATTAAATCCATGCTTATGTTTTTAGCCAGCGCCCACTTCTGTCGCTCTAGGCGAGGCGCTTACGACTTTGGGAAAACAGCATTACGGAATGTTTCCATATTGAATCCAACAGCATCTTCACGGGCGATGATCATAACGTCACTCGTTTTTCATTGTCGCCACGGGCAACAAAGTTACCTGTTACGCTGTCTTCTTTAGGTGCTGGAGAGCCATCTTTGGTTTCCATTTCCATACCAGGCAATGAGAATTTACCTTTAAGGAGACCGATCCAGATACCTTTACCGTCTTCAGTAGAAGTACGGAAGATACAAGCCACGTCTTTAGGAGTGAGGTTCTTGTTGTATACTTCCATACCGTCGCGCACTTCGATTCCGTACAATACTTTACGTGCTTCTGTAGGTAGATCGAGTACGGAGATTTCAATTGTGTACCAGTAATACCAGACGACAATACTACATATGGCCCATCATCTGCTGCAATTGTTACCAATTCGTTGGTAATATCGATTTTAGCTGATTTCATACCAGTTAGTTTCATAGTAGTTGGGACTTTGTTTTCAGCAGTAACTTCACCAAATTCAAATCCACGCAATCCAAATTTAACTTTAGACATTTAATATCCTCTTTTCTTTAATTTAATTTTTCTAACTGCCACGTAAACAATCGATACTTCCTTACGTTAACCAGTAAGTCGATATCCGTATTTCTATATCGTGGCAGTTCATTTGTGGTATAACGTTCAAAACCGTTATCCTCTAAAATCTTATCCATCAATTCAGCAATCTGTTCAGACTGTTTTACACTCTCACACCAAAAGTTGATGGTGATGCGTTCTTCAATAGATATGCTCTTGTCATCTGCATATTCGACCGCATTCTCATACGTTGGATAGATACGCATAAATGGGGCTAATTCTTTGCTGATAAGATTTGTAGGTCTTTCTGGGATTTCAAATGTAAAAATACCTTGTTTAAATCCAAGACCGAACTTCTTACCTCGTAGCTTATCCATTAAGTTATTTAATTCTGCGCTAGCACTCAATAACTTATAAGCCGTCGTCTCAATCGTCATAAGCCTAACCCCTCCTTTACTTTTGATGCATATATCTCTTTCGCTTTTGGTGTCATTTCGTTGATTGTTTTTTCCTCAAAACCTTGACCGGCTTGGTATTTCGTTCCATCATCTGGAAAGTGAATACGCCAACCAGTAGCACGACCATAGCCAATATCTTTTGAGATTAAACCGTGGTCGCCACCTTTGAAATTAGTGACTTTCGTATCGTCTCTTGCGTGCATACCGTCCATGACAAAATAGACTGGCGTATTGTCTTTTAACGCTTGTTCAAACTGTTCTGCAACTTCTCCTACTGCCGAACGTGCAGCCTTTGGAGCTTTCACTTGCAACTCAGTTAGTTTAGCCAAAATTCCGTCTAAACCTTTTGTCATGTTCTTCTCTTAATGCTTACCTTATCCATATCAAACGATGATTCATCGCTATCAACCGATACAATGTCATATTCGACACCATTTAATTCAACATGATCCGAAGAATCAAAAGGCCGTCTTGGATGATGACGCACATACAAGGTTTTTAATTCAGCGGCTGATAAAACACCCTTAGCTTTATCGCTTGCCGTTCTATTCGCTCCTTCTTGAAAATCTTTCAACGATGTTTTGGCGATTTCGCACCAGCAAGTGTATAGGTCTTCACGAATAGGAGAGATGACCTCTCCGTCTTCATTCTGTCCTCCGATTTCACGGAAGAACGTTACTCTGTGATTCATTTTTCTTGTTATCATCGAGTTCCCTCCGTGTGCGTAGTTGATGGATAATATTAAGTACACCGTTTGCCAGCGGATACCTCATTGTGTCCGCTGAAAGCCCACGATGTTCGTATTCTTCTTTTACTTGCTTTTTGACCGCAAGTTTAAACTTAGCGTATTGCTCAAAGTCTGAGGGTGTGACATCATTGTCAATGGCAAAACATATCTGCTCTTGTACACCCTCAATCATTTCTTCTAACAAATCATCTTCAAAATCGTAGTCAATCTTACAATAGAGTTTCACACTCTTTAATAATGCGGTTGAGACACTCATATTTCTAACCTCCAATCAAGGCCAGTAATTGCTCTTTCGTTTGAGATGCACTATAAGAAATACCCTTGCTATCTAAATACGCTTGAATTTCTGTCTTGGTGTTAATTGCGGTTGGTACTGCTAGAGTTACCGCTGACCGTGAGACACCCCCACTGATTGGGGGAGTATTAGGGCATAGTTACGAAGTAACCAGCTTTCGCATCTGCTTTCTTAACGTCGAAGCGCACAACTGCTTGCAAGTATTGACCGTAGATTTCATTGTCAGTCCAACGTAGACCCAATTCTTGACGATCTGCAAATAGTACAGCGCGTTGGATATCACCGATAAAGGCTTTAGCTTCACCGTCAGCACCAAGTGTTGCGTCAGAAACAACAAATACTGGATGACCAAGGAACACTTTGCCAGATGCAGATGTGATTGAATCTTGAAGCAAGTAACGATCATTCTTATCTTTCAAAGTATCGAGTTTTTGGTAGAAACTTTGAGAAACTACGAATGATACGTTGTAAGCTGGGTCAAGGTCTTTGTTCAAGATGTGCTTGATTTCATCAAGGTTTGCAGCACTTTTAGCTTCAAAGTCTTTCAACACAGTAGCGATTGCATCGTTGGTAGTATTTACTTTGATTTGGTTAGCTGCTTCAGCAACAATAGCAAGCAAGTCAATATCTGCATCGTCAATCGCTTCTGTGAAAGCGGGATAGCGCCACGGTAAGTCTTAACTTTCCAAGCCACATCTGTGAATTCTGGTTTAGCAAGAGCTGGGTTCTTTTCCAATTCTTCGACACTTGCCATTTTAGATGTAACTTTCTTCAAGATTGGGCAAGAGCCTTCGCCTTTAGATGCTTTGTGGATTGTTGCGAATTGTTTAAGGTCAACAACTGTCTTAACTTCACGCATTGGTGTAGTTACGATTTCTTTGCTGGTAACTTTTTCAGTTCCATCTTTCTTCAATCCATCAGTAGTAGGATTCACTGCTACATTCATAGGAATAAGAAGGTCTTTTCCTTCAAGTTTCAATTGTGCATCAGCTTTTGCACCTTTAGTACGGATGTACTCATTTACTGCTTCACGATAAGATTTAGTTTCTGCTTTTACTTCATGAGCTTTACCAGATTCGCTTTCAGCGTTACCAGCTTCTGCAAGTTCATAAGACTTCAAGTCGTTTTCAGCTTCTTCTTTTTTGAGATTTCAAAGCATCAATATCAACGCGAAGTGCACGCGCTTTTTTTCAAGATCTTCAGTATTCAAGGCAGATTTCAATTCTTCTGTCTTAGCAGTGATTTCTGCGCTAGCTTTTGCAATTAGCGCTTTAATCTGTTTCATTTTTTCTGTATACATACCTTTATTTCTCCTTTCGGTATTAAAAAAGAGCTTAAAGCCCTCTGAGTAATTCTTCTTTTTCGATTTCTCGTAGCATATTTTGAATTTCTGACTTACGCTTGCTACGGTTAGCGTAGAAGTCATCAATAACTGCTTGCGGTAACAATCCATTTTCAAGGCTTGCTACTGCTCCAACATCATCAAGGACATCACTTCATCCGCAAAACCCTTTTCAACTGCTTCACTAGCTGACATATAAGTTTCATTTCTCATCATGTCAAGAATTTCTTCTTCTGATAAACCAGTTTTTGCTACATAAGCGTTGATAATAGCTTTATCGCTTGATTTTAGTGCATTTGAAGCTTTATCCAAATCATCACTGTTGCCAGATACGTATCCATAAAGCGCCTTATGGATCATAATCTGTGCTGTTGGACTGATAAGCACCTTATCAGCACCCATAATCGCAACACTTGCAAAGGACTCCTGACCATTCCAGTTACTTCTACAGTCACATTCCCAGAATAGCTTTTTAAAGCTGTATAGATTTTCACTACCAACCGTGACAAGTCCACCGTTTGAATTAACTTCCAAAACGATGTCGCCATTGTCTTCTGGAAAGGCATCTGTGATAGATTTAGCACTTACCGCTTCCAAGCCAAAGTAATCGTAGGCTTCTTGACTATTATTCGGAATTAGTGGTCCTTTCATCTTGATTCTCTTTGCCATCTTCATTCTCACCCCCTTTCATTGCTTGGTACTCTTCTTTCTTATCCAAAAAGACATAGTTCAAGCTGGATTGGTAACGATCCATGTTAGGATCAGACGAACGCTCTTTTACCAAGTTCAACACGCCCCTCGTTGGGTGTGATGACTTGGTTGATAATCAACTTCGTGATTTCGTCTACGTTACGACCTGTCACGCTTCGAGTGTCGAACTCGATTTTAAATAGTTTGCGTTCTTCATCGCCTAAAACTTTAAGAGCTAGCTCGCTAGTGATAGCATCAAAATAAAACGGCAAGTCGTTCGCAACATAATCCTCAGCCAACTGTGCCACGGACTGGTTAGGGCTATTCACACCCAACTTATAACTTGGTACACGCAATGCTTTCGCAATCTGCGCAGTCGTAAAGTTATTAGATGTAATCAGTTGCAAGACATTCGTATCAATCTCAAGTGGTGTATACTCCTGCGTATCGTCAAATACTAATGGACTTCCACCAGTCGAGCCCTCGCGCATCTTCTCAAAGTCCATACGGGCTTTCTTACGGGCTTCACCGTTCAACTGCGCACCCTTGAGCTTGATAATCCCGCTAGAGAATCCGTCACGGAAGAATTTAATCAAGGTATTTAACCCACCATCTTGCAAACTGATCTCACTACCAAGCGAAAGTAGTGGAGACCGTCCTAAAATGGTATCGTGGCTAAAGAACTTCCAGTGGATGACATCTTCTGCTTTACATTCAATCGCCTTACCCGTTAAACGGTCACGGAAGGTATATATCAGTCTGTGGTCGTCCGTCTCTTCTACAGTCGTTTCAGACGGCCTGTAGAACTGGAATTGTAGTGCTTTACCAGTCTTAGGGTCTCGAAGTATTCGAGAGAATGAATTCCCCGTCAAAATCGCATTAACGGTCATTGCGAACTTCCATGTACGCGCTGACACGTTACCAGTTGATTTAACATTTAAGAGATAGTTCAAATCTGCGTCTTGCTCGATGTTCCCCGTAAAGTCTTTCTTCAATAGCGGAAAACGTGCGATATCTCCAGCGATGATGGAAACAGCTGTTAGGATATCACTGTTCTTCAAAGCAGAAATACCAGTGTAGTTTGGTGAATAATTCCCACCAATTACAGATGATATGTAGTCGTCATAGGAGGGCTTAGTTTCTCCTAAAGGTTGAAATAAACTCATTTTACTGTTTCACCTCCTTTCTAGTTCGTTCTGTCAATGTACCAACCTAGAAAAGCGATCAGCAAGCCCGTTCCAATAAAACCAAGTTTTAAGTCATATAAAAAGCCCATACGATATATGAGCCAATCCAATAAGAAATAAAATACTATGGACATTATTTTTTAAAAACTTCATCTAAAATAGGCTACCTCCTTCAAGTATTTTTTCATTTGTCCAATACCCCGAACCATCAAACGGTTCCAGGTAACAGACCGCAAAAGCATCTAAAAGAGCATCTAGTGGATCAATTTTATTGCTCTGTTTATCCTTGTCAATCCGCATACCGTTATTATCAACCTTGACCCTTGCATTATTGATAGCCATCGTAAGCAATTGATTTCCAGAGTGTTTTATTAAACCTTTCAAAACATCATCTCTAAACTGCCTTGTAGGCATATTCAAGACCATTGTGTTTTGTCTGACTTCAATCAGTGGCCATTCCGGATGTCTTTTCTCGATCATAGCAATTAACGAGCTGAATTGATACGGGTCAAAGCAGATAGCTTGTAAATCCCATTCATTCGTATAGACCATCTCCTCGATTTTTTCAAGGACACGCTCATCGTCAATAACACCACTCTCAAGGGTAGTTATTTCACACTCTCCCATACGTTCTAAATTCGTATAGGAAACACCGTCACGCTTTTTCTTTTGCGACTAAACCATACTTGGTAGCAATAAACGAGAAGCTATCCACATACCAATAATCATCCATTTGAACCATAGGAGAGATGGCAAACAAGTCGCTAACCTTACCAACATCGACACCTATCCAGACTCTGCGCTTGCGTGTGTCTGGTTTTTCATCCAATTTTGCTTGTGACCAACTTTGTTTATCCATGTAAGAGGTTTCTGTTGACTGTCGCCACATATTGAAATTCTTAACTAAAACCTCGTTGACTGTCCCAGTTTCCAATGACACCTTTCTACGTTTCCGCAGATAGTCCATCATTTTCTCGTATAGAGCTTCAACTTCTAAGATAGGGTTTGACTCGATCCAGTTCTTTTCGTCTGCAATCTCTTCTTCATCGTCTTGTTCAGCAATGAAAGCAAAATAATCGTCATTCTCCAATTCACCATTGAGCAGTTTCTCGATATAAACATACTCGATGGTGTGCATCGGCACATTTAAATCAAGCCCGGCAGTTGAAATGATTAGAATCAAAGGATTGTCTAACTGCCCTTGACCAGAGGCCAATAGCTCAAGCATTTCATTTGTTTTCGATGCTGCAAACTCATCCAATACCCCGACATAAGGCTCAAATCCATCGACAGCCCCAGTATCTCGTGAAAGTGGTCGTATATAGGATTCATCTACCAGATTTCTCAATTCCTCACGTACTCGCTTAGTGGCCTTTCTAACATCTTCGTCTTGCGCCCTCAAAGCGTCTAACTGCTTACGCGCCATCTCAAATGCTATCTTTGCTTGTGTTTTATCGTTAGCTGTACAAAATAACTGTCTGGACATCGCTGGGTTACGCCCAAATAAAAATTCATACAATAACACACCAGCAACCAGAATGGTCTTACCGTTCTTGCGTGCTACTGATATAAGGGCTTTTTTGAATCTTCTTACAGTATTGTCAGCTTTCTTTCTCCAACCATACAAGCAAGATAGGATGAATTTTTGAAAACTCGCTAGCGGATAAGGAACACCAGTTTTTACATCTGGCAATATCTCGATAAAACGAATTGGATCAAGTGCTTTTTCTGGAATGTATTCAAAGTTAAAATCTTCCGATGGTATTCGCTTCAAGTCATTTAAATGCCTTAGACAAGCTTTTATAACTTTGTCACAAGCAACAAGCTTTCCATCGACAACACTCTTAGCATATCTAAACGCATCATCTTGATATTTCTTAGGAATACCAGAATAATCGTATGCCACACCTTACCTCCTTTCTAGCGTATAACAGACCGTGTAGGAATCGAACCCACGACTACAAGGTTGGAGCTTGTCATGTTACCTCTACACCAACGGCCTAAATAAAAAAGAGGGAAAACCCTCTATAAAAAATTATTTCATCTTGCCAAATATGGTTATTGTCAATTCAGTAAGGCTTCCAGTATGCCAAGCGATACTGTAATTTTTAACTCCGTCCAATAAATGGCCATTTAGCACGATTCGTCCATTCTCGGTTGAAAATTCATTCAACTGTCGATGTTTTTTTCCTTTCAGATAGCGTGGTTTATACCTCATTATTTATCCTCCAAACTTATCAAATATACTAGTTTTCTTTTCTTCTACTTGCGGTACATACAACTTCATACGACTGTCCACGGTTAAACCAAGTTGTGATGCTGCTCGTGTTAAGTTGGTGGTCGCACGTTCTAAACTGTATAGCATTTTATTTGGTAAGACTTTGCCACTTTCTGTTTCGTAAACATAACCTTCTTTCTGCAATCCACGAGAAATTTCTTTATAGACAGCATACCACGTACAATAGGTTTCTAAAATCGCACGATCTAGGTTTCTAAGGGGTAGCTTTCGCAAGTCATTGATGACTCGTTTATACTCGGCCTTTGCAATTGCATCAAAATGTTTTGGTGGTGTTATTTGCAATGCGTCTAAACCATCTGAAGCCTTCTCTGTATGGTTTTTTCTGGCAATTTTTCTTCCTTGGTTAAATGGCTTTTGGTCGTCTCGACTATCTTCATTTTTCGTCCCAAAGTTGACACCTCCTTTCACAATTTTTACTTTTTTATGCAGTTTTAAGATTTCAAAAACGGAAAATATCGTACAGAAGAGGGCAGCGTCCTAGTAAAACGAACGAATATACCCCGTATTTTTAAAGTGGGGGCTAAATCCGAACATTAACACCCCATAGTACGTAAACATTAACCCTTCACCTTGTAAACCACATATAGAATATATTACATAACTTTATTTATCTAGTAGATTATTGCGTTCAAGAATTGCTCTTCTATCATTACATCTCTTGCAAGAAGCTTTCAAGTTGTTTCTATCCAACCTCTTAGACCAATCGCGCTTAACTGGAATAACGTGATCCGCCATCGTAGCTTCTCCACCACAATACTCACACACATAATCATTCTCTAGCAATACAATCTTAGATAATTCTTTCCATACTTTTAAATTGTAGAACGCTTTAACCTCTTTGTCGTACTTCCAACGATTGCGATTAAATTCCCTATACTCATCTTGTCTCGAACCATAATCAGTTAGCACACGCTTACCACGTTGCATTGATAATTTCTGCGGCCTCATGCCCTATAACCTCCGTTATAAAAAAAGAGACCAACAAAAGAAACGCTGGTCGATTACTAATTAAAAACATAAGGAGATATAGAAAAATTCCTGGCACTTTAACGCTGCTTGCTCCTCTTGTCAGTCTCTTAACAATAACATAATAATACACTTTAAGTATCATTTGTTAACATCAGTATCATTTATTTTTAGATGCTCAATTGCTTTATCTCTCGCACGTTGAACCGTAGCATGAGAGCAATTCAGCACCCTACGGGTCTCTAACCACGTATAATTATTAACGTATAATAATCTGAGTACGATATTCTCAAAGGGGTCTTCTAGTTCCTCTATGGCCTTGATGATTATATCCCGTTCTTCCAATAGCCCCTTAATCTCTTCACGTAGCCTCTCTACCGCATCTATGATCTTGATATTTAAATCTTCAGTGCTATTTCCTTTCTTGCTCCCTTTTGGTTCGTCTGAGTAGACTTGACCTTTGGGGCTTGCATCTTTTAAGTCTAAAATCTCTTGTCGTTTAGATTTTATTTTAAGTTCAATGTATTTCAATCTGTTTAATCTACTTGATATACTCACCCTTTGTATCCTTTCTAGCTTGTAGCTATTTACTTCTCTTTTTCGTAAACGTCAAAGACGCCTTTTTTGTGACTGTTGCGGAATTTCATCGCTTCGGCCTTCGTCTCGAATTCGTACTCTTTGAATCCGGTCGAATGATTGCAATCCCAACGCGTCAGCTTGTCATACTTTCTCACGATATAGACTTTCACATTATCCCCCTACGCCGTTTCGATCAGTGCCTCTTGCAACTCTTGGGCCACCTTCGAATTATATTCAGCGTTTAGCTTATTTATTATAGTATCTTGCATTTTGTCCCGTTCGTTTGCTTTTTCGATCGAGCGATCATGCTCTTCGACTTTCAGTTGTAGCTCTTTCGTTCGCTCTTCTAGCGTGCCGATTCTGGCGTTCATATTGACACAACAAACGACGAGCACGATGACGAGGACCGCAAGATTCAAGATCCCGAGTAAATACTGTTTCATTTTTCTTTCCTCCCTATGAAATCAAGCGCACCAAGGGCTAATGGTTTGCCTGATTGTTTTTGAATTATCATGATTTTGTATTTTTGATTTATGAATTAAGAGAGACATCTCCTTCCTCTTTATTTAGCCCTTTAACCCCTCAGCTGGTAACGCTCCAGCGACTTTCCACGGTCCCACTTCGGCGAGGGGTGGCGTACGGTCAGACGCCTAGTGATGATAGAAACATTTAGAAAGAAAACTCCTTTTATTTTATAGTTTGACCGTTTGAGTGCGAGTGTTAAGAGTAAAACCAAAGTTTAGTTATTGGTCTTCTCACACTGTATGGCTTGCTATCCTTCCACAAATAGCAAGCCCTAGCACATTACCGCTTTAGTGCTGATGATCTGATATTGAATTAGAAAAAAACTTTCTGTATTTATTTTTTTGCGGTAACGACCTTGCGACCTTTGACAATCGCAAAGCCTTGTCTTTCTGCCACTTCAAGACTGATATTCTATTTGTAAAAAGAAAGCCTTTCCTTTTTATTTATTTTCGTGGCATATGACCATAGAGGGGGTGAACCCTCTACAGCCCAGATAGTTCCTCTAGGTTTATTTTCAATCCTCAAAAAAACAATAACTCAAGCCTATCAAAAACAGCAATGTTTCTACTACATATATAGATATTGAGAGTGAAAACGGGATAATTCCATCGGACAAGCTAACACCTAAAATCGCATAAGTAGACCCGATTGCGAATAAATAGACTATACTCAACAACAAGGCCCAGAAAATTCCGTCTCGATGACACTTAATGTATTCTGTTATTTTCTTTAGCCATTTCATTCTGTTACCTCCTATCTTTTGTTGCTTTTACTTCCTAAAAATATCACTATCACCCAAAAGTAAGACCACATTAGGTCTGATAAAGACTTAAGGAATTGTTCTACTGTCATCGCTCCACCTCCAATAATTCCGGATTTTCGTAAATGTTGCCGATGATTGTTACATCTAAAAAATCTCCATCGAGTAAATCTTCCATTTCTACAGAAGCCCTCTCGGTAATAGCGAAACCTCCTTGACTCCACTCGACAATGCCCTTGTTGATATACGGGAGATCTGTTTCGATATAATAATCTTCAAATTGTACAATATCCCCCTCAAAGATTTCCTTACCGTTCTTATCTTTGAGGCCTGTTGATTGCATGAGCTCGATTTCGTCAATCTTTGCGTTAACTCCTAAAAGTTTTCCCTCGAACAACACGGTTGTCACGTTTCCGTCATCGTCAAATCTTATCCGTTTAACTTTACCCATTTCTTCCCACGTTTTATGCCACGCTCTAAATTTCGGAATCATCTTGCACCTCCTCAATCTCAATCCCTTCACAATCAAACACCCAGCCAAAACCGGCTCGTTCTAGCTCTTTTCGGGTGTGTCTTGTACGATAATCTACCGGTTCACTGTCCCCGCCTAAGAACCATTCATCTATGATTTTGCGATAATTTAGGTAACTGCATCCATCTGTCATTCCTTTCATCTTCACCAAATACCGCTTTTCTTCCTCGACCTCGTAGCCATCAAGCCAAGCACGGGCAAAAGGTGTTTTTGTCGATTTACTTCATCTTCACAAAACCACAAATCTACTTCTTCTGGTGGCGTGTGATCCAATCCATAATATAGGGTCTTCCTTGACATTTCATGTTATCAATCCAATCCGCAACAAACTGCGGTACTTGGACTTCTTCAGTTCGGTCAATTGTTCTAATTCTTGAATAACCTTATTAACCGAAACTGTTTCACAAAAATTGGAAATTCTTTTGTAATTTCCAATCAACTCTTGTTTATTCATTCTTCCACCTCCTCAATCTCGACACCCTGGCAATCAAACACCCAGCCAAAACCAGCTTGTTCAAGTTCTTTGCGGGTGTGGTGCGTTCTATAATTAGAATTATTTGCATCACTTTGGATTATCCATAATTTAGTATTTATAAAGTAATTTAAAAATTATATTCTTCTTCAAACCCTTTCATCTTTACCAAATACCGCTTCTCTTTTTCGACCTCGTAGCCGTCAAGCCAAGCACGGACAAAAGTTCCAATGTTGCCTTCGTAAAACCACTCTTGGACTCTCTTATCGTAATGATCTTCAATCTCTCTCATCGCTCCATAAACATGAAAATCGTATGTTTTTTTAAAATCTATATAGTCCGCCACAAACTGCGGGATTGTGACTTTCTCACGTTTAATTAAACCTTCCACCTTGCCTTGCTCATAACCCTCACGCCATTTTGCGTTACTGAAATCTTGCTCAAATTCACCCATGATAGCTTTTAGCCAGACCTCTCTGTCATGCAATGGCAATTCTCGCAAGCGAGCTAGTATATTCTTTACATAGCGTGGAGCTTCATCTGCGTGACCTGCTTCTAGTTCGTCTAGTTCAGAAGCAAGTTCTATTACAAAGTCTATTTTGACGTATTCACATTTATTCCCGAAAATATTTTTTAAACCTTCTATCCGTTCAATCAACTCCTGCTTATTCATCCTCTTGCTCCTATCTTGATGTTTTTACCATTTTATGTGTATCTTCTTATCAGAGAGATACTCCTGCCCTGTGAATATGCTTTTAGAATAAGTTGATTGATACCAAACTGAAAATCCCTCTCCAAGTCGTTCTCTTAACATTTCTAATGTTCTTATGTCGCATAGTCTACGTCGAAGATATTCGTCCTTGACTGACATCGCATTGATTAGGTGTCCTGTATATCCTTTTTGTGCAGACACTTTGATTTTATGCTCAAGGTCGTATTCTTTAAAGTAACGTTCAAACCACTTAGTATGACTTTTCTGAACTTAGTTGTTTTACTTCATTAAATAGTGTCATTTTATCCCCAATCTTTTATTTTATAATGTTGTCGCTTGTTCATGAGTGCCTCCTAAGCATCGACTACTGGGAAGTGGATGTCGCCAATGACTAGAGACGCTACACTGTAGTAATAACCACAGTTTCCATCGTTAGCCTCGCATTCAGCTAGAGCTATCGGGTTCTGGTTATGATAAATAGTAACCTTGTTCGTGCTGGTAGTTGTTCCCCAATCGTCCTCATCTTTTACTTGTTCTCCAATTTTGACATCAGTGATAACTGCGTCTAGTTTCACATTTTGGAATTCTCCCCCCGCAGAGGCACAACAATCACTTTCAGACATTTCAATAGTGACCTTTGTACCATCTTCAAGTAGCAGAAAGTCTTTATCCCATTTCACGATACGCTTGTAGAGTAACAACTCTTTAAGTTCTTCCAATGAGCCATATCTTGCATTTCTTCCGTCAGGGCTATAATAGTCCGGTAATTTAATAGTTTCTGTCATCTTAACTTCCTCTTTTCTTCAAGTATTCAGGAATTTCATCGCCAACCTTGATGGCTTCGTACTGTTCCTTAGTCACCAAAAACTTACCATAAGCCTCAGCCGTGACTGTGTAGCGTCCCTCTATAATTTCCTTGTCGGTGATTCTTCCGTGCATTTCAGCGCCTGCATTATCGACCTTGTAAATAATCGTTTTAGGCTGGTTTTCAAGCCTTTTTATTTCTTGTGCTTGGTTTACAACTTGAATATTAAGGACGGTTATTGGAATCATTCTTCCACCTCCTCGACAATATCCAACACTTTCAACAATTTATCAACCGACTCTTGAGTGATTCTGTGGTGATGTTCATCATTTCCGTATGAGGTTCTAAGACATAAAATATTAGGTCCTAAAACAATACGACTAATATCCTCAATATTGATGAGTTCATCATGAGTATGACCTTGTTCACAAGTTTGGATTCGAACAAATTTTGCCATCTACACAACCTCCTCAACTTCCATTCCCGGACAATTAAACACCCATCCGAAGCCAGCTTGTTCCAACTCTTTTGCGGGTGTGAGTGTTTTTTGTGTAGCTAAATTCAGTATCACTCCCTAAATACCAACCGCCTTTAATTTCATCCAGTTTGAGCATCGTAAAATCTTTGTCCATCCCCTTCATCTTCACCCGATACCGCTTTTCCTCGACCTCGTAGCCGTCAAGCCAAGCACGGGCAAAAACTTCAACATTACCACCTTTGTAGAACCACTTTCTTAATTCTGCATTGTCTTCATAAGGTACATCCTTCATCGAGCCTAGCAAACCACATTCCGAATCCTTTTCGGATTCAATATAATCCGCCACAAACTGCGGGATTGTGACTTTCTGCGGTTCATCTAGTTGTTTTAAATCTTTTATAAGATCCTCGTAGACTTTTGTCTTAAAACTTGCTCCAAATTTTTAGTGGATATCCTTCAGCTCATTTTCATATTTCTCAATCAACTCTTGATTATTCATGTTTCCATCCCTTCCCGATAACTGCACGGTCATACTGCTCTTTGTTTACCAAAAACTTGCCATATCCGCTAACTGTGATACTGTATCGCTCACCGTCAAATTCCTTTCCAGTCACGACACCAGCCATATTATCCACGTAGTAGATAGTCTCTGGCCTCTTGTATTTCAGTCTGTATATTTCTTGATGTTGGGAGTACAGTGCGAACAGTAGACCTATCATGATAAAGTAGATAATAATATCTATCAGCTTCTTCACTTTTCTATCTCCATGATTTCTAATTTGATTTTATATTTCTCCGTGCCAGACTTTCCGCCGTGGCAGAAGCTGACCTCTTTGATGATGTTGTAGTTGTCATCTGTCCAAAATTCTGCATCTGTCAGACCGTCCAGTAGCGCCTTACTAGTAGGTGACCAGTTCGGAGGGTCATACTGATAGTTTCTAGGCGGGAATACTACCACCCGAACCTTGCACGGCTTATCTTTCGTAAAAGGCAAGCCGTACCAGTCCTTGAGAGTGTTCTGACCCTCGTATTTCGCAAGTTCCCTTAGAAAGCGTGTGATTTTAGCTTTCTGTTGGAAGTGCAAGCGGTCATTCGCAGATATCATCTGCTTACGAGTTAGTTCAAACTGCATGATTATTGGTTCAGTCATTCAATACTCCTTAAAAATAGAGTTAGTTGTTGTTTAAAGTCCGAAAGAGTAAGTCCGATTGATCTTAGATCGTTACTAATAGCGGTCAAGTCGTTAGTGATAATCACTTTGTTAAACTCCCTCGAATACCGCTGTGTTTCGTATCCGCCTAAATCGTCCTTGTCCCAGATATCTTGTATGGATTTGATTTCTGGATACTCTCTGGCAAAATGTTCTTCAATCCAAGTCATAGGCTTAGAATGGGAGATCATCATCTGAGATGTCCATCGGATTGCTTTGCATTTGTTCATTGCGCCCAAAGTTTGGTTGTTGGCTGTGGCTTTGTGTATGATTTTGATCGTTCTGCTTGTTAAATTCCAGTAACTGGAAGTTTTCAGCTACAACCTCAGTCACATACACACGCTGCCCTTGCTGATTTTCATAATTGCGAGTCTGGATGCGTCCAGTGATACCAATTAACGCCCTTTTCTTAGCCCAATTCGCTAAATTTTCTGCTTGTTGTCGCCAAATCACGCAGTTGATAAAATCCGCTTCACGTTCGCCATTTTTGACTCTTGAAATTTCGATTCACTGCCAAGCTGAAAGTTGCTACTGCTTGGTTGTTTGGGGTGTATCGTAATTCTGGATCTTTGGTAAGTCTCCCGACAAGTACGACATTGTTTAACATTTATTAATTTCCTTTCAATTTCCCTAATAGCATTTCTGCTTGCTCTACTTGCGATTGTTTAATCTGCTTGTAGTCTGCCACGTTTAAATGTTGTAAGAACCATTTGGCGATCGAGCCATCTTCTTTCCCTTTTGCTTCTGCAATAGTGGCTATCTCTTTTAAATAGCGGTTGGCTTCCTCTACTGAGATAACCGGATCATTAGCTTTCTTCGCTGGTTGCTTCTTCGCTTGCGTGGCTTCGTTGCCGTCGTCGTCTTGGTCGCTAGTAATCCCAAAGATCGCAGATAGTGCGTACCGTTTAGCATAAGTGATAGCTGACCCGATTGATTGAGGGTCATTCTTGACTGGTTTCATCTTGATCGGATCGTATTCAATCCATTCACCCGACTCGTGCATCACCAGTGTTCCTACCGTCACATTCCCAGCTTCATCACTGGAAGGAAACTGCGTGAATGATAGCCCGTTCTTACTTGCTGACTCTGTGATTGCTTCCACCACGTTTTCAAGTGGCACATACTGCTTTTGAAAAATGGATTGTTTGCATCTTTTAAAGGCTGTTTCATCTCTTTTGAGTCTTAGCAAAAGCCTTCTAAACTCAATTAGTGTTTCTGATTTCTTCATGTCATCTCCTTAGCGAATATTCAAATTCTTACGCTCTACCAATTCAGCGCCTAAAATTTCAAGTCCATTTTTCAAATCTTCTTTCAAGCGCTTCTTGTCAGCTTTCCACGTTGCAACTTTTGTAGGCTTCTGGAAGGGAGAAAGTCATCCACTTCTACGGCTTCGATTTTCTGAATGACACTTTGAATAGCGTGGTGTCAACTTTTTTCATGTCCAGTCAATTCCATGCTAGTCGCTAGATCTGTTTCCATTCGCTCTTTTTTCGACTTGTCAGCATCGTTCAATTTCTTCAAGCGATCAATTTCATTCTTACGGGCTTCAATATCTGCATCCAGATTTTCATAACCTTGATATAGTTTTTCTACTTTGTTTTCGTAGTCTTCTGTCCAGTCGATGCTGTCCAGCGTGTCTTGTTTGGTTTCATCATCCATATCCATGTCCTAGATTTGTTGATAAATTCCAGTCAATTCATACAGTGTTGCCATTTTGTTCTTCTCCTTAAATCTTCATTGACAGTCTGCGTCTAGCATTTTGCATCAAGCTGTCCAAACTGTTTCTATAATCATCGATAAGCCCTAGATTGCTGTCGATAAATCGCTCGACTACTCTGTTCAGCAAGTCTCCCGGCGTAGAGCCTTCAATCTCGGCTAAAACTCCGATTAATTCTTTTTGTTTTGGTGACATTTCAATACTGATATAACTTTGCCCTTTGTTCGAAGGTATATTCGTCATCTTATTCTCCTTTGTGTTTTCTTCATGCTCCAAATTTCACGCTTTAAACGGCTGTTTTTCTTGTTCAGTGAGATGATCTTATCTTGCTGTTCATCTACGATTTCGCCCAGGTTGTGGCAAAGTCTCTCATAGTACTTGCGCCAGTACGCATCATCATGACAATTTACTTCCATATCACTCGTCTCCTATGTATACCCAGCGTCCACCTACGCATACCCAATCATCAGGATCACGGGTCTCACGCTCTGGTTCTGGTTGTAAATAGTCACGGTCATAATCAAATGGAAACATGTACATTCTCCTTTTTCTGATACCATCGGTCCTCAATCACTTGTACAGGCTTTTTGAGTAGCCACGCACACATATAAAATGGATTGAGATAATAACCATCACCACTAGCGCAAGTCTGCACAAACTCTACATACTGTTGCTTAGTGATCTCTGTGTTAAAGCGTTCTTTCATAAACCGTTCAAACTCACGGAACAGGTTGTTGTCAGTCTTAACTTTTTTAAAATCAATTTTATTCACTGGCTAGAAACTCCTTTAACCGTCTTTCATATTCTTCGTCAGACATTTCCGACTCTGGTTCTTTCTTATTCTCTGGCCTTAAATTGGACCAAGAAGGAATACCCCCGTAAGAACCAACTTGAGTTTTGTTAAATTTCTTCCGTTCGTATTCTTCGTCGGCTGCCTTAATCTGTCCAGCCGTTCTCAATCCTTGGCCGTCCCAACGTTGGAGGATTGACATAGTATATCTAAGAGACTTACCTGCATTTAGGATCGTTTCGTTTAAAGCTAAAACTACAAGTTCTTGTCCGTACTGTTTAAGTAGTCTTTCAACCTCTTCAACCATAGTGCCATTCACACTCATTTCTCCGAAGGCTTCCTTCAATTTTTTAAAAATTAAATTTTCACCACCAACTGCATTTTTTTGTTCTTGGTCTAGGTCTAGGTCTATATCTTTCTCTATATCTATATCTATCTCTATATCTCCGTTGCGTTTTGTTGCATCGGTGTTGCATTGCAACGCTTTTTGACCCTCTCGGTGCTTGCGAGACCTACGGGTGCTTGCTGTTTCGCTACCTATCATCTCTGGAACTTGTTCCAAAGTGAATTGATAATTATCATTTGTAGTCAGTAGATTTTTCTTTGATAAAAACATGAGCGCCATTCTGACGGCTTCAGTATCTTCGTCAATCAGTAAAGCTAGTTCTTCAGCTAAATCTTCAGCTAAACCCTCAAAATAGATTTTTCCTTCGTCTGGAAGACTGGCCAGCATGATTTTCAGATAAATAATGGTCAACTCTTCCCCTCCAGGCAATTTCCGCATCAGCTTCATTTCCTTTGATTTGAAGAAGTCTTCTTTGAGTTGTAACCAGTAATATCGTCTATTTACTGCCATTTAATCTCCTTCCATCAACTTCTTATGCAACTCAAATACCTCAGTTTCATACTTTAACCGACTAGCCATTTTTAGACGCTCCAGCCGTGTAGCTTGTGCATCTGTTAAAAGGGGCTTGATTGCTTCGTGCATTGCTTCAATAATCATGTCACGCACCTCTTAGCAAGTTTTAAAATCGTTGTCGCTCACTGAATACTTGCGATATTCTGCGAGATCATCCCACACGCTCAATTTAATTTCTTGCTCATAACTTTCTTGCATTTCAAGCAATTCATTGATTTTAGCTTGTTTGCGTCGTTCTTTCTCTTTCTTCTTCGTGTCGAAGTAGCAAACGAGAAAACCCGCTACGAAGAAGCTGACTGCGATTGATCCAGCTCCTAATAGCTGGCTTGTCAATGATGGTTCAAACATTTTTAAAACACTCCTTTAAACTCCCAATTGTTTTTCTTTTTTTAGATTTTCTAGCATCTCTGCTAGTGTTTCTTTTTTAGCACGATAGCGATTCCGACTTTTCCATTTGACAAACAATCGAAATCCTTCGTAGTTGATGAGAGACAATCTTATGTGTTGGATTATCAATGAATTGCTTAAAAATCAGGATGCTCTCGCATCTCCAGTGGCCCAGACTTTTGCAGTTTCAACTGTGAGACCTTCCCATCTGGCAAGATGTGTATAATCTCCATGAGTCGCTTTTTCGTTAATTCCTACTGGCTTGTAAGTGATTTCTGCTTTAGGCATGGATTTTTCCTTTCTTTCTGTGTTATACTGTAAGTGAATATTTTGATAAGCGCCTGACTTGTGTTAGGTGCTTTTTATGCTCGAATTGCGTTCGTTGTCTGGATTTCCTGCCGTAACTCAAAGTCTGGTTGCCATTGTCTGATGAAAATAACTGCATTTTGGTACTCTTTTGGCAGGGATTTCTTTGCGACGGACTCCAAACTGCTTTCGAATGTCATATTAATCGACGAATAGGCACGGCCTCGGATTGATCTATCCTGATAAGCCGGTGCTTGCTTCCCGTTCAGGAATCAACAATTTTATTTACTTCTTCGGTTAAGACCGTTTCTTGAACCGCATTAACCCGCATTGTATCTTCAAGGTTCGTAATGCGCTCTTCGTGATTCTCAATGCTATCTAGCATCTTCCGCATCACGCCGATTTCTTGTAGTTGATTTTGATGATCTCTGCTTTGACCTACGATTTCATTTGTCATAAGATTTCTCCTTCAAAATTTCATTTCGTGACTGTCCTAAGATTGTATTAACGTCGCCTAGTAGTATCTTCAACTGACTAGCAAACGTCTCGACTTCGGCCTTTAATTGAGCATTTTAGGTAAGACGGATTGAATATCTAAATAAGCTGACACCTCCAAAATTTTGCTAGGAATTGATTCCCTTTTTTCAGAAAAGGCAATGGCTTTCTTTTGGTGCTGGATATTTCTTTCTGTTGCTCGTTTAGCTGGCCTCTTCCTTGCTCTATGGCCCGTTCAAGGTCATACTTATTGGCCTTATCCCGCTGTTCCGATAATTGGTTTAGCTGTTGTTCAAGAAATGCGTTTCTTTCAGCATGAGGCTTCTGATTCTCTCGCTGTTTCAGTGCTTCCTGATAGTCAGGTGGTGTGACTTCGACTTCTTTCACAACTCTTTGACTGTAGCCTCTTTTTAGACGCTATTTTCGTCCCTTAGAAGCTCATTCGCTTGTTGGCTGAGTTTGAGCTGTTTCTTAATTTCCTGCAACTCTCGTACTGTCGGAGTGTCACCATCTTCGATGCGCTGGATCTGCTCCTGTTTTTCCTCTTCTGGAAGAGTTGCGATCAGGTAGAGGGCTTCTGTCCCGATATTTCCCAACGTTGGGAAATTTGAAAGATTATCAGCGACTGCAATAGCTCTGCTAACAAAAATTTTTATTAAACCCTAAACCTTGATACCAACTCATAAATTGGCCATGCGTCAAATCGTGTCTTTTCACATGTTTTAGTCTAGCGCCTCATTTCCCAAACAGATTTTCCTATCCGTTCTTTTTCTCGTTTGATTTCTGAGCTCAATCTGAGCCAGATTATCCGATAAAATTAATTCATTCATTTTTAATTCCTCTTTTAAATGGATATACTTTCTAAAAAAATTAGACCACTATGTCCAGATGATATCTTTATAATCAATCCCAAGTGTCTTCTCAATCACTGGGATATACTTTTGCATTTGGCTTTGTGTTGCCAACTCGCCAATTTGAGACCGTCGGGTAACTTACACCAATAGCATCTGCAAATTGGAGGACGGTCATGTCTCGCACTGCCATCCATTGTTTCAGCGTTAACTGTGTCATTCTTTCACCTCCTATCTAAATTCGTCAAGCTGATTTCCAACGCATCAGCTATTTTGCTACATATTCGTCCAATGCAGCGCAAATCCTAATCATGAAGAGACTTGATTTCTAATTTTAACTTGACCTCGTTAAGCCGTTTAATTGCTTCTCGCAATTCTTCGACTTTTAGATACTTCTTGACCAGCTTCGGCCAACTCCTTGACATTAGAAACATTGATGTCAATACTTAATTTATCCATTTTGATTCTCCCTTTCTATGTTATTGTTACGGATATCGGTTCGGTTTCATTTTCTCACCTATTCTCACCTCCTTATTGTTTAACCTATCATCGTTATTTGGTATAATTAAGATAATAAACTGATTGGAGAGTCTTATGTCTAAAAAAACTTGTTTTATCGTTTGTCCTATCGGAGAAGATAACTCTGAAATTCGGAAACACTCTGATACGGTACTTAATTACATTATCACACCCGCTCTTTCGCAAGACGAGTTTGACATTATTCGTGTTGACTCATTACCTACAGTAGATAGAATCGACCAAACGATTATAGAATACTTGCAGACCGCTGACTTAGTAATAGCTGATATGACTGGTCACAATGCCAATGTTTTCTATGAATTTGGGTACCGTCAAGCACTTGGTAAGCTTGTCATTCCTATCATAGAAGGACACTCCATACTGCATTTGATGTCACCACTTTAAGAGCTATAAAATATGCTACAAATGATTTAGACAAAGCTAACACTGCAATAAAACGACTAAAGGAAACGATTGAAATTTTTGATTTTGAGAGCCAGTCTGACACCTCAACTCTCTCTTCATCAAATATAGATGCATCTGTTTTGACAACTATAAATAATAAATTAGATGCCATCATGGATCTTATCGCTCAAAATAATGCGACTATTATTGACACGGTAGCTGAACAAGTTGCTAAACACTCTAAGCCAGAACAAACTATGGAAGAGCGTATGCTAGCTTTGATACTCCCTGAAATGATTAAAAACCCCGAATCGCTTAATGCTCTTGCGAACTTGGGTCAGAACCAAACTGGTCAGTCCTAAGTTTTAAAGCGTCTACGCTACCTTTTAAGAAAGCCGTAGTCAACTCCAATTCATCCAACTTTTCTGCAATATACGTCACGGTCCTCAATATTTCATTGAGGGCTGTTCTTTCTAATTCATTCATTTTTCTACACCTCTTTTTCAATTTTTGATTCGAGCGCTCTGAGCCCATTTCATGAGCAACATCAGCCATTAATTTCATACATTTGCTTGTTGCTTCACTGTAAGTTTCAGATTGATCAATTAGCCAATCTGATATTTCGATAACTTTATCTTCAGATTTAGCATTTAAGCTTATAGCTCCAACGCCGAGATTTACAAATGATTTTCCATCTACAGAAATGAAGATTCCTTTTTTTAAGGTACTTCTATTTGATTCTGGTAACATTTTTATATCCTTTCTACAAAATTTAATATTCACTAGTTTTTATCATTGGAATACATCTTAAGACCGATGTGATATCTATATGGTTATAGTATATTGAAGTTACCTTTACACGAAGGAGCTGATCCGTATTAGCAGAATTTTTGAAAGGTACTGTACTTCTATAAGTAAATAGATACGTTTGCTTTGCTCGAAGCCGTAGCGGACTAGACGCTTAAAACTAGGAAAGAATTGCAGAACGAGGAATCTTTGCCAGTAATGGCTCAGGCCATTCAAGTAGCAAAAGGAGAGTTGGCATGCCTCGTAAAACTATTGCCGTTACTTGTTCTCCAATTCTAGAGCCGTAATGATACTTAAGAATTTAGCAGTGCTGGTTATCGATCCAGTGAAGTAGATTCCGCTTGCACGAGAAGCGGGAAGTTTTCAAAAAATCGTTAGGTACTCAGAACTCGTGCAACTGGGTGCTTTTTTTATCCCTAAAACCATATATACCAAATGTTACTAAGTGAATAAATTTAAAATTACAATCACAATAATCGCTCCTACTGCGATCAAACCACCGATTTCCCATCTTTTGTCGTCCATTGCTTTTCTCTGGACAGTATGCTAAACTTAAGTCGTAGAGTTGGGGCTTTCGCCCCTCCTACAACTGTGTGTAACTCTTATTTAAATAAGAGTTGGAGAACTACGGCTATCAGTGCGATGATTGCCGATATCACTGTGGCTCTTGGTTGTGTCAACCAAGGGTCCTTTTTCTTTTGCCTTCGGTTCAGCATACTGTCCTTCCTTTCTTTTGTTTTTGGTTAATTCCTTAACCTTGACTATATCACACTTCATGTTTCGTGAAGTCTCAATAGTTTTTTATCGAAAAAATAAAAAAACTTTTCAAAACGTGAAGTATTTGTTATAATTTACCTATAAAATGTACAAAAAAGGTGATGAATATGACTGATCAAGAATTAGCCATTTACATTGGGTTAAAAATAAAGGAATTTCGTGACCAAAGAGGTCTGACTCAGAAGGAGTTAGCCGATCTAATCGAAATGGGAAATACAACAATAGCTAATTATGAAAAAGGTTTTAGAACTCCAAAGAAGAATACTTTATTTAAAATAGCGAACGCACTTAATGTCACTATAGACGATCTGTTTCCTATTTTAAAACAATCAGACAATTCGATTATTGAAAGTGTCGAGGAAATACTTTCTCAACTCGACCCAGAACCATACCAGCGTAATGTACTGACTTGTGCAGAGAGGCAACTTGAGGAGCAAAAACAAGCTAAGAAGAGACTTGCTGAAGTCCATGAAGTGTCTGTCCAGTACTTCGCATACAACTACTACGACCAACCTATATCTGCTGGTACGGGGCAATATCTAAACGAAGTCCAGATAGAGACAATCCAGCTGCCTGTGAAGGTGGACGCTGACTTTGTGTGTCCGATTTATGAAGATTCGATGGAGCCAGATTATAAATCTGGGGACTATGTGTTTGTAAAACTTACGGTAGAGCTTCCAAGTGGTACGGTTGGAGTATTTGACTACGAGGGAGAAGCCTATATCAAACAGCTTATTATAGAAAAAGATAAGGCCTACCTGAGAAGTTTTAATAAGAAATATAAAGATATACCAATCAACTCCGACAGTGATTTCAGGATCATCGGTAAAGTCTTGGATGTTTATAGAGGGAAATAAAATAATTTTAAAAATATTAAAGATTTTATTTAAAAAGAAAACAGTTGACTTTTTACAAATTGTGTAATAACATTATTACATAAACAAGTAAACACAGCTGTTGAGAGTAGGCACCCCACCATAAAGGGAATCGTCGAAATCCATGTTTTTGTTTAAATGGAGGAACGATGAAAACAGCCATTTTGGTAGACGGTGGATATTATAGAAAAAGGAGTTCTGCCGTCTTTGGACACGAAACAGCAAAAGCGAGTGCAGAGAGACTTTATAGCTACTGTAATCGTCACATTGTCGAAACGACCTTTAAAAAACAACTCATACATGAGCTGTATAGAATATTCTACTATGACTGCCCTCCAGTTGATAAGCAAGTCTATCACCCTGCACTAAAAACAACAATTGATTTCAGCAAGAGCGAGACAAAAGCTTGGACACTCGACTTTTTTAATGAATTAAGCCATAAGAGGAAAATCGCTTTACGTTTAGGAGAACTAAGCGAAAGCACGGCCCACTTTAATCTCAAAGAAAAGTACACGAAACAATTATTAAATGGGCGATTAACTGTAGAAGATCTTGAACAAAATCATTTTGCCTTGAACCTTCAACAAAAAGGTGTAGATATGCGCATAGGTTTAGATATTGCTTCTTTGGCTTATAAACATCAAGTTGATAAGATAGTTTTAATCGCTGGAGACAGCGACTTTGTACCAGCTGCAAAATTAGCTCGTAGAGAGGGTATTGATTTTATTCTAGATCCTCTTGGAGGAAAAATAAAGGATAGCTTAAGCCTTCATATAGATGGGCTAAGAACCTGTGACAACGAGTATAAAAAGTAAAAAATCCCCACACTCGCCTTCGCCAAAAATTGAGTGTGAGGAATACTGTATAAGAAAAGCCATTCAAAAGGTCTTTTTCTTATACCCATTTTAACAAGAAATGAGGTGAAAATCAATGTGGATGGAAGAACTTCCCAATGGGAAATATAAATTTTTTGAGCGATACAAAGACCCATATACTGAGAAATGGAAAAGAGTTTCTGTAACTCTAGATTCTGGATCGTCAAGAGCGAAAAAGGAAGCTCAAAAACTACTGGATGATAAAATAGAAAACGTACTCCAAAAACTGACTACTACTTCTGCACTCTTTCATACATTTTTTTCAGAGTGGTGGGGAATTTCATCAGAAACAGATAAAACTAAGCACATATAAGACTATGTTAGCGACCTATAATAGAATATTAGACAAAGTTGAAAAAGGCACTAAGATAGAGAATATGGATGTAAGATTGATTCAAAGGTTGCTTGATACTGAAGAATGGACATATACTCAAAAATATCGTGTAAAATCCGTGCTAAATGTCTTTTTTGATTATGCTATTGACCAGGGATTCCTTGAGAATAACCCAGCTAGGAAAGCAAAGTTACCTAGAAAAACAAAGTTTACAACAGATTAAAAATGCCAAAGACAAATACCTTGAACCAAAAGAATATAAAAGCAATCTTGAAAGAACTATATCGAAAAGATATCACTCTAAGATATGCTCTAGCGTGTGAGTTTATGATTTTAAACGGATGTCGTGTTGGTGAATTAGCTGGTTTAACATTAGACAAATATCATAAAGAAACAAAAACACTTGATATCCACACAACATTCAACCGCTACATACCAGACGATGATGGACCTAAAACCTTTGCTAGTTTTAGAACTACGCATCTTACTGAAAGAGAAATTGAAATTCTTGATCAGATAATTGAACTTAATCGTTTAAGTGAATCAACTGATAAGAATTGGTTTAAGAGTGACCGTATATTCGTCACAAATACAGGTAAGCCAATTCATAGTTCTATTCTAAGCAAGTCTCTTCAAAGAGCAAATGAGCGCCTTAAAAAGCCTATTCCTAAACATATATCCCCACATATATTTCGACACACCACAATTAGTATTCTAGCAGAAAACAAAATCCCACTCAAAACAATCATGGATAGGGTTGGTCATTCTGATTCAGAAGTCACTACTTCTATCTATACTCACGTTACAAAGAATATGAAAGATGAAGCAATCAATGTACTTGATAAAGTGATGAAGAATATTTTATAAAAGTTTGCCCCTTTTATGCCCCCTGAACAAATAAAAAGCCCTTCGGATAAAATCCGAGGGGCTTAAAACGTTGTTAAATCAACGATTATTTCTTAAGGTTGTAGAATGATTTCAATCCACGGTATTCTATTTTAACCCTATTATATAAGTAGAAATAAATCAAAAAAGCGATAAAATAAGCCTTTATACGTTATAAAATACATGTAATTTTTACCATAAAAATACAAAAGTTTCCACCTTATGCCCCTTTTTGCCCCCTTTTTAGTTTTTCCATTATAATGGACAATCTCAAAGAAATTGCCGTTGTAACAGACAAAATGGAAAATTTATTTTATTTCTAATTTTTCCGCAAAATCATATAATTTTTCAGCTGTAAAGTAGGCCATTTTTATCCATACTGGTTTTTCCCTTTCTGACATCTGCCACTGTAGACCAAGGGACGCCCGCACCTTTAGCGATTGCGCTTGTGCTTATCTCGCTGTTTAATAACTTTTCTATTTGTTCTCTCATTTATTCCCTCTTTACTTCCGTCTGTCTTTTTAAAATCAACAGAAATATCAAAGATACTATTGTGAAAATTGGTAAATATTTCATTTTATTGCCCGATATGATATAATCATGGTAGGTGTAAGGGCTTTCGCCCCGACCTACCAGAAACCTTATCTGAACCGCTTTGTTTTACTTGTCTTGCGTTCTTTTGGCTCTATTGCCACGATAACACTTGCAATCCCTGTTAATAAGGTTCCGGTTGCTACCATTAATTCGGCAATCTCTGATATTTTCATATCTTCCTCCTTTCTGATTATATTATATCACGGTAAACCGTGAGTGTCAACACTTTTTATAACTTTTTTTAATTTTTTACAACAAAAAACCACTCATTATGAGTGGCTTTAAAATATACTGCTATCTTTTTCATTTCTTCTACTACTGCAGTAGTCAGCATCTTCTCAGCTAGGTCGCCCTCTTCGATTTCGTCTGGTGTATAGTAGTAGTCGATAACCATGCGCTTTTCCATGATTTCGTTGTATGGCCCACGCACGACATAGAGATACTTATCTGTTAGTCCCTCTTCGATGTCTGAAGTCAATTCGCTTAGTAATTCGCTATAATCGTAACTAAATGTGTAATTACCATCATCTATCCATTTTTGAATTTTACAGATAGTATCAAGCGAAAGATCTTCAAACTTCTTATGTCCAGACCGCAAGCGAGATGTGGCAGTCTGCGACACCCCTGTAGCCTTCCAAAGAGCATAGCCAGAGATGGCCTTGTTCATCAAGACCATTCTGACACGTTCTGTGTTGATAATCATTAAGCGCCCTCCTTGAGTAAGATATTCACATAGGTTCTGCGAATATTTCTTGTACCTTTATTCTTGATTTCTCTTACTGGCTGGGTTTGAGTCAAGTAGTTGTCGCCTTGCTTGTCAATGATAGATTGGATGCGTTCCTTAAATTCTTCCCAGCTTTCGTCCTTATGTTGTACCACACGAATGACTTTATGAGTTTTTACGATTTCGCTTTCTGTGAATTTCATTTTATTTTACCTTGAGATCTATGGATCTCCCTTTCTTTATCTTATATATAGTATATCCATAATGCTTAACGTTCGTCAAGTAGAAAGATTAAAAATATGATTAGTTCCAGTTTTTCTGCGATGTAGTAAGTTCCGTAGTTTGAACCATCTGCGATAACTTCAATACCGTAGTAGCACCTGCTTTGTGCATAACTTCATTAAATTTAACTTCTTTAGCTTCTCCAAGCATACTTGCATCGGCCATATTGTCCAGCTTGACGCATCTTAGCTTCAACTGCTCTGCCATTGTTTAAGCCCGTATGTTTGAGTTTCTTCTTGTTCTGATTTAATAATTCCCCAAGCGATCTTCATAGCTTCTGCAATGTATTCAACTGATGAACCACCAAAGCGTTTAGCTCCACGTTTTGCGATTTCCCAAGCTAGTGTCATTACTTCTTTTTTTCATTTTGTTTTCCTCTTTCCTTTATCTTGACTTAATTATAGCACTATACTTTCCGTTCGTCAAGTATTTTTATAAAAATATTTAAAAGATTTTTCATTCTGGAACTAGTTTCAGAGCAAATAAAAACCCCTCCAAAACGGAGGGGTTGATTTATAATTTAGAAAGCATTTCCTTTCTTTCTAATTAAGAAAAATGACCCAAAGTCTGTAATCCGTTGACCATTCTCTGATTGACCGACTGCCACATAACGACGATTTCCAGACGTTCCAATGTACGTAATCCAGATATAATCATCGTTATCTAACCAGCCGTCGTAATTGATTTCCATCCCAGCAGTATAGACTGCCACAATCTCACCAACAAGCCCAGCAGAAGACCGTACATTAAGAGCCGATACTTCGACTGTGAATGTACCTGTCTCTGGGTTGAATCCATTAGAGTCAACCGTGAGGGGCTCTGATGGTGTGATAGGCTCTACTTGTGCAGGCTGATTGTCCACTGGGAAGTAGAACCAACCAACAATGCCAGTGAAATCACGGGTATTATATCGTGCTGGGCCACCGACGTATAAGCTATCTGCATTACCGTCGATATTCTGCTCAATAGTGCGCATAGTGTAGCCATCGCTATTCTCAATCACTAGACCGGTATGCCCGTACGGATGCCCTGCAATGTAGATAGTTTCTTGCACGAATACCGCACCAGCTCTAGGTTTGCTGTTTACGTTTCCAGCCTCGTTGTATTCGACCTCATAGCCTAAATCGCGGGCAGAGTTGAGCAAGTCAATCGCATTGCCCCAGAGAGCCTTGCCAAAGAAATTGATAGAGATAGAGTTTGGCAAGTCTACGCATTGTGTACCCCAAAAACCATCTGCATCTGTTCCAATACCTTGGTCAGCAAAACCTTCTGCGTATCTGATAATATCATTTGAAGTAGCCATTTACTGCTCCTTTCTAAAATCAAAAGCGACTACCCAAAAGTAGATAGTCGCAAGTAAAAATATATTAATCTTGGCTAGGTTCTTCATAGCCTAATGCTCGGTTGCTATCGCTAAATCCAGTGGTGGTAGGGTCATTGACCACTCCGACCAAAACGAAGAATGCAAACAATACATTGACAAATACCAGGATTTTATCAACTGTTTGTCCAAATTCTAGCTTGATGCCGAAGATATCCGCAAACGCTTGAAATAGCAATGCCAAGGCTGGCACTAATGCAAGCCAAAAGTTTTTGTTCTTGATACGTACTGACCAGTTAATCTTGTTCATGTTATTTCCTCACTTCTAAATTGTTATATTTATTGTATAGGGCATCAATGTAGCCATTGCCACCCAATTTTTTGTAGCTTTTGTGCATCTTGTGAATGATGTCGGACTCATGCACGGTTGTGTGTCCACGCTCGATAGCTGTAGAGATGTCCCGCTCTAGCCTCAAGTACATTGTGACCAGATGTGCTTCATCGTGTACGGCTAACTTGTCATTCACTTCATCAATTTTTTTGTTGTTATCTTTGCCAACGGCTTGAACGGTCTCGACTGCTTGCTGGATAGAGCCTAATTCATCTTTTAACTCATTAAACTGTTCTTTGTTTAGGTTTGCTGACTTGCTAGCCTTCATCCCAAACCAGCCTGTCGCTACCACTCCAATAGTCGGGGCAAGGTGTGCGATCAAATCTGAAAAGGTCACTCAATCACCAACCTTTCTATTGGACGGGTTGAGTGCCCAAATCTGTATTTTCTTTCGGTTTAGTCCACTTCCAGACCGCTAACTTGCCATTTTGCTCAAGGCTTGCGAGTTGGTCAAGGGTTTCACCAGTTATAAAGTAAAATCGCTATTGACTTGTACCATAACACGCTTACCTTCGCTGAATTTCTCGACATGGTTTGGATCTTCGAGCGCAAAGATTTCTTGCGGTTTTGTAAGTCTTGCCATTTTGACCAAGGTCAATCAACTCCAAACCACGCTTAAAGACTGTTGGATCTAGTGGATTGTCTACGTCAGTAACCTGTGCTAATACTGCCCAATCTGCCACGGCTTTTACTTC
>BNJV01000091.1_pt1 | contig 38843 bp, 76 predicted proteins | sample 8540591 | NCBI WGS metagenome assembly BNJV01 (sample SAMD00202457, study PRJDB9452) | human saliva metagenome | host: Homo sapiens
TAACACTCTTTTTAAATCTTATTTCTGGCAAACCCTTGTAAATACAACGTTTTTCTACTAAAAATTTGTTATCTTTTTGTTATCGTTAGACTTGATTTAATACATCACTATTAGACCTATTTTTGACAATATACGCGTCTATTCGTCTCACCTCATAAACATCTAAATTCGGATTATCTGTATCATATTCAGGGACATATTCACCGTTGCTATCTATCCAATGATATGTCTTATCGGATTTAATATAACAATTACTTGCCATTATTCCTGTTTTTAGTCAAGTAATAATCTTTACCATCCAATCTTAACCACTGCCCAGATAACATAGCAGCATCATCGGGATTCAGATAGTACCATTCACTACCCTGTTTAAACCAACCTGTAATGGTGTAACCTTCTCCGTCGAACACATACCAACGACCATCTATATATTGCCACTGTGCCTTTATAAATTGCCCGTTTTTGCGATATTTCCATCTACCCTGTACTTTTATCCACCCCGCTTCCAAAGAGGCTCTGTGGGCATTACAGGCGGCATACGCACACCATGAAATGAACTGTTGGCACCAGTACACTCCATTAGAGCCGTACCAATCACCGTATTTGGTGAAATTAGCATCTCCGGGATTAGCCTTTTTATCATTCAAGTTATGATTACTTGCTTTTTCGATGTATCCGACTTCAGACTTTAAAACCTCAATAAATTCATCTGCTGTGCAAGTATCGAATGTAAATACAGGATAACCCGAATCCGTTTATTCTATTCTTACTACCTACCTGTGATAACTTAAAGGTGTATTCTTTTATTGCAACGCATCCGCCATTACGGCTGAAGGCTGTGTCAGATGATGTATTACCTTCTATGGTTTTAATCGTATACAAATTGTCTGACCTTCTGACATCGATAACAGCTCCTACATGAGCAACTCTACCAAGCTTCGGACTATAGAAGTACGCAATCGCACCTCTTTGTGGTTCATTGCCCCAGCGATTGGCTCTTACAAAATTATCTTTACCACTAGGAGTATATTGAGTATAGCTACCGCACAATAGCTTCTTCCCTGCTTCAAATGCATCCATTGCTATACCTCTTTTGGTTTATCATAAGTCATTGCCTGCTCTGAATCCCTAATACCTGCTGTTGTAGGGTCAGTAACTATACCGAGTATAGCTAATACTGCAAACAAAGCATTTACAACTTCTAACAGCTTAGTACCAAGCTGCCCTAAGTCCAATGTGTAATTGAAAATTGCCGCAATCACCTGTACTAACAGTAATATAGCCGGTATAAGCGTAATCCAAAAACTGTCTATTTTTAATTCTTACTTTCCAATTTATCATATCCAATTCCTTTCTGTAACATTCGTTACTTGAAGTAGTGGAAGTAGTAGAAAATCAGTTTTTGCGGTAAACCTCTCTTATATACTTACTACCTCTCCAGTATACTAGAGAAATTATACGCAAAATCAAAAAGTTTTACTACTTCTACTACTTTGTGTCACATTTGTTACTTAAATATTTAACACTTTACTCCCTATAATGTTGATAAAATTCAATAGGCTCAAATGTTATCACTCCTCTCTCTACAACCATCGTTTTTCGACTTTTTCTTCTGGGATTCCTCTTCCTCGAAGTGATTTATCCTTTCATGTGCCGATTTTGTATCATGTTCTACCAAGATTAGCCTTTCGGATAGAGCATTTACTTTACCTCGTACATCTACAATCTCCTTGCGTATCTCTTGTGTATCTTCGCGAATTGAATCAAGTTTCTGAGATAAAATCGCCCCTCCTGTGCTTTTCCTACTAACATCATCATCGTTGGCACGGCTGTCACTCTTAAATGCAAAGTAAACAGCCGCTACAACTGAAATGATAGTTAGGATAAGATTGAACTCTATGTTCATTTATCCACCTTCCATTACTCTACAATAAGGTTATCCAACTCAGTGTCTTTAAGCATAGCCCTTACTGTCTCCTTAGTGCCTCAGGTACGCTTTGCAAATGTACGCTTACCCTTAATGATTAACGCTACATAAATAACTGCCATTTCTTTTTACCTCCTTTTTATATAAAAACATCAGTATGTGCCATAACATAATCACTGCTCCAAAAGCTTTTTGACTTCGTCACGGATATGCTCCGGCACATCGTCTAATGTCTTTATTCCTTTTCTAATTAAATCCGCATAAATCTTTGCCATATCTACTACTCTCCTGCAATCATTTCGTATACTTCAGCTAATGCCATCTGCATATCTGTAACACTACTGGCATTTTTCTTTATAATTTCAGCTAACTTTTCAGTTTGTGTTTTTAACACGGAAAGCTAAGTAGTATTTACCGTCTATCTCCATTTGCTGAACGAATATCATATCGGTATAGGTATTTTCAATTTCACCATCCGATACCTTCATAGTAGATAAATTATGCTCAAATATATGTTCATCTATTTTTAACCCTCACTGACATAATTTGTGCCGTTAAGTTCTAAGTTAGTTATTTGCTTACCATCAGCAAGTGTAATAGTATACATATAATCGCCTCCTTATGATATACAAAAACAAGGTCTTACTCCAAATTCACTCCAACCGAATTCAGACCATATTACCCCAGATTTATGTACGCTCGCAAACGCAGTACTTAAAGTTATATCTCTTAACCACCATGACTCATGACTTATTCCAATAGCCAATGGGTTTAATCTAAATAGTGGTAACTGTGTTTTCTCAACATGTGCGTTCTGTATATAATTACCGGTGTGGATATATAGCCAAATATCATACAACCGTATACCATATGCTCCGACATCAAATCAACTTCAGAGTCAAACCATGCACCGTTCGATATTGCACCATTACTCGCAGCATTGGATAAGAATACTCGATGTTTTAGTACGTGACCGTTAAATGCACCTTTTATTGTGTTTTTCGCACTGTTCAATCCACTGGTATATAATGCTGACCCCGCATAACCCTCATTAGTATTACCATTATTAAGTATCATCTTACTTTTATATAAAGCCGTATCGGGTACTATCACAATATGATGTGTAGTGCAGTATGTATCACCGGTATTCAAATAGTAATCGAATGCGGCGATTCTATAGTCAATACCCCTATTGTCCAGTAATCACCAATAAATAAATCATCAGAATGTACCATTTCTAATAGCTGAATACTGTGCCGCTGACACACTATTGCCCAGATATTTCCCTCTATATATTGAGTTATGTGACCCTGCATTAGGATACACCATTGCTCTTTTTACATCCTCAAACGTGATTCTCTTTAACCCTGTGCCGTCATGTACCATGAATATGGATGAGTCACCTATATTAGATGTAGCCGCCAATTCATTAGCTTTTTCTTGTCTCAATGCTAATTACGCTCATTTATTCCTCCTCATATTTCCAATCCGCAATAATAGCTTTACCGCTTTCATCAACTAACAGCACTGTATTACCACTGTTATTTACAGCTATAGCAGCACTGAATTGATTTGTAAGTGCCATATGCTCTAATCTTGCCAATCTATCATCAACCTCATTTACTTGAGTTTTTGCAAATTACCAACCGCATTGCCGCTCAATTGATTTTTATACCGTTAAACCAAGTGGTGAAAGCCGCAACCTGTTCCCTCTCATAATCGTTCATATGCGTTCTATATGTGTTTTCGATTTCACTTATAGATGCATCTCCCCTACTTCTAAATTGGGATTTCTGTGTATTGAAGTAATTTTGAAATGCAGTATACAAATCATTGTTACCTTCAATCATTGACATAATGGTATTTATAGCCTCGTTCACTCTATTGGCATCTCTAGCTCCATAGAATGAATTATCAAGGTTACTGTACTGAGTTACATCTTGAAATGAAACGGTACCGTCATGATTAGAGATCTGATTATATTTCTTCAAGCCTGTCCAGCTTGCATCTGTATAATCAACTCGTAATAATTCCCATGCCATTTACAATTCACCTCTAACATTCCAAAATTCCATTTAAAAACTTCGCCTACCTATCTTTTGATTATTCAACCTGTTATATAAATCTAAGGTTGCACCCTCTAATCTATTTAACTCATTGAAATCAAATGTACTGCCGTTATCATTGAATACAGGTGTATTACCATATGACCTGTTCAATGTGTTTTGATTACAGATTTAAGATTATTCTCAATCTTATTTATCTCATCGGCATAGAAGTAATCACCTACATTCTTATCATTACCAACATTTTCGATGCTATAACTTTTGTATAATTTCTCCGATAAAATGTATAGATATGCAATATTGTTTTTATACGGTTATAATCACTCGCATTAAATCTGTCACCTGTGTATACCCCGTCAGTAACTTCACAATGCCAATCTGTTTTAGGTGTTACCCATGCCATATTATCCTCCTACTCTTCTTGCTGTAATCTTACCCCGCAAAGGCTTGATTGAATCTGAGTGTGTCCCTATACACATTAACTGTCATACCTGTTCTGAATTCGTTTTTCTTGATATATGATATCGGTTGCATCCAATTCGGGATTACCTCTAGTGTCATATTCGTATTCAATACCTGCTGTATAGTATTCCGATAGCCACTTGGCAAGGTCATTCGCCATTTCATAATTGTTAATTAAAGGATTTTCCCACTTAATGGTTTTACCTCGTACATTGAGTGGTATTTTCACTTGCCTTTCGATTACCTTATATCTATGTCCCTGTATGCTTAGTCTATACTGACCTGCCACATTAAATCTCACAGTTATAAAATAATTACTCCATGCTATTATTTCCGTATCTCGTGAAATCTCATTGAGTTTCACAAGATAATCATAAGATGGGTCTTGTATATAATATGTCTGTACTTCACCCGCACTCACATCTATGTCCGTATATACAAGATTTTCCTCTTTATCATTAGTCTGATAAGTATAGTATGGTACAATCACCTCTTTGATAAGTTCCTGCTTTATAGCTTTAGGTGAAGACATCATATCTTGTCTAGTCATTGTAAAATTGACAACATCACTTAAGCTTATTTCGTTTATTGTGATACGATTGAACGGTTTTTCAGTCTTAGTGAATTCGATTTCAATTTTATCGCAATCATCAAAATCCCTCAGTATAACGGATGATTGATGTATTTCGTCTGATTCTATAGTATATCTATTCACCATCGCATCACCGTTATATGTTTTAATAATAAATTCAGACGGAACAGCTATACCAAAATCTATACGCAATCCGTAATATGACCTAATCGCGGACATTTTCAGCCATATACAAGGATTATTTACAAATGTCTTATCCACTCTTGATATCCACTTTGAGATATACCCTGTGTTTAATGTATTACCTGTTCTAGGCAAGAAGAACATACTACCGTCGACCTTTATATAGTCTGTCATTAGAGTGGCATATTCATCCTTTTTACTACTTAGTATCACATTTCCTTGATTTGAGTAGCTTTCTTCACCGTTACTACCTACATTGCTTTCAGGCATGAAGTTTGACTTAATCTGTATTTTACCGTCCCTTGATTGGGTTAAAAACACATCTACAAGCATTAGCAATAATCTGTAATGCCTCTTTGTATTTAACTCTAGGCATAGGATTGTTCGTATACAGGTTTTTAAGTCTTGGGTCAATGTAATATTCTGATACTTTAGCCTCTCTTAATATCTCCTGTGCTAGAACATAGTAATTCTTACCTTCAGCACTATATAAACCCTTTATATATTCGCCGTCCATATTGCGGAAAAACATCATGACACCTAATCGTTGCAGTATTATCATCGCTTTTCCCATTCCGAACAGAGTAGATGATTACCTTGAATCCATTCTATTGTGTCACTACCTGGGGTATCGTATCCGTACATTATATTCATTTCCTGCCCCGTCTCAAGGTAGTTAATAGCAGACTTTGGGTTGTCTACATTGAAATAATGGTCATAATTCTTAAGGGTGACCGAAAAATCAAATTGTGGAACATCGGCTCCAATCGGTGATACATAACTGTCAAGCGTTGAACTCATTACTGAATCGTTATAATATACAAGTCCATATCCAAACATTATTGAATAAATCCTTAGCCTAGTCCTTGGATTCTTCATCCTGTACACTATTAGCTTTATGAATGTTGTATTCTCAAGTACTTCCTCAGTATTCCATTTAGACTTATTGTTATCTCTAAATTCAATTGTTTGTCCAGTGCTGCTTACAATATCGAAATCTACCGGATAATTCTCACCAAAATTTATGGTTAAACCTTTGAAATCAGTTACACCCCGTATTCAGGTTTATTGTGAGTTCAAACCTTTCGTCCGATACCATCCTTTCGGAAATGATGCCTGTATCTGAGTACATAGCATTAGTATTTTCTCGTGGTAAGAAAAAGCATTGTGCCGTCTACTCTAGTAAAATTCTCTTCCAGTGTGGCATATGCCAACTCATTTGATTTTCTACCAAATATATTTAATATATCAGAAAAGTATGAATATCTTCCTTGACCTATAGTAGCTTTTGCTTGTGCCTCTTGATTTACAAGACCAAATGTAATCATTATGTAGCCTCTCTCACGGAGCGGAGACTTCATACTCTCCTTATATTCTCTTGAAACTCTTTGCATAATTATACACCCGTATCAATCAGATTTACTTTACAGTTACGATAATGGGTAGGAGTTCCATTCTCTGTTACCCAATAAGGTTCAGCGGAACGGTTACTGCAATACATTCTTACCGTCTTCCTACCATTTGTCACAGGGGTCATTGAATGTGACTCTTACATAAAAATCTATTTAGTATAGATAGTATCTTGCCCCATTCATCAGCGGTTAGCCATGCCCACTCAAGATTATCAATCTTATATTGGTCACGACCAACCCTCTGACCAACTACCGCACCATTTGCATCTCTACCACTGTCCACTACTGTAGATACAACTACCGTTACGCCTCTTTTACAAGGAGGTAGTTCGTATCCGTCTATTACCAAATATGCCATTTACTACCTCCTTAACCTGTAAAACTATAGCCGTTGGCTCGTCTTTGAGTGGTTATAGCATCGTTCACTACTCTATTGCCGACTTGTACTACCGTCTTCTCATCTTTATCAGCTTGTCTCTTAGTATCTGCTGCAATCTCTCTGAGTGTAGGCTCCACATACTCATGATAGAAATCTCTCATATTTTTCATTAGAGTATCATCGTTGTTGGAACTAACATATGCTTGCTTTGATTCCTCATACATATCCCTGGATAATGTATTATGTGGGTCATATACCATACGATTGTTCGATAATATGTTCTCATTTATCTGTGATGTGCATACAGCTATTGCATTTATAATACCGTTAGTACAAGTAATAATATCCCTTGACATATCCTGCCAAAATCCTGCAAACTGTGCCATTCCCGATACTATTGATTGATGCATAACCTGTGCTAATTGGAATCTGTTGAGTACTTCGGTAGTACCGTTCACATGTCCCACCAACTCGGCTCCTGCCTCACCTGCTATAAACATAGAGCCATGTATATTGTTCGTACCGTTCGCATACTTAGGTATTGACTGCCACATATTAGGAGTGATTACTCCACCACTTGCAAACATCTGAATACCTCCACCGGCTGTTACAATACCGCCACTTGCAAGACCGAAGAACTCTTTAATCTTACCTTTCCATTGACTTATAAAGGTTTATCCTTACATCAACCGTATCAGGTGTGTTTCCTTTTACGAAACTATGTAAAGTTATCCCAGCCGTTCTTTTTAGTGAAACACGCTGGTCTATATCAGGTACATCGCTAATCCAACCCTTTATACTAAACCAGTTATGCTTAGCCAATCCGATTTTTGGTCAATAGGTGACGGGTCTCCTACCCAACCATGTACCGTTGTCCAGTTGTTTTCTTCAATCCTACATTTTGGTCAACAGGTGGTATATCTCCTACCCAACCTTTTACCGTATTCCAGTTATGCTTTTAAGTTCGACTCTCTGGTCAATAGGTAACGGGTCTCCTACCCAGTTTTTAACTGTAGTCCAACCATTCTTTCGCAATCCCACATTCTGGTCTATTGTTGGCACATCTCCAACCCAACCTCTTACTGTAGTCCAGCCTTGTTTCCTCAAGCTTAGATTCTGCGATACGGTAGGTACATCTCCGACCCAATCTCTGACACTGTGCCAACCTTGCTTTCTGAGTTCGACATTTTGATTTTAATACCTGTGGTTTACCTACCCAATCATGTACGCTATTCCAGCCTTGCTTTTTAAGCCCGATATGCTGGTCAATTGGTAATGGGGTACCCTACCCAACTTTTAACATCATTCCAACCGTCCTTCTTAAGACCAATCTTAGCATCTACCGACAATCCGTTATTGGTTTCCTTATCCCACCATGATTTAGTTTGACTCCATTGTTCAGGTATATTACTCTTCAATCCGACCGCAATAGGCTCTGTTTTGTTCTTCTTGATTGCATCATTGAATGGGTTAAATATTCGATTTTCAAATACCGACTTAGGGTCTCCAAATCCTGCTGTAATACCGTTCTTTTAAATTGGAACCCATATCATTACCAAAATGTCTTAAACTGGACGGTAGACTTTTTAGTATCAATTCCTTTACTAAATCTACCATTCACATTAGTAAACCATGATTGAACCCTATTTTTCAGAACTACCTAATTCGGTATTAACATTCTTACTGAACTTTAAAAGTGACCACCGGTCTTATTTAATGTATTACCAACCATAGACGGCATCGCACCCCAGTTCAATGCTGCACCAACTGCAATCGAACCTATACCGGCTACAATCAAACCAACGCCCAGTGGTATTATACCTACACAACAGAGTAATACGCCTATGGCTAATAGCGACACGCCTATAATAATTCCCAAATCTTTGAAAAATTTGGTGATTCCGTCTTTCACAGCACCCCAGTTTAATGCTACTGCTGTGGCAATCGACGCGACACCTGCAACAATAAGACCGATACCCCAAGGTAATATTCCTGCCATAACCAGTATTACACCAATTCCAAGTAAATAAGTACCTATTATTGCTCCAAATTCTTTGAAAAATCTTGTGACTTGACCTGTAATAGCACCCCAGTTCATTGTTACCGTTGCCGCCAATCCTACCGCACCTGCTGCCATTAAACCTATACCTAATGGTAGCTTTACACCACTAAGCGATAAGTATCGCACCTACACCCAACAATGCTCCACTGACACTGTGCCAATATCGCATTAAACAATCCTGCGACCGAATTCTTTATTGCTCCCCAGTTAAGTACCACCGCTGTGACAAGTGCTATCGCTCCTGCCGCAATCAATGCTATACCTATAGGTATATTGCCTGCAAAGAGTAGAATTACACCTAACGCAAGCAATGCCCCACCGACTATAGCTACCAGTGCTGACAATATTGTCTTGATTTGTTGAGATATGGCACTACCCCGGTTTATAGCTGCTGCCGCAACCAACATTGTTATTCCTGCCACAATAGCTGCTATACCTAAAAGGTATAAATCCTGCACATAGTAGGACTACACCAAGTATTAGTAATGCACCGCCTACAACAGCCGCAAGAATTACCAATACATTTTCAATATCGCCTTTAAGTTTAGTCCAGTTGATAGCTAATGCTGTTACTATTGCCGCTGCACCTATAACCATCAACGCTATACCCAAAGGTACATTTCAGTCAATACAAGGATTGCACCAAGTACAAAGAAGAATCCGCCTAACAATCCTAAAAGGAATGTGAGTGTTCGTGCTAAAGGTTCGGACATTGCATTCCAATTCGACACAATACTATGTACTAACCCTACTGCACCTACTGCAATTAAGGCTATACCAAGTGGTATATCTACTCCACTGACTACTAGGATTGTACCCGAATACCAATGCGAATACACTTATAGCGGCTTCGATTTCCAGCCAACGCACCTTTCAATATATCAACTATTGCATCTACTTTAGAACTTACTGCATTTTTTAAAAATCATATTCAGGTAATTTAATGCCTAAATCATTACTCTTACCTGCATCATCCTCCAAATCCTTTTAATGCATCATCGTCTTTAGATAATATATTAAGTTCATCTATTCCAAGCATTGCATTTTTAAGCTTTTTGGTGGCTTTTGTTGCCTTATCCGTGCTGTCCTTATACTTATCCATTCCACCGGATGTATCCTTTAGACCTTTAGTTACATCTGAGTAATCCACTTCGGGTAGCTTAAATCCCATAACACTTGCTAAAGAATCGGCAATAAGTCTGATTACTTTAACTATAGCAATGGCATATGGTAATATTGCATTCATTGCCGGGATAAAGATATCTCCCAATGCTCTGGCACACTGAGTAAGCTGTGCTTTAAATATACGAATCTGATTGGCAGGTGCGTTCATGGTTCTTGCCATATCACCTTGTGCAGTAGTAACCTGCGTCATGATTTCATAATATCTCAACTGTGATTTCTCAGCCTGTGTCATTTGCGATACTTTTTTCTTTATACCAAGTGCAAGTGCATCTTCCTGTAATCTTGCAACCGATAAGTCATAACCAAGTCTACGCAAAGGTTCCAATTCACCCGATATACCCGATTGTAACTTTTGCATTGCGTTCTCAAATGAGATATTATAAAAAGATGCAATATCATATCCTAATTGAGTAAGGTTTTTCGACATCAAATTTGCTTGTTCATTTTGCTACTCGAAACCTTTAATTATAGTATTGAATGTACCCTGGTTTCTCATGAACTCTCCAGGGTCTATACCAAGAATTTCGCCTACCTTTTCGGCATATTCTTTAGCTTCAGACGCGTATTCACCCATAGACGCATGGAATAGGTTTAAATCTTCGATATATTGGTTAGATTTATCAATAAATCCTGCAATAGTACGACCCTATTTTAATAAATACATCCTTTGCAAGATTTATCCCAGCCCATAGGGTCAATGTAACTCCTATGAGTTCTATTGTTCACCTGTGTCAATCTATCAGTATTATCAATCAGTCGTCTTATGTTATTAGGTAAACGATTAAATGTATTGGATATAATATTCAATCGTATCACTAAAGTGATAGAGCATTGGTTAATTCCCTAATTCTACGGGTAAATGATTCCATATCCATAGTATTAAGAGATTGTGCAACCGTTGGTAGTTTAGATAAAGCATTTATAACAGAAGATAATCCAGTGATTCTACCCATATGTTTCAAGGGTTCCAATGCGGATGAAAATCTCTCAATACCAGCGAAGTCAACACCACTTAATGATGAGATTGCTGTACCGATATTACTAAGCTGTCTGCTGATTGTTGGTGAGATTCTAAAGCTACCAACGCTCTTCAACTTCTCTAAACCTTCAGCAAGTTTGGATAATTTCTCAAAACTACCTGCATCCATTTCCTTGATAGTATTGTTTAAATTCTTCAACTGATTTGTTGCAGCTGTAAGACCTAATCCACCCTGTAATGCATTTTTTAGCTTAGATAGAGAAGTAGAAAGTGCGTCTATACCACTAACAGCCGATGTAGAATTTGAGTGTATTTCAAGTTCAAGTTGTTCAATTGTAGTAGCCATAAACTCACTTCCTTTCCTCTAATTGCTTATTTGCTTTTATCATATAATCCTGCATATATCTAAGCCCCTTATCTGACATCGCCTTTTTCTCTCTTTTCTTCAGACTCTTTTTAGATTTATCATTGATAGGATAAAGGCTCTTCCACATATGGTATAGGTTTAGTTCCTGCTTTAGCAAATGCTTTAAGTATCGGTGATAACCTCGACATCGCATCGTAAAAATACATACCTTGTAACCACAACTCTTGATTCATGCGTTCTTTACGCAATTCATCAACGTCACGGTAGTACTTCGCAAGTGTACTGTCACCATCGAAATACTGTTCTTCAGTCATTCCGATAGCTAAATGAAAAAGCAAATCTTGAATATATTGCTTTTGTATATGAAAAGGAGGATTTCCTCCCCCTTTTCTCGGATTTCAGACAACGACTTTACCAGGTCGCTGTCCACTTCAGGTTTCCCTCGGACTCCTCCGGCTCATCCACAAGTGTAAGAATCGGTTCGTTGTACATTTCCGCAAGCTTACCAATCAATTCTTCCTTGTTTGTCATATGTGCAAATATCTTATCGATGATATCCTGTCTCACACCCCTGTGATGTGCTAAAAAACGCACCTGCAAATAATGTAGGCAAGGTTGTCATTGGCTTACGCTCTACATCCTGCACGACGAAACCTTTTCTCTCCATCTCTGTCACTGTTCTTCTTGTAAACTCAAGGATATATTCCTTACCCTCAAATTCAAAATTAAGCTGCTTAGCCATTTATAATTCCTCCTAATTATCCAATGTTATTACTGTAGACGGTGCAATTGTGACTGTCATACCTACAACTTCATTGGTACCGCCACCCTTAGCATGTACCGAAAGGGAACCCTTGAACTTAAACTTACCCCTTATCGCCTGTTGGTGTAAGTGTTCCACCTGTCTCGTTACCACCGAACCATACAGCAAACTCCTTCTCAGTACCTTCCATCTGCTTAAGTCTCTTATATTCATCCAAATCATAATTTGTATAGAACTCAAGCGAACTCAGTGACTGAATACCCGGTATATATGTCTGCATTGAATCTGACAATGTTGTTGTCTCAAGCATCTCAGGTGCTCCACCTAAATCCGGAAAATCTTTAATATCAATTAGCTTCTCAAAAGCTGTAGTACCTTTTATCATAAGAAAAAAATCTTATATGTACTAATAGCCATCTATATTTACCTCCTGTAAATCGTTTTATCCTTAGATATGATTGCTCTATATCTTGCAACCACTCTATATATCGTTGCATTTTCTTCGTTAGGGATAGGATTCATCATTGTTCTTGTAAATCCTAATTCTCCCATTTCCGAATCAATAATTGCTAAAATTGCCTTGCATTCGCTCTTTTTACCACTTGTCTTGTTAGAGTAAACATTTACCTCATATAGTACCTGTACATGGTTTTCGATATTACTTGAATCTCGTGTACTTCTAAGTACTTGATTGTCCATCTCAATGATAGATACACAAGGGAATGACGGTGGGGCTTTTTACATATTCACCTGTCATAAAGATTTTTGGATATTTATTTCGCACGATTGTATCAATCTTTGAAATATTTCATTTTTCAATATCAATCATCCAAACACCTCCCTTGCGATGCTTACTATCTCATTACAAACAGTGGTTACAGCTTTCGCCATAGGCATACTTGCAGGTGTCCCGTGTGTGAGTCTAAGTTCTCCATCTTCAAAATATCCCCATGTTGTCTTCTTACCATAACCTTTACCATAACTACCTATAGTCAATCCCAGTTCAGTACCCTTTGGATGTGGTGAAGTACCGATTGAACCGTTGTGATATACACCTGCACCGAACTCAATCCATACCGCATCTTCCCCATTCGCGATTACAACTGAGATATCACCCCTTGTATCAACCGTAACATCAACTTGCCCCGCTATATCCGTATCGTCTACCAAATCATCAAGTATCGCACCATTAAACCCGAGCTGAGATTCTTTAGCTAAAGCCTTTGCTACTCTGTCTTGAAATAATTTAACTTTTTCTATTGAATTCTTCTTTGTATTTATTCAAGTCATTAAGTGCTTTATCTATACCTTCTTCAGATAGGGTTACTGAAATAACTACTTCTACCCACTTACTTCTACCCTACTTATAGCAATTGAGACACTGTTAATGCTCTTCGCTACCTTTTTACAATATGGTCATGTGGTGTGACTGTACTACCATCGTCATTTAGTAGTAAGGAACCGTCTTCATTTAGCTTTGGTATGGTATCTATCCATAGTATGGTATAGGCATCTATCGGTGGGGCATCTTTATCCATTACAATTACTCTATCGTAATTCTCACTCTCCCCGAATTGCCTGGTACTTGTCTCACCTTTAGCGGCTGAAATATTAGCAAAACATTCGATAGGATTACCCCATCGCCTTTCATATTCGCCTGTGTTATTACCGTATTCATCTACTTTAGGTACTTTATCCACATATAGGGCATAATAAAAATTTACTTTTATTTCTATTCATCGTTCTCATTTTATTATCCCCACATGTGGCGTCACACTTCTTAACATTGATGCCGGTATATCAGCATCCTCATAACTACGGGTTATACCATTCTCTGAATGTGAGGTTTGACCTTCAGCACCTCTTTTTATTTAACAAATATGCCGCTAACTCACACTGTAATATATCATACCTACTAGGGACTTCGGTTATGTCGTTGTCATAAGGATATGCTTTATTTATTATCTTGTCCCCTGCTATCTTCAGATGGGTGGATAGCACGATATTACTATCTGTACTATCACCCATCATAGCTTTTTAACATTTCAAGCTTTTTCCTCATTTGTCATACTTAACCTATCTCATAGAACCCTTCGGTACTTGGGTTAGTAGTAGGAGTACCAACAATGTATCCTGTACCATTAGGGCTTATAGTACACCTTACTTGCAATCACAGTAGTATCGGTACTCTTCTTAGCCTTACCTGCGATAACCTTAACCGCCTTAGTGGCATCTGTGAGAGCCGCAGATAATACTTCCTTGACCAGATAGTATTCTCACGCCTATCTTTTGTCTCTATCCTGCTCGACTTCTACACCCTTTTTATTAAACAGAGTGACTGCTGTACCTGTGGCAACAATTACTGTACCCTTATCGGCATCCTTCTTAGTGAAGATGTTCACACCTGCAACAGTGCCGACATATCCTGTACGAACAAATGCCTCAACATACTTTAAATCCTCAGCCAAGTTCTTTCTGAGTTCAGCCACATCAGCCGGACTAACAAATGCAAATGCAAGACTCGCCACCTTCTCAGCTTCATTATCCGTATACTCAATGTTCAAACTTGCTACCGCATCAGCAAATGCCGCAAAATTCAACTTCTCAGCCGCTACCGCCATATTTGCCTTCTTGAACTCAGTGTAAATACTCTTATTTACATAATTGAAAAAGGTCTGTACCCATATGACGTACACCAACCGGAACCAACATTGGGTCTGTCATTTCCTGTTCATCGAAGTACTTAAATCTGTTCTGTGCTAACAAAATCTCATACTCCTTCTTAGCATACTTGACTTCAATGCTCTTAGTATTACCGTTACCCATTGTAAGGGTCTCTGTGCCGTCAGTAGCGGAATACACATTGATTTGTCTCTTCATACCTGCTGTACCTGTAAGAGAATTGTCTACCTTACAGAACTGCTGCAAATCAAGATGTGACTTGTACTGGTCTTCTACCTCATTGGATAGATAAAAATTTTCATAAATCGTATGAGCCATTACTCATTACCTCCTGTCTCTGTATACAATGATTTATATTCTTCGGGATTGGTCTTTTGAAAACTCATACCTTTCTGTAGGAGACATCTTTTTCAATCCCTCAAGGGTCATGCTCTTAGCCTCACCATCACCTGTCGGCTTTGGTGTATTCTTCAAAATATCAGCCTTTAGCTTCTTCTCAACGCTGATTAGGTGCTTCTGCTGGTTGGCAAATACAACTCTGAGTTACCCTCAATCATAGCCTCCCGCTGTGGAATCCGCTAACTCTTCGTCATATCCAAGTCCCAGTAGCTTAGCTTTTACACTTAGATATATTACTTTCTCTAAGCAAAAGCATTATACTTGGCTTCAAGTTCCGCCCTTTCCTCCTGTTCCTTCTGTTTGTTGACCTCATCCTCAGACATCTTCGCTCTTAACTGTCTTTTTAGCTTCAGCTAATTCCGATGCAGTCTTATCAAACAACTTCTTCTTTATATATCCGTCATGATTATCCTCAGCATCATATGACTCCAATGCTGCAATCTTCTCCTCAGGTGTCATATCCGCATATCCTTCAATCTTAGATACATCTATCTTCATTATTCATTACTCCTTTGTCTTTTTACATCTTCTGTGATATCATCTGTGATTTCCGTCTTCTCTGACATAATTTCTTTTTCCTTAATCATCTGCTCTTCATAGTATTTCATACTCATAGAGTAAGCAGACTCAGCATCGCTAAACATTCCACTGTGTTGGAAAGCCAACTGCGGATGTATTTTAGGTTCCTGTAACATTGATATAAGAACCTGTGATTTACTCTGTATCGCCTCGTAATTCCTACGGGTGAACTTCATATCAATGTCTCTAAGATGTAGCGTACTGTCCCATAAATCTTCACATATCCTTAGTACCAGCTTAAGCATTTTCTTTTCAGCTCTCTTAAAGACATTCTCGCTGTCCTTTGCCCTTGCCTCAGCATCCGACCAACCGTCTCTAAAGTACAACCGCTGCACCTGTATCACTTGTGGATTTACTACCGTTTCGGTTCGGCATACCACAAATCGTAAGCATTGCATTATAATAATCGTCTTTAAGTGTCTGTGATTGGGTCTGATTAAGTTCTGTTGTAACTACACCAACATCCGCCGCCTGTCCGTCAACCGACTTAACTTTAATTGCACCCAATTCAAGAAACTCCTGGTACTCTTCTTTTGAGATGTCGCAATTTATAAACTTGATAAAAGCCTGTACCAGCTGTTCTACACCATCCATACGATTACTTGCGACATTATTCATCGCATCAAGTAGTGGTAATACTATCTCAAACGAACCTAATCTTGCATTATTAGCCGGATATTCAATAATTGGGATGTCTCCCAGTGCGTGTGGTTGAGTACTTGTCAGTAAATCGCCGTCAATTGTAAAGTAATTATCCTTTGTGTACACCGAATAATGCTTTACATTATCATCGTCAACATAATATTTAACACCCATTAAAGGTTCATTACCTATTTCACTTGAGTAGACTACAAATGTATTTCTCGGGTCTAATGTATATATTTCAAATGGGGCTTCGTCCAAATCGTCAGAACCATCAGGCAACACCATTCTGAATGCCGTACCACATATCATTTGCCACTCTACAATCTCCTGGTCTTGCATGCCTTATCTTCAGCAAACATATATTCATTTTAAAAGATTTACCTGTTTTACGATATTTTCATCACCACTTCGGCTTTACATACTGTATAGGCTCTCCACATAGATAACCAACCTTAAACGATACAATCTCATTTGCCCTATTCTCTACAATCCTATTGCATATTTCAGGTCTAACTTCCTTTTACGCGATATCTTATCGGCTGGTCACCCTTATAATACTTGTATAAGTAATCAATATCGCTGCTATTCAAATTATGTATATCAAGGATTTTCTGAGAACTTCCTGTAAATTGTCTTTGGTTATTTCCTTTACACTCATCTTGATAACTCGTCTACCATTCATTATCTTCGTCTCATTCCTCATACTCCTCCTTTCGTATACAATAAAAAGGTGCAAGACTACTCAGAATCTTATGATTCCGTGCAATCTTGCACCTCGTAAGAGAAATAATGTTTTACATTGTTATAATAGCATAAATATACATAATTATCAATAATAATTCATAATTTACCAAGGTCTGCTAAACACTTCAACCTTAGACGCACTCATACTTTGTGCAAACTCCGCAAGCATAGCCCATACCATCAGGTACATCATCATGCTTGTTCTTACCTGCTATGGTATATGAACATAGCATATTTATCATTCGCCCATAATCCGAATTCTTATGATACATTGACTCATCTTTAAAAAGACAATGTTCCTTTACCCACGCACTGTTTACAATGATTTTTTTGTCTCTTTATTAGCTGTAGTAAACTTCGTAGTGATGTTAGTAATGCCACCCCTACTCTTGACATCGCTTTGTATCTTTTTCCGCAACTCTTCGTCCTGCTGAGTTACTCTCAAACCTACACATTTTTGACTTTTATTTTTGAGTAATATCTCTGCTAATCTCACATCTACCACATCAGGTAAGCTGTTATCACATATACAATCATCAATATAATAATCATTACCATACACATACGCTACGGGTAAGAACGCATAATCGGTACCTTTATCTTTAGTATCACATACTCCTATTATTGCATCAGGTTCATCACTTGGAAGTTCAAAATATCGTCTCAATTCATCCTCTGAGTATATCAATCCTTCCCTTTCTATCGGTTCATTCATGTACAATGCTCTCCAGCTTGCATCATCCATAATATCCCTTTGTTCGCGGTAGAACTCTGTTGTAAAGCCAACTCCATAATCGTAATCAAAATTCGATTCATCGTCTTTATTCATAGCCGGTATTACTATAAACTTCGCCCGATCCGAATTACCATATTGACTTTCCAGTCTGCCGATTACATCATGTACCGACCACCTTGTAGCGATGTGCAGCTCCTTACAATGGTTACCTATTTTTCTCTGTCTTAAGTCAGTGGTATAGGTTTCCCATAATTTATCCAGTCTCTCCTTAGATAAAAGCCACTTCGATACCACTTACAAGGTCGTCACAGTAGAGCAAATCGGATGCTCGGTATAGTCCTCAGTACCTGTTCCAATTGATGTAAACTCCAATGTCTCAAATCTCTGCCTTTTATCTACATCAATTCTACAATCTTTAGCATTTGTACTGGATACATTCACCATAGGGAAGACATCATGCCACAAATATTCACCATTGGTTTCCAATATTCGCAAACACTCATCATACACGCCTCGTATAAATGCATTAGAATGACTACCTGTAAGCTTAGGTTCGTTCGGTCTCTTACCCGCAAGCCACGTTAAGAAGAATATAGCAAAGGGTACTCTTACCTGCACCCGGTGGCAATGACACAGCCAATAAGTCAAGTTTATCATCCGCCAACTCCTGCAATGCATTCACCACTTGCCTTAATACCTTTCGTCTTGGCGGATAAAATTTCTTATCAGGTTCTCTATCCCACTCTATATACAGTATATAGCTTTCAAAATCATAAGGGCTGCACCAAGTAATACCTTCTTGTGTAGTCCGAACAGCTTCTGCAATATCTCTATATCATCTAACTTAGGCATTGTCTCCTCTATGGTATCCGATAATTTCTTTAAATACTCAACCGCTAAGTTATTATCTTCGCCGATATTTGATAGACACATATGGTATAAATCTTCATACCCTAATATATCTCCAGGATGCCTTTTTATTTTTTCGAAAATTTTTCAAGTAACTCTCTCATTTTTCCTTTCGCAAAAACATTAAAAAAAGCGTTACCACATTGGGATATTCCCTTTGCGATAACGCACTCTATACTAATCTACTAATCTATTCTTATTGTATCTGTTGTGAATAACTCACTCCAATTTTTCATCCACTGCCGATAATTTAAACTCTATATTATTCTTAGGCTCGTTGGAACCTATCATTATTGCCGCATTATATGATTTATGTGCCTGCATTGTGGACGGGACACCTGTAGCAAACATAACCATTGTATCATCCACTGAAGACTCCATAGGCACTACTGTTATCTCACCATCGGTCTTGTTTTTCAAATTTAAGATTCATATAATAAAAAATCCAAAACTCTCACTAATACCTTGATATGTTGCCTTTAAAATAATCATTATCAGCTATAACCATTCCTTCCGACTCTGTCTCACTCACACTTGTCTCAACTTGATTCACACGCTGCACCGATACGCCCTGTGTACTTGTGGTCGTACTATAGATTGAAATAGCTATCACAAATCCTGCGAATATTACAACCAACCATCCTATTACTTGTACAAATAATTTCATAACCAATCCCCCATTACTTTAACATTCTATCTAAACCCAACTCCATATCGTGAAACCTAAGTGGCGAAGGGTAACTATCTTCCGTGACTACATACTCTTCTTCGTTATCATTATCACACTTTCTTACGACCAATTCATATCCTAATTCCCTTAGGTATCTACCAAAGGTATCGACATACATATGACTACCGTTTAATGTCTTATATGCACTGGATTTTGACTTGTATCCCATTCTATCGGACAAATTATCATATGTCATATCGTTTAGCATCATTATATGCTGATAATCTCAAATTCATTCATTTTGTCACCCCCATAGTTATCAACAACATATCCACTTTTTTTATCTTAACCTCCATTGGTACTATCACGACCTTATATCCCAGTACCTTAGCCATTGTGGATAACATTGATAAAGGTATGTCCTTTCTTGATTTTTGCGTGTCAAGTCTATCCCAAATGGCTGCCCTAGTTATGCCAAGTTCTTTTGCATATTCGATATTTGATATACCACGCTGCTCCATAATGGCTTTTATTATTTCACGACCATTCATATTTACCTCCATAGTGATTGTATTATGGGATTAGATGTATGTCAAGTGTTTTTCTTGACGCCTTTTTATAATTTTTGGGTACTCACCACACTCCCCAGGGCTGCGATGGTGGCAAGCTATCCCCCGGGAGACTATATACAAGGGCTATACATTCCAGGGGGCACACATCCGCACACATCAACGCAATAAAAAGCCACCTTTTACAGTGGCTTAATATCTCAATATTCAATTTTTATTTCTGCATTTTCGACAACTCTATCAAAATGTAAATCGGTAAGGCTATAACAATGCCTATAACTTTGAAAACTGTAACAATTCCATGTCCTAATGCTTTGCGATGTTTTGTTATTTCTGTACATAATATAATACCTCTCAAATTTTAATATACTGAAAATCTTCTATAACTCTGTACCGTGCTGTACTTCCCATACAATCCCGGAGCCTCTTTTTTCAACTTGCTTTGAATCCAGGCGGCGGGACTCAATCTCTTTATATGTCACCTTATCCGCCCCGTCAATCAATACATCTCTATCCCCCACTAATGTCCAATATATCGGACTTAATACCGTCCTGGAGTGCCTCAATTCCTCTATAAGCCTTTTTATTTTCGCGGTACTCTTTGCAAAAGTGTGTTGAATTTACTAATCATTTTTATACCTCTACATTTTTCTATATAATAATTGACATTGTTTTCCCGTCTCAGCGTTGCAATTGTAAAAATTTAAAACTATTTACATAATTATCAAATGTATCAAAATTGATCTGGATTACAAGGCTTTGATATATCATAAACGCCGATTGAATCATTACCCGGGCGAACCTTGGACGCGGTAAGATGTACCACGCCGCCCCGCCAAATTCCTTGCGTGCAATTCTTTTATCTACTCTATGCCACTTCTTACCGTCTTTTTATAAATTCAAAATTATACATATATACCCCCTTTTTAAAAACCGCCGTTAAGCTTTGCAAAATTCATATAATAATTTATTTATTTGTTCGCGTCGTTCGCTCTCAGATATGCCGCAATTTTGAATTATATATTTTTGCTTTTTCCTCGTACTCGTCCACGCCGTCTGCTTGTCTTCCTGTCGAATTTCTATAGCCCGTTACAATTACCACCCCATATAAATTGTAAGCGTCCCAATTCCAGCCAAAAAACACCGTCATTATATCCGAACGGCTGTTCGTACGATAATAAATAATGTAAATCACAATAACCCACCTTTATAACATTACTGAAAAAAACTATTTATAAATTGCTTTGTTATCTTCTTTTTTTCATCTTAATACCTCTTTACTTTCTTTCGTCATCTATATTTTCACTACATACCAAATCTATAGCATCATCTAATAAGTAACATCTAATTACCACATCCAGGGCATCGGCACCGCTGTATATTGTATCTAATACATCATTTAGCTTTATAACCGCCATTGTCCAGAGCCTCAGCCAATAGCTCGAAATTTTGAGATACCCATAACCTCGATAATTCACTATTACAGGTATATGAGTGACTACCCGCCCCCGTCACGTCGTCGCAATCTCTCAATACTTGCTTTAAGTAATCCGCAAATCCTGGGAGCTTGCAAATTGTGAACGGTCAATCTCTTCTTTACATAATTTAAGACGTCATTGTATACCGCCATTTGGTAATCGTAATCTTTAAATTTTTCCGTTGTTCATTTTGATTTCATTGTTACTATACATTTTTACACCTCTTTACCTTCCTAAAAATTAACACCATCTATATTCATATCTACGGAGTACTTCCACCGTCCACCCGGTAGCCGTCACGATCATATGCATATTTGGGTTTAGTGTGATCTAAATTTGTAGCCCTTACGATATAACCGCCGCACACATTAAAAATCACAATCTGATACTTTCGATTCGTGCCATACATTCTCTAAACCTTTTTGTTATCCATCTTAATACCTCCAATTTTACAACCTTGCAATTGATTTATTAACTTTATGATTTAATTATACATCAAATAATTTAATTGTCAAGTGTATTTTTTTAAATTTTTGATTTATTTTTTATATTGATTTTTTTACTTCTTATATTATATGATGTAGCTACAATATTTATTAAAAAGGGGGTATACTATGCAAGGTAAAAATAAAAAAGTATACTAATATATAAAAGATAGTACTATTACAGATTTAGCCGCAAAGTTAAATAAGTCTACTCAAAATTTAAGTAATCTTTTAAAAAAAGATAATTTTAGAGAATCCGAACTAATAGATATAGCGGACGCTTTTAAATTGCGATTTAGAAATAAATTTTATAGACCGCATGATACGATATTATAGATAAACTATTTTATATACTTAGTAGCAAGTACTATATAAAATTGGAGGTTATAAGTTTATGGGATTAGCTAAAAATATAAAAATGCTTGATAGATAAAGATATGAAAGTTTCAGATCTAGCGGGCTTACTTGATACAGATGTAAAAAGCCTTATCGGTCAAATTGTCCCGCGACTCTTTAAGCTATAAAAGTATTGAGAGTATAGCGGACGCCCTGGACTGTGATATAAGACTAGTAGACAAATACAAATTATTGAGAGCCTGCAGCGTGTGGGCTTTCTTTTTGTGCCCGTATGTGTCCGCACTCTACAGGATCCGGCTTAATGTCTTTTTTGTATAATTTTTCACAATATGTATATTATACATTATTTTTGTATATTTATACATTATCAGATAATTCTTTAAATTTTTCAGTTATTCACTGCTATAAAAATTTTTCACCCGGGAAAGTCGATAGAAAGTCGCAAAGAAAATCATGCCGGAAAGTCGTTTAAAATTTTTGAAAGTCGTTTTGAAAGTCGAAAAGTTTCCAAGGTCGCGAACGAAAGTCGCTAAAGAGTCGTTTAAAAGTCGCTGGAAAGTCGTTTTGAATTTCTCTCACAAAGTCGCACAGCTGTTCTACCAAAGTCGTAATATCTTTCAGTCCCTCGGAAAGTCGTTTGAAAGTCGCTAAAGAGTCGCAAATATCCAAACGCCCCTGTAATGCCCTTTAAAATCGCTTGTACGGCGTTTTTAATGCTGTGGTGCTATATTTATACCATAATGCTATTAAAATGCGATATAGAGCAAAAATAGACACCTTCTCGGCGGTCTTATGGTATCTCACGCCTTTCAGACAACAAAATAAAACGCCTTAGCCTTGACATTTTGTCAAAGTTTGGGCGTTTTTAGTTCAGTGCTATATTTGTACCCTAAAGTCGATTGACTCAGGTTTAGGGTGTTTTTACAAAGTCTCAGCCTTATGTGTCAGAACTCGCAAGTCGTTTACGCTCCTCCGCATCAAGGTACCTTGCTTTGATATCATCCACGGAAAAGTCGCTCTCATTGGTCGTATTGGCTGTTACAACGTGTTCTGTCTTGTCCTGGTAGCCATAATTGTTCTTGCCTAGGAAAATTCCCGATACAGGATTTATCTTACCAGAGACCATGTAAGACTCCCATAAATTCTCCAATGTTGCGTACGCTTTTTATCAAGACTGCTACGGGCTTGGCTATTGCGGGCTTATATCCAACACCTCCAGTCGCTCTATTAACGACAATACAACGCAACTGGTTAGTACTCATTCCGTTCAGTGCTATAGCCATTCCAGCCACGGTCGGTTTTTAAATCAGCCTCAGCATAAAAGCTTAAAGTATTCCCCAAGTCTTTCAGAGACCTGTTCAGGGTCATCCATGTCTATCTCAGGCATAGCAAACAGCTTTGCATTTATCTGTATCAAAGTCGTATTATCTCCAGGCTCTAAGTTCTGCAAGTAGTTTTGTGGTGATAACCAGCTGTTATTCTTCCTACGCTTTTTGGTGAGAACGCTTTATTTATCGGCTTACCTGTTCTTGGACTAATCGCAACCTCATCATCAACATTTTTATCTTTATTCAACACTTTACTCCTTTCTGTCAAAATGTAACAAATGTGACTTGAAGTAGTAAAAGTAGTAAAACTTTAGAAAATGCGGTAGACTCTCCTTATATACTTACTACGTCTCCAGTATATAGGAGAAGTTATACGCAAAAACTGATTTTCCACTACTTACTACTTGGTGTAACAAATGTTACAAACCTTAAAAATATGTATAAATATACATTTTTTATCTATAAATCATCAATTAGCTTATCAATTAAGGCACTCATACTTAACCCTTTTTCCAATGATACAGCTTTTAATTTTTTCGATATTCGCAATCGATAGACTCAAAGATATAACTTTTTACCGTCCATTTCGTCTACACAATCGAATATCTTTTCATATTCCTCACCATCCAGATGAGACTCAACCCACGCTTTGCGGCGTCTACTGTAAGTGGAATTATTTTTCACCCCATGTAAACAAATCGCCTACTTTTTCACTATACCCGTGGGACCTCCACCCTCTCCATACAAGAAGAACTCACCTGTACGCTTTTTTTATACAGTGTCTCAAATATAGCATGGTGGTCTGACTTACCTAATCCGTTATCCCATTCTGCTACCTTTACAGCAGTATTTGTATCATATTTCTTACCTTTTTATTATTTTCATCATAGCTTTAACTCTCCTTATACTCCGTCTATACTCTATCGAACTTGTTAATTGATACTTTGGGAAAACTTAGTCTTGTAAGATTTTTTATCTACTGGGAATATCCCATCGAAGTCACCGTTAGCAAAGTAAACTCGTTTGCCCATATACTAAAGTCCCGTCCGCTTTACATCCAACTTCCCTACTTAATTTTTCTTTACCATTCACAGTTACCATAGGGTCAGCCGCTAGCCATTCCAGTGCGGATATATATTTATCCTTTGTTATACCTGTAAAACTATGCCAATTATTAAATGTTTCAGATGTACCATTTTTCAACTCTGTTAATAGCTCTTTCCAACCAACTTTTTCATGTTTTAATCCTCCTAAATATCATATATCCTGTAAGTTAGATATCTTACTTACAAGATATATAATATTATACTTTTTATATAAAAAGTCAATACTTCACTTAACTTTTTATATAAATTGTTTCGTATGAATTAAAATCATAATGTATATGTCTTTTTCTTCACCATCTTTTAGATGTGTACAGTTATCTTAGTTGGGAATCCATGTGTCACAGCATTGATACTTTTATAGCAAGCATTTATCACTTTTTAAACCTGTTTTATGATCACATTCACATTCAGTAGCCTTTTTCTTATCCGCATAATCCGTTTTACATATCTCACATGTATATATTATTTTTCTGCTTCATTTAAACTTCTCCATTCTATATCGTTGATTACACCAGGGATACTTCTTCTTATCCACTTCATCTAAGAAGCTATTAACAGGTCTTGCATATATCCCTCTATCTCCTGAAAGTGACTGATATATTACAAGTCGCTCTTCTGTTTCGGTATGTAGTGCGATACCTATAACCTTATACCAGCCGTTTTAAAGTGCCTATATATTTCACCGGGCTTTGGTAAATCTCTCATATATTATCCTCCTTAGCCTTCAATCCCTCTATACCTTGGGACTGACTATCTATCATTTCTTCCCATTTATCACAGCTGTCATAGCGTCTTACAAAGGCATTCTCGTATATACTTCTAGGATTAGTACATCCTGAGTCCTCATACCATTTACAATTAGGGCATCTTTTTCGTATCATAAACTCATCTCCTTACATTTGCTAAACATCGGTAGACTCCTGGTAGTACCATTGTGCGTAACAGTGGCACTACCCATAAAATCATCAAGTTTCATTACCTGTGTGCGATTATCGGAGTCAAGGTATATAACGGCTCCATGGTAACCATCTACCTTTAGTATCGATATATACGCACCAAAGACACTCATATATACATCACCTTGTTTAGGATAATCAAACATCAAACTCCCACGCTCTTCTTAAAATGGTACACCATGTGTGTTATTCGTATAATGAACATACCATGGTTGTTTGTCATAATCAGTTACTACAAAATTTATCCAGTCCTGTATTCGGTCTTTTTCAACAATGTAAGACTCCTCTACATAGCTGACCAATCTGTTGTAGAACTATCGAAAGTCTCTTTCGTACCATCATCATATTCAACCATTACAACTTCATCTCCAGATAGTACTTGAAACGAACAGTTCCTTTATCTCCTTATCGCCTGTATCCACCTCAGTAGCCTTACCGTTATAATCGTAAAATTGTAAACTTCATTTAATCCTCCCCGGATTTTCCTTCCCACGCTGTACAGTAGTATTCATCATCTACAAAGTCGGCACATCTTAGGCTATGACCGTTAAAACACACTCCTACAAACGGCTCATACCATTTACAATTAGCACACATCTTGTCTTGTTCTATCATTTGGTATCACTCCTATGTATTGCTAATACGATGCCTAAAGGCTGATTACTCGTCCTGTCTCTTACTAAAACTACATCACCCTTGCCGTAAAACTTAATGTTATCCTTGAATGGTTTAAGCAGTTTCAAGTTGAGCCATATCGCCTTACCGTCCTTGTCTTCAAGCTTTCTCATCATATTGTTTGATAGTTCTTCAATGATATTGGTCGTTGTCAACTCGTCTGCAGCGATTACATCGTCCACCAGCTTGACTACCTTATCAGACTCTTTGCTAAACTTAGTCGATAAGCTTATACTTTCTAGTCGGTACAAAATAAATTGCACAACCTTTGTATATTACAGGTACACATTATCACCCATATCTCAATTTCATTATAAGACTTGTACTCATTGAGATGTTCTTCTGAGTGCTTGCACCAATGCTTAACAACATCCACTTGTAATCTTCCAAAAATCTATCATTTATTACTCCTCTCTTAGATATCTAACCTCTTTACCATTCATTGTTCTAAATACTATTTCTCTCGGTGGTATTTCTGCTCTATCATCCAATATAGGAGATATTTTCATATTAGATATACATAAAACATAGTCTGAACTGCTATACAGTGAAGTGTATATTAGTACTACTTTTCGTTGGTATCCTTGACATTTCCAACATCTTTTGACTCCCCTACTCATGTGCATATATCAATAACCCATATGCTATAATCTCTTTATTTAATGTATCCTCATCAATCTCATGCTCATCGCATATCCTATCTAACAACTTCACTGTAGCCACCTGTAATGACCCCAGAGTCTTTGCTATTGATATAATTTTATCCACACTATCCAATACCTCAGTATCACTCACAGTATCGGATATATCATCTCTAATATCAGACATCATATCCTTTAAATCGAACAAATCTTTTAAAATTAGATTCATATTCAAACGGACTCAATTAAACTACCTCCTTTAACTTTAAACCCCGAGTATATCGGGAAACCACACGATGTGGACTTCTTATCAAACCATTCAGGGGTGTCGCTCCATCTCTGCATTAAACTTCCTTGCAGACAATATGAAACTACCTTCAGACTTCGACCACATCTTAAATGCATTGTATAAATCCTTAGCCTTGATATTGGCATTATCATCTCTAATGCATCTCATCTCCAAAACTGTAATACCAGGTCGTTATCTCTCTCATATTTTTGATATAACTTCCGTGAGACCTTTGCTCATTTTCAGTCCCTTTTCTTATAGTGAACATACCCTCTGACAAGCCACATAAATATTCCACTCATATTTTCCTGTGTACAGAGTTCATCTTTTAAATGTATATCCTGTTCGTTTGGTGCAAAGTGTCTGTTAAACTCTACAACCTTGATACGCTCCGATGCGAACAAAGACTTGTCTGTGACCAACGGTAGGTCGTTACAGGATAACCAAAGCGTAAACTGTGGCTTATAGGTAATAGCAGATTGATATAAGGCTCTAGCGGATATCTCCTCACCACCTGTAAGCTGTTTTATCTTCTCTTCATCCAACTTACCATACTCATTACTCTCAGCCATTGTGACAAATCGCTTACCTTTTAATCCGGCAAGTGTGGGGATGCTGCTTCGACATCTTTTGTCATGCATCACCTCTCATATCATCCCAACAGGGCGACTTTAGCATAGTCACCTAGAAGGGTCTCAATTGTATTAAGCATGGTTGACTTACCGTTTCTTGTGGTCTTACCGTGTAGTATGAACATACATTCCTCATTACTCATACCTAACATAGAGTATCCTAATGCCCTCTGTAAGAAGTCTGCTTTATCCGTATTACCTTCAGTAACCTCGTCTATAAACTTCTCCCACCTTTCGCACTTAACATCTTTAGACATGGTATGCTTAAAAGACGTCTGCATGGTGATATAATCTTCCCACCTGTGCTCACGAAATGTACAATCGCTTAAGTCATAAGTACCGTTAAGACAATTTATTAAGTAAGGATTAGAGTCAAATTCTGCTGCTGATATATGTAACTCACCTGTAGCGTCTTTGAGAACCCTATCTCTCATTCGTCTATCACCAAGCTTGTTTATGAAGCTTGAATATGCTTTTCTCATGTCGTAATCTACAATCTCACCACAATAGATTATCATCAGTCTAACAAAGTCTTTTTAACTTCTCCGATATCAGAATCGCTCCTTCATCCTTCCTCCAGGCTCCTTTCATGATATGTGTACCAGCTTATGTACTCCGGACAATATCTTGCTTCTTTTTCATAAAGCATACCAAATAGATTTGCCATTCCCATTTCAGACCATTCATAGCCCGAACTGTTTTCATTATTCGATTCGGGATGTGCATTATATATTTGATACATTTTATGTGATAGGTCGGCATCTATAATCACACGTCCTGTGCGTGTCTCACTAAAGTTCAGTATTCATTATTCGCACCACCCACAATCATGTACATCTAACTTTTTCTTCAAGTTCATCTCCAATCTTTAAGAACTCTTCAAAGTAATCTTATACGTCTTCAATACCTGTTTGAGGTGGATGTCTAAATCGGGCTTGAACACATTATAGATACAGCCATAGTCACCATCCTTTCACAATCCATAACCCCAAAATCCTCAACATCCGCTAAGACATTATTCACAACAAATGTAGATGTTCTACATGGTAAACTATCATAGTTCTTATTCGTAATTTCATCTTTTATACCTCACTATACTATTGCATATTGATTTTAATCTCCCTCAATTCAAGCGGAGGGTACACGCCTCTTATTGACGTGTACTAACTCCTTATATATTGTCCTTTAGAGTACCCAATGCTATGCATCGCTCCGGCTACTGAAGTCAAACATATGTTCCTGCCACCAATTTGTATCTTCGGATAAGTAGGGTCCTCAGCTTTATCCTCCCATTCACATATAATTGTTCCATATCGGTGTATCAGCTTGAAGTTTTAGCTTTACCATTATTACTCTATATTCATCGAGTATTTGTCAAGAATATAATCAATAGCCTGTTGGTTCTCAATGATATCCTCATATATGAAAGTATCGCCTGTTGTGATAAAATATCTAGCTTCTTGATATACTCTACACCCTTTAGATTATTCTTACCCATAAATGGTAGAGTGCCTTTAACCAGAATGTGGAAACCTCTACCGCTTCTTGACTTTTCAGTATAGCTCTCCACACTTGCCGATAATGTCCGAACTAATATCACTAAGTAATCCATCCTCAAATCCAGCATCAATATCAATACCGACTATATTGTTATTGTTAAATACAAAACCTATATTGCTAACATAGCCCTGTTCAATACGACTTACCGCCGTATCGAAATCGGACTTCATGTTGTATTATTCGTTGAAGATGCTTGGAATCCTGTATTGGGATTTATAGGTACCTTACTGTCAGATTTAATACATACCCCTGTGGTAACGCCTTAAGTTCATTCGAGGATTTTTCAAACATATGCTTACCCTCTCACTTTTAAATAAGTCCTCTCTCCCTTGCTATCCTCTTTTCGACCGCTCTGAGTAACTTCCACATATCGGACTCACTCATGCTGTTTTCTGCTGCCAATCGGATTACATTATCCCTTGATGCGTCTTTATACAATTCACATATCAAGTCCTTTGTGTGAGACCGACATACTGGATAAAAGCATCGTTACATGCATTCCAGTTCAATTCATCTACTTTAGTATTGAATATCGGGTCGGGATATCTGATATAGAAACTCATACAATGCTGTATGTAATCCGATAAATACGATTTAGCCATCAACTTTATCCTCTTTGTCTTCTTTATCCTCGAAGTCCAATTCATTATTGATTGCACCTTCAAAATACCATTCGTTATCTACACATATCGGATAATCGGGGATATCGGAGAGTGTAACCTCTCCATTATTCACAATCCCCTTTGCTCGGCTTCGTCCATAGTATTTTGCTACCAAATCTTTACCGGCTCTCAATAAGAACTTCACTTTACCCGACTCATCTACCTTTAATTTATATGTCATATATCCTCTTTGTCCTCTCAATCTCTCTTTCTTTATCTCCTGTATCTCTTTGCTGCAGCCCAGTAGATAAATTAGCTGCTCAAGTACCAAACTTCATCTGCCATCTCTTCGACAATGTTGGATGTCTTCCCCTGTTTTTGCTTACAGAAAGCCTGTGTGAGTTCCGCCATTTCCTCTATCATCTGATTTATCTGTGTCCTTAACACCCGAGTATTCGGCAAGCCTATACTTTTCATCACTCTGCGTAGCTTTAGCAATGCACGGTCACACCACTTGGCTTTATCTAAATCTTCGTTGCCGTTCTTTGGTTCATGCCTATATCTATGCTTGTACGCATTGAGTTCGCAAAAGGCTCTTACTTTCTCTACTCAAACTTCTCAAGCATTTCGTCAATACATTCTTTCGACCCGGTATATTATAGTGTTCCGGGTGATTTTATCTCAGACATAATCCCTCCTTATCCCAATAAAGCATCTATATCAAGACCACCTGATTCATTTTCCCTTAGCTTTCGTCACCTGACCACCTTGACCACCCTGATTGGTCTGACTACCTGAACCCAATTCCATAGCCTTAGCAACAGGCTCCGTATCAAATCCATCTACTGACCACTTATCACTTAAATTTACAAAAGGTGACTTCTTTAGTTGGGTCTTTTTGTACTCGTAGTCTTAACATGTACCACATTCGCACCGATATAATGATTTATCAGTTCTGCCGGTCGATATCTTCGATGTCAAAATCATTAAGTGCAGTCTTAGCAAAGTATGAGAATGCATTCAATGCCTTTTCGTTGTATTCGCCGTTCTGGTCTAATATGTTGTATCTCTCAATCATAGTTGAACCGTTTTGCTGTAACCATCTTAATTTCAATCTTCCCAAAGTCCCTCATCATACCTGGCATCATATATACGGAAAATATGTGCCCCTCCGGTATAATTACAAATCCGTTTTGTCATAGGTATCCTTGCCATTTTATTTATCCTCCATCTTTCCAAATAACTTATCTTTCATTTTTCGAAAAACTCAGCCATAGCTATCATTATTACCATTTTGACTTCAAAAGTTATCCTATCTTCGACCATCTTCTCAGTCATTATTTCTTCACTCACCTGGTCAAAATAATCTTTATCAATTACTGTAGACTTCAACATATTATTTCTCCTTATTTACATACCATCCTGTATGTCTCTGTTTTCTTTGTATACTTATCTAATAATCCATCGGCTGTTAATGCGTCTTTATCAATACTGGTTGTCTCAGTTTTCGATACCGTCAAACATATGTACTACCTTTGATTTCTACTTTCTTATCGCCGTCACGGAACTTAGATAACGCGTGCTCTTTGATAGTATCGTTGAGTACTTTCAATTTCTTCTCCTTATCTGATATTTGCTTCGCAACATCATCTATCTCAGATTTCAATGTTTCCGCTTTCATGATTACATCCTGTATATCGGTCGTGGATACACTGTTTGTCCTCAGAGCTTTTAATATCTCAGCATCTTTAGTTTCATCAAACACAGGCGAAATACCTGTATCCACATGGTCAGTCCACCATTGCTCCACCTGGGCTACCATATTGGCAAAGTCCGGATACCTCTCTGATACTTTTAAACTCCTTAGTTACAGTATTACCCATTAGGGACATAATCTTCAGGATTGTCATAATCCTTTTCACTAAGGAATGACGCAACCATTATCACATTGTCTACTCCCGTACAGATATGCATATAGTGCAGCCTGTAATGCATAGTATTCGGGTACATCATCTTCCCAATCTTCTACACGCTTTGTGGTTTTCATCTCCAATATGGCTTCAACTTTTCCGTCCTCGCCTTTTAGTAAATAATCCCACATTCCTCCCAAGTGTTTATGTCTTGGGAAAAAGTCTCTATATGTTTTTACTGAAATAATCTTTTCCCCACACGTCAGACGGTCTGATAATATCCATACCTATGAGTTTCCATATACTCGGCCTTACGGCTCAATCACCTTACCGGCTACTGTGTATATAGTATCCTCAAAAAGGTTTCTCATATGTCCCTGTGATTTGCACACCACATTTTCAAAATCAGTGCTCCAGGGTTTAACCCCAGTATGGTCGCAAATCTTGTACCTGTTATTTTTTCTTACATTTCTTGGGTGGTGTAATTTCACCCTATTACCGTCAAGCCATTCCATTATGAATCCTCCACTATATCTAAATATATGGCAACTGATTATCCACACCTATACTCCCTAAACTCACTGATACATCCAACCTCTCATCACAACTACCTATAGATATGTCTGTTCTAAAAATAACTCTGCATCCTTATCAAGTAATTTAATAATACATCTCTTAATCTACCTACCGTCATGCACCATCTCCCAACAGTCCTGTAATCTTCTGTATCAACTTCTCGTAATCCGATTTTGATATGTCGGTAAAACTCTTAGTCTGGATTGCAATTTTACCTATCATCTCCTCCTTGCTTGGGTCGGCTTCCCTTACTTCTTCAGCACAGCCTTGGACTCTTTATCTGCAATTCAGATGCTTGTTCCTTTATGTGCCTTGTAAACCTTTATTTCTCCTCTTTGAGTGGGTGTAGCCAGTACAGTTAGCTTCAGTGAGTTTGTAGGTTGTGTGGTATGCCTGAACCTATATTGGCATCTATACTGTCAGCCTCGCATATCAGTACCATCATGTACGAATATCGTCTCATGTAGTAATTGAACTTCCTAATGCTTGCATTGCATTTGGTTACGTTCTTACCCTCTTTTGGAGCAATAGGTTCCAACAGGATTAAATGGTGCTTTAAACATCATAAATTCATCGGTTTATCATTTATACCTTATCAAAAATTCCATCATTAATTCTTTTAATCTTTAATATCAATTCTAGATCTTCTTTGTGTGGTTCAATATCTTGATGTATTTGAAATCAGATAGTGTCTCAATGTTATTGGATGTGCCTGGATGTCTGGTGGTGGTTCAGTTGTCCCAGTGATCGGTTTGTCCTGTTTGGGGATCAGCCCTTGACCATTGGTGCTCTCAGTGGTTGCTGGGCATCCGGCGTAAGTGCGTGCCTCCCAATGTTGCTGTCAATGATCACGCTCCTCATCATCAGCGCCATCGGGCAGGTATCGAAAAACAGTATTTCGGTTGGTATATCATCAGTTCTGGATATACAGCAAACTGGTCGCCTGATCAATGATCCTTATTTCTTTGATCCTCAGCGTATGTGCCAGATTCGATCATGGTGGACATTGTTGATCTGGGCGGTGCAGTCTCATCAATTCTCCCTCATTAAATTCTTTGGTATACCCTCAATGCCCTTCAATTTATTTACCTGACAAATTCTTCTTATATCATATAGTAAACCGCTCCTTCTTCTTTTAACAATGTCATATTTAAGGTTGCCAAGTTCACGCCAGTAATATAATGTTGAACCATTATAAATATATATAACGATACTATTAACCTTGGTTGCTGTGTCATATCTTCCGATTTGCACATTTAATACTCCCTCTAACTACACAATGTATCTGAATAATCTCCGGTTTGAATTAACGATGCTTCCTTGTGATATGTACTAAACTTAATCTTATTCACCTGCTCTGATTCAAATAAAATTTAGTATCTACATTCTCTTCCAGCATATCTTTCAGAGTTAATGTTAATTCCTGTTTAGCTGAGAATTCATGACTCATTACCTAATATGCCACACAAAATACTCTCTCTCTCTCTGTTGTGGGATTCCATAATCTTTTGGCATTTAGAACTTGCCAATAATTTGTATACCCTAGGGATTCTAAAACGTAATAGCACCTGTCAAAATCTGCTTTAAACTGTTTACCAACAAGATTTTTAACATTTTCCAGTATCAAATATTTTTGGTAATTCGTTGTCCAACTCACCGTAATCTCCTACCTCAGATCTCGCCCATTTCACCTTTATTTACATCCATGTAACCAGTTTATCCTTCAGTTCAAATACCTTCTGCAGTTCATTCATTCTCTGGTATTCTGCAGATATAATCAAATCGGGATATCTTCTTTAACGATCTTCTTTCATCTCCGTTGTCTCCACCGCGCTGTTCATATTCACAATCAGCATCTTCATCTTATCAACCGTTCACCATTGATTCATTATTCTATCGACATCATTGGTTCTCTGTGCAATTGTGTACGTCTGTTGGTGCCATCTATATTTTCTTTTGATCTGTCTGTTGTCTTGGTTCGTCGGTCGCGTATTAATCTGGCGTTCGGTGTTATTTCAGCGTATGGTCATTCTCTGGTAATTATAATGCAATTGATCTGTTCTTGATCGATTAGAAACCTCATCTCATTCATGGTTTTCTCAATTCGTTCTCAATCATTCTCTTTATCTGCCTCATTGGCTATTCTATTTTGTGTGTGTTCATTAATTCCTTGGTTGATGTCGTATTCTTCATTCTTTGATATTTGTTCCTTTGTATTCTTTGGTGCTGGTTTGGTTTGATTCGCTGGCTCCTCCGTCTTTGATCAGTTCTGATCGTGGTTATCAGGTTATTATCTTCTTGGTTTTGACCAGTTCTCGGTGTCTCCTTGCCCGGTCTGGTGCCGGATGTTGCCCTTTTAAGGCTGGATGGTTATGATGGTTCGTTATTAATAACCTCTCTATACGACAGATTCGTTTGGTTTTGATTCTCTCTATCTGGATAAATCATGCTCACCTAATCAGTAATCTGCCTTTGGATTCGATGGTTATTTAATCGTTTCCTGTTGGTGGTGGTGGGCCGTCGGTGCAGTTGTATTTCAGTTCAGTTCTGGTTCCAGATCGGTTTGATCTTGGTTCTCAATCCAGTAGTTCTTCTCAAAGTCTGGATGAGATGTGTTAGAAACAGTGTGGTGGTTTGGTCCTCAATCATGTATGTTTGAATGAATAGTTTATTATGATTGTTGGGTTCTGTCTCTGGGTTCCTTTATTGGTTGTTGTGCGCGGATGCGGTTTGCAAGACGATGTACCTTATCAATGAGGCGCAACAGAGGACCTCAGCCTGTTTCCAGGCGCGTGCGTCAGACTATCTCAGGTCTTGCCTGAAGCCTAAGGTCATGGCATTCCTTGGAGTCCGCTGCACTTCCTTTCGGAACCATGAGCCTTTATAAGAACACTCAACCTTACAGGCGAATACATCGTAGACCACAAAATTCATCTTTGCGGCCATCAGTTGCTCAACTGTGAAAGCAAAGGATTCTGATAGTCAGTATCTGGACATCAAAACTTCGTGGGGTATCAAGATGGACATGGGGTTGCCGAGCAGAGCCTTTATTTAAGGACAAACCGACTGAAGAGGTTTTCTAAAAGACATTTCGGTCACAGTGTAAGACCGAGCTTGAGGATTACAGCGGAAATATCTTCTAGTATAGATGCCAGAGTTCCTACCACAAAGATTGCACTTGTGGTGAAGACAGGCATAGCTGGGTTTCTATACAAACAACACGGCTCACCATTAGCTGCAGCTATCAAAGCTATCAAAAAGTAAGGATGAACAGCCTGATGCAAAGATAGTATATTCATGCTCCACGGTTACGGCGAGGCGCACAGAGCTACGTTATGCTTGATGAGGGGCGAAGTTGAACTATAACACATTACTATGCGGCGGCGTGCCGGGCCTAATGTCGACTGCCGCTGGTATCGCGGTCAGATATGAAATGCCATCCGCTATCAAGGCGGTATAGATTCATTTTGGCTTCAATGAAGCATTCAGCCGTTTTGGTTGTTTGTGGTTCATTCCAGCTTCTCCGTTCGCGGAAGCTCTTTGAAGTCTGTGAACCTCAATTACCGGATGTGCGGTTTTCGCCAGGCAAATCTGAAGGCGGTCAGGCGCTCAGCGGACGCCTCGTTGTTTAAAAATGCACTGTTTGGGTTATAAGTTCAAACGCCGACCTCAGAGGCCACGCGACCCTATGGGCTTACCGCGGGCAAGACCCTGAGATAGTCTGATTTCACATTGATGAGCTGAAGATTCCTCTGGTTTTTCGTCTCAGCGTGCGTGCGGATGGACGCTGCGCGATAAGGTCCGGTAACTCATCGACGATCGATATCGTCGGTCAAACTCCTGTACTCCGTGATCCTGGTCGTCTCGGTCGGCTCACTAAAATCAATCACGTCTGCCAGGCATATTACGGTGCGACGCGCGAAATCGATGGCTGTTGTTCCTCCTGTACGAAGTTGGTCAAGATGTTTGAGGCCGTTCGCCACCGATGATCCATCAAGATGATCTTCGCCTCTATTTCTCGGCTCGAGCTGCCGCCGCCATCCCACGACAGCACGCCGTCGCGGGTAATCTGACCGCCATGTGGTGCTGTCTGCGGCCACGCGTGAACCTCTTCAAATGGGTTTTCTGTTTCCTCGGCGAAATGAGATTTTCGAGAATATCTGGCAGTATTTCAACTTTCTTTTTCATCAATCATTACCTGCTGTATCCGTATATGATTTCTCATCGCGTGCGAATGAACAGTGGGATGGAAAGTGGTCGTTTTGAATTAATCGCTGAACCATCTGGTTCTGGTTAAGTGGTCAAAAAGTTGATGGTGTGTTAACGAATACCGACAAACAACCTCGGAGACTTCTTCGCCACACAGCTGGCGCGACACTGCGTCTGCGCCCTCCTCTCGTTTGCCGCATGCTAAATGAGCAGACTCGCGTCCGCCGGTTCATCCGCCATCACGAGCGAAATATCCTGATGTGAGGCTCTCATTGCAAAAATTGTGGACGTGGTCGGTCAATCGCCGACCGGGGAATCTGCTGCCTGCGGATGCTAGTTCGGATATCTGGCGTTCCGCTGCCAGCCATCTCTTCAGTTACTTCCGCTCTTCATTTATCGACTGAATGCGTCGTAATCATTGTCAGGCCACCATCATCTTATTCAACTCCCAGTACCTGGGCTTCATCTTCGGAGAATGTTTTCAATGTCTGTGTGGCTGGTATCTTTATGTTCGTTAGTGATTGTCAAGTTAACGCGGCAGGCGTGCTCATCCGCTGTGCTGAAACTGAGGGTTGTCGTCGGCTGCCCGATTTTAAATGCTGCTGTTGATGTTCATATTATGATCTTCATTTGAATGCCTCATTATAATTCTCATACTCGGTCGTCTGCTGCGTGCGGGTGACCGCCGCCATCTAACAACCGCTATCTCTACAGTGCGTAACGATATCATCGCTCTCCGGGATTTCATCACCGCGGTAAGCCTGTATGATATCTGAGACTGAAATCTTTGTTCCGACTCATCCTAATAAATTGAACAAACGGAATGCGCAATTGCTGCCCATATGAACGACTGCCATCGCGCATGTAATTCCGCCCGCAAGCCTGCTACCGTCCGACCAGATGATGTGGATAAGTTTCCTTTCATAATCACCTCAAAAGGTAATCGATTTCGACCGGTTTTCAATTCAACAGTTCTTCCAGGCCTTATGGTACGCTAACTGCCGAAGATAAGCGGTGGCTTCAAGGACGCTCTGTTCTATAACAGTGTTAGTGAAGTGTGTGTGCGCAATCTGGCCTGGCTCTGGCCGTCCGTCATGTGCACAGGCTGTCGGCTGTCGGTAAATCTTCGTTTATAATCCGACACAATAACGATAAATCGAAACTAACAAATCTGTATGTTGTTCTGTTCGCAAATAAATATGGATTTTCGTCGCTATCCCTGACCTGACGGATGTTAACGTTCTCTTTTCTTTGTTCAGTATCAACGCGTATTGGCGTTCCTAAACAACTGTAGATGTTCGCGGATGCTTGCCGTATTGTGAAATCGCTGCCGTTTGCGTATTCATTCATCAGGCTCTTTGTCACTCATGATGGTATGTCTGCGCAATATTCCGAGACAGGCGCGGGTAGTCTGGTACAGAAGTCTATCGAAGGGTAACACTGCTAACTTCGAGATTAACATTGAAAAACCCTGAACATTCGGATATGGTAAACTGCCCACAACATTGACCTCAATTACTCTAATATATGCAGAAAACAAACAATAGCGATGAAACCAGAAGACCCTCTATATACTGGGCGCACAACGGAAAACCGTAAATAATCTATGTCTTGTTTGTATAGATGATATCAATGACGGTCGATAGATAACGTTGAAAGGGGATGTCGTGGTGATAGATTCGGTTTGACGATGAGGAAAACTCGTTACTAAACGAAAAACGAGATATTG
>BNJV01002096.1_pt1 | contig 38757 bp, 45 predicted proteins | sample 8540591 | NCBI WGS metagenome assembly BNJV01 (sample SAMD00202457, study PRJDB9452) | human saliva metagenome | host: Homo sapiens
TGGACAATCCCGAACAATGATAAGCTTGTTATTTGAAAATAGAAAGAGCGGTATTTCACGCTCTTTCTTCTTTAAAAGTGTTTACAGAATTTATCACCTTCCCTTCGAGTTTTCGCGTAAATAAGTTCCAAACCTTTTTATAATACCGTTTCTTTTTTCCCGTTTTCAGCTTGACGATAATACTTTTTTGTTAAGCCGGTTATTTCGGTAATTTCTTATAACTGATCTGCATTAATCTCTTTTTAGCCGCGTCTTTACAATATACTCGAGATGATTGTATGGTGATTGATTCACCACATCCAGTACATGGTAATGCGCGTCTTTGCTTCTTCCATAGTGAGAGGCTTTCCGTCAAACGGACAATGCAATAACTTATACCTGCTGTGCATTGTACATGGCGATATTTTCCAAGCTGCCATATCGGTAAGAATATAAAGATCGGTGTCGTCAACCTCATTTGCACTCTTCTTGGGGCTAAGCACCTATTCCAATTTTATTACTTCTACTTACAAGGATAAAGGTTACCCTTTCTTTGCACATTCTCATAGCCTTTTAAATTCTTACTTCCTCCGGCTCGTCCACCTGATTAATAAATCTTTGAAATCTTCATCTACCTTCAAGATAAAAGTCTTATTTCCGACCAATTCACTTAGACCTATTCAATCTGTACCAGTCAGTGTTTCATAATCATCCTTAAGCTCTGTCCAAATAGGTAAACTTCGACCACATCTCAATTTTCTCTACACTAATATATAAAAACTTGATATTACAGCAGCACTACATGGCTTTAAATATTTACTCCGTCATCCATAAACAAAGCTTATCAATGACTTTTCTTCATTCCATTATAAATCCGGCATCCTGTCTGTGATAAACTTCGATTTACCATCATCTGTGCCATCATTTCTTCCTCCAATCCACAAGTACTTCTTTGTTATACTGCTGGAGTTTAACAGATTATCTGTCCGTTAAAATGACAGTTAATAAACTTATGTCTACGTAACCGCCTTTATCTATCCGATATTTCTTTGACATATCGGCAATATTTTCTTTAATTTGTTTAAGACTTTCAGGTTCCAAACCCCACATAAGGCCCGTATTGCAGTGCCCAAAATTTCATTGCCTTTCATTACAGTCACCTTACTGTAATCAGGTCTTCATCTTTTAATGACACTAAAGTCAGTTCCAAACCAATCCACCAACTCAGACATCATATCTCACGGTCAGGAGCTAACAGCAGTAAAGTTCGCCAAACAGGCAAATATGTTCAGCCATATGCTTTGAAGACGATCCCGCTCAAGCTCCAGGCACATCTTTCATCGGCTTAACTCATCTCAAGTTCACATACTCAGTCATTTTATCTATACGAAAATGTACCACATTATCATACTCTGTCATAATTTCCTATCAGATAAAATTTTCCGTTATTTGCAACCATCCTGTACGGATTTACAATATAACGCTCTTCTCCTTGGATGAAGTTTTCTAAAATCGGTTCCTATATTATTATATATAAAACTGATCTTATGTCCTCTGAAATTGCATCATTTATTCATCTATTGAGTAGATGTTTTGTCTGTTTATATTTTTAAGCCTGTATATTACATATTTGATACTTTAATAAAGCATTACTTGAAAGCCCTTATCTTTTAATAAGTTCCTGGCCTGATTTAAAGAAACTCTTTTGAAAATAAAATACCGTCAATAAGTATCCTAAGTCCATGTCATCACCTCTAAAACCATTCGTATCCGTCTTCCATTGATATTTCAAATCCATGACTCGGCAAATTTTCACAATAAGACATTATTCTTTACAGAGCGTCTGTCAAGCATACTGTCCGCATAATCTTTTTCCAAAGTATAATCTCTTGCTGCACAAGTATAGAATGTAGCCTGGAGGCAAAGCTACGACTGAAATAATTATGGAACATTTGATCTTGATGTGAGGGAGATTTGCATAGCATTTGATTTGTTACAAACATTTGTTGATCAACTATGGTGCATATGGATTTGATGCTTTTGAAAGAGGTAATTCATCCCAATATTTATTGGAAAGTAAGGACAGAAAAGTTGTTGAGCAGATGGATAGGATATTATAGAAAGTCAAAGCAGATTATTGCTGAAAACAGATGATTTTTGATGCCATGGTTCAAGAACTTGAAAGAGAAAACACTCACTAAAAAGCAAATTAAGTAGTATGCGACAGTAGTAGTGATTAGAGCTGAAAAAGATTGTAATGATGTAGAATAAAAATGAAGTATTATTGTAATCTTAATAGAATAAGTTATTATTGGGGAGGATTTATGGATTTCGATTGATTCTGAAAAGTGCTTGGACTTAGAGAGGTGATAAAGGTAAATGAAAGGGAAAGGTATAGCATACCTATTACCAGCGTCCATATTCGTGGGAAGAAAAATATAAAAAGATTTTTCTGAATCTATATTTGATGCATTTAAAGAGGTCAATAAAAAGACTGCAAAACAAATGCAAAACCTGTGTTTTTCGGTACAATACAGCTTGATCTTAATAAAGATGACAATACACTTGAGTATTGTTGATGGTCAACAAAGACTTACAACATTTCGTTGCTTTTTGGACTTGCTTCAAAGAAATGAAATAAATCCTAAAAGAGTATATAGATTGCAGTAAGGTTATAAAATCGGAGAAGCTTAAAGAAGTATTAAATGATGATAATATTAAAAATACTTTCTTCCAAATATTATGAAAAACAGGAAACTGCTAAAGAAAAGAAGTTGAGCATTTGAAAAAGAGTTTAAAACATAAAAATGAATTCTATACGGAATTGAAAAACTTTGTTTTGGATAATGTATACTTCGTACAACTGATTACTGAAGAAATGGATTTATCTGAAGTGGTTTTCGGTTTTTAATACTATCAAACACTACCGGACTTGGACCTAAATGCAACAGATATTTTTAAAGTAAGATATTATAATTATCTTAGAGGAATCTGATAATACAAAAAGATTGGTTGGAAGAAATAAATTTCCTGTTATCAATCGATAGATGAAAGCAATGAGAAACTTGGAAAAGACGGGAGAACAGATCAGACAAAAATTTGATATGGGATGGGTTTTAGATATCTACAAAACATATAATTTGTGCTGAATTTGGATGGGGTTTTTCTGAAGTATCCAAGAGCAATCAAAAGCCCTTTTGATGAACTTTTAAAGGAATCGAATTACAGAACAAAGTGACCTCAAGTGTACTGGAGTTTGACACATTCAAGCATATAGTGGATGGGATTTATAGATTATTGGCGTTGGATTGAAAAATATAAGGTATAATGGCGAACATCATGAAAATAGCAAAAGAAATCTTTTCAATTTATTTGCAGAAAAACTAGATATAAAAAGGCATTGACCATACCCGTAGTTGCATACTTTTAGGGTTAAAGCTGAAGGAAAAAGGTTGAGCGATTACTATAGATTCATTGAAAGTAAATATGTATATGTTTAGATTCTTTTAATCTATACCGTTATTAATGACAGAGTAACATCCTGTTCAAAAATAAGGTTTGTGATGAATGCTTTAGTGGTTGTAAGGAATGCGCACCGACGAGGATTATAGAGAAACATTGAAGATAAGTCTGTTTGTTACTGTACGCAGTGATGAGTATAAAATTCGTGGATGATTTTTATAAAACTATTAAATCGGATTTATTTTGACAATGCAAGTAGGGTTCACTTGTTTGTACACTGACTGCACTTATTGGATGAGGTGAATAAATGGGTAAAAGAACGTGATATTTATGAGAAGTTTTTAACTATGAAATGATCAAGGATCCATATGATATCGAACATATTATGGGCAAGAAATAATCCTAAAGATGATAAGGACAATGTGGATGAGTTTAACGGAATAGGTAACTTGACGGTACTTGAGCGTAGTATCAATAGAGGCATCAAAGATAAGCTCTGTAGGAGGTAAGACTCAAAAGGTACGAGGAATCAAAAATATGCAGCAGTTTAAAGTGAAGATATACGAAGTGCAAAGATAAATGGGATATAGACTGTGTTGGAAAAAGAGCAACAGAAGAAAATGGAAAAAGATAGAGAGTTTTATGGACGGAAAATAGTTTTTATATCCGGGAGGAAAGCTTTAGTTGTATGGTATAGGTAATAAAAAGATGTTGAATATGTTTATACTTGAGATACTTTCGCAATTATACTGATGAAGATCTTCTTTGACACAACAAGAGATTATAAAGCTTTTGGAAAAGATTATGGAACGGTATGTGACAGACGCTCTGTAAAGAATAATGTCTTGTTATTGAAAGAATTTCAGGAGAGTCATGGATTTGAAATATCAATGGAAGACGGATACAGAATGGTTTTTAGAGAATTTGATGACGCGGAACTTAGGATACTTATTGACAGTATTTTTATTTCTCAAAAAGAGTTTTCTTCAAATCAGGCCAAGGAACTTATTAAAAAGATAAGAGGGCTTTTCAAGTAAATACTTTTAATGCAAAAAGTATCAAAATATGTAATATACCTGAGCTTAAAAAGAATATAAAACAGACAAAACATCTACTCAATAGATAAGATAAATGATGCAATTCTCAGAGGACATAAGATCAGTTTTATATATAATAATATAGGAACCGATTTAAGCTTCATCCAAGGAGAGAAAGAGCGTTATATTGTAAATCCGCACAGGATAGTTGCAAATAACGGGAAAATTTTATCTGATAGGAAATTAGTGACAAGTATGATAATGTAGTACATTTTTCGTATAGACAAAATGACTGAGGTATGTGAACTTGAAGATAGAGTTAAGCCGATGAAAGATGTGCCTGAGCTTAAAGGCGGGATAAATCTTCCAAAGCATATGGCTGAACATATTTATATGTTTAGCGGAAAAAGCACTGCTGTTAAGCTCCTGACAACCGAAGATATGATGTCTGAGTTGGTGGATTGGTTTTGGAACTGACTTTAGTGTCATTAAAAAGATGGAAGACCTGATTATAGTAAGAGTAAACTGTAATGAAAAGGCAATGAAATTTTGGGCACTGCAATACGGGCCTTATGTAGAGGTTTTGGAACCTGAAAGTCTTAGAAAGCAAATTAAAGAAAGTATTGCCGATATGTCAAAGAAATACTCGGATAGATAAAGGTAGTTTACGTAAGGCATAAGAAGGTTTATTAGCTGTCATTTTTAACGGACAGATATTCTGTTAAACTCCAATTATAACAAAGAAGTACTTTGTGGATTGGAGGAAGAAGATGATAGCACAGATGAGTAGTAAAATCGAGGATTTATCACAGACCGGGATGCAGATTTATAAATAGAATAGAAGAAAAGTCATTGATAAGCTTTGACATGGATGACTGGAAGGATTAAATATTTAAAGCCATGTAAGTGCTGCTGTAATATCAAGTTTTTTTATAATGAGTATAGAGAAAATTTAAAGGATGTGTTCAGAGATTTACCTATTTGGACAGAGCTTTAAGGATGATTATATAGAAGTACATACTGACTGGTACAATTGGAGAATAGGTCTAAGTGAATTGAGTCAGGAAATAAGACTTTATCTTGAAGAGTGGAATGAAGAATTTCAAAAAGATTTATTAATCAGAGTGGATGAAGTCGGAGGAAGTAAGAATTTAAAAAGGCTATGAGATATATTGCAAAGGAAGAGAGGGTAGCCTTTTTATCCTTAGAGTACAGAAAGTATGCAATTGGAATAGAGTGCTTAGCTAAGAAAAGGGGAGTACAAATAGAGTTTGACGACACCGATCTTTATATTCTTACCGATATGGCGGCTTGGAAAATATCATATGTACAATACTTTGACAGGTATAAGTTATTGCATTGTCCGTTTGACGGAAAGCTCTCCACTATGGAAGAAGCAAAGACTGCGCATTACCATGTACAAAGGGATGTGGTAAAGAATCAATCACCATACAATCATCTCTGAGTATATTGTAAGACATGATGAAGCAAAAAGTTAATGCAGATCAGTTATAAGAAATTACCGAAAGTAACAAAAGCAACAAAAAGTATTATCGTCAAGCTGAAAACAGGGAAAAAGAAACAGTATAAAAAGGGTTTGGAACTTATTTGCAAAACTCGAAGAGGGAAGGTGAAGTAAATTCTGTAAAAGCACTTTTTAAAGAAGAAAGAGCGTGAAATACCGCTCTTTTTCTATTTTTCAAATAACAAGCTTTATCATTTGTTCGGGATTGTCTAAAAAGATTTTGTTACTAAGTAAAGATTCCGTTTCCTTATACCCCTTTTTCACCTCTTCACCAAATTCATATATCCGAATTTGATATGCAAAAGAATGGGTGAATGTAACAATAATAAATTGAGAATCTAATTTTTCTAATCTTTTAAAAATACACAACATCGACATCTGTGTTGTGGGAGATAATGCAGCTCCGGTTCATCTAATAAATATATACCGTTTCCTCTGAAACGATTCATCATTAAAGAACGAAAACTTTCTCCATGTGATTGGGAATGCATAGACTTTCACCATAACAATCATAGAAACTATAATCCCCATCTGCAAGATTCTCTGATTTCTGTTGCTACATTATAAAATGATTCTGCACGAAGAAAAGAAACCGTCTTTTGCTTTTTACCCTCTTGAAACTCGCATTACATCACTAAGTTCAGAGTGAGTTTTTCTTGTAGAAAAACAAAAGTTTTTCGGAACCTCCTTCAGGATTAAAGCCTAATGTCACAGCTATTGCTTCTAATAAAGTTGATTTTTCCCTGTTCCATTATCACCCACAAAGAAAGGACAGCTTTCAAAATCTATTCTTTGAAAAATTTTTCACCAGGAATTTTTCTAAGATAACTTTCTTTCGGCAATTTATCACATTCTATATCAATTATAGATTTTATATATATCATAAAATAATCCTCTTACTGTCTACCACAAACTACAGCATAATTCTACGTTCATCTTAAGAATCAACTTCAAAATAGCCTGCAAAACTCAAAAATGGTTCCTTTAGTGCAATTTTCTTTGAGTCTTGTCACCCACTACCACAAATTGACGCTCTTTTTATTAAAACTAAATCCAACCGGACTCGTATACGACAGGTTTAATGACAGGTTGGATACTATATAATATACTTAGCTCATCAAAGCAAAGTATGTCTCCATAGTTCAATGGACAGAATGATCGGCTACGAACCGGTTGATTCGGTTCGAATCCGGATAGGAAATGGATATGTTACAGCAATTTAGTTGTTATATATCAACTTATATTTGGGCAGGTGTCCTGAGTGGCGAAGGGGCGGACTGTAAATCCGTTACAAAAGAAACACCGCAGGTTCAAATCCTGCTCTGCCCATTTTATTATACAAATGTGTAAATATTCATAATTGACTCTCAAATATAAATATAATCTTTTAAACCTGATTTGACATAATACTATATAATATATTAATCATGGAATTCATGAGACATTAGGATATAAGGAGAATGGATTTTGAATAGAGAAGATATTTGAGACAAAGGGAGAAAAGGCAATACGTGCAGGCGTACATTTGAGTGGTGTGCTGGGAAAACGCTACAAAGGGATATATACGATCCGTTTTTGATGTTGGATGCTTTTGACAGTAAAGATAAGAGAGATTATAGCGCAGGATTTGATGCATCCTCATAGAGGTATAGAGACTGTGAGCTTTTTATGCAAAGGAGAAATGACTCATAGAGATCATCTTGGGACTGAGGCCACAATATATGATGGAGAGGCACAATGGCTGACAGCCGGTTCAGGTGCGGAACATGAAGAAATGCCCGGAGGAGAACGTATTCTCGGTACGCAATTATGGTTAAATCTGCCTGCAAAATATAAGATGAGTGCACCGCCTGCATATCACAGTATTACAAATAAAGAGATTAAAGAGTTTAAACTTTGAAGGTGGCAAAACTTCGACTTATTACAGGAAAGTATAAAAATGAAGAAGGGTGGCAGGGTAAGTATCTGCCATTAGACTTTTATGATATACATCTTGAGGCAAATGCAAAGATTGAGATACCGGTAATAGAGGGATGGTCGGCTTTTGTATTTACATTGCTTGGAGATGTGACAGTGGGAGGTAAGCTATATCTGAGAAAAGACAGCGGCAAAAGCTTGGAGACGGAGATAGGGTCCTGCTTGGAGACAAAAAGAAAGTGGAGCGAAATATTGGATATATGCATCAAAGTTGTCTCGACGAGCCTGTGGCATGGTATGGTCCGATAGTTATGAATACTCAGGACGAAATAAGGCAGGCATTTGAAGATTTAAATGCCGGCATTTATAAAAGAAAGAGCTGACTATAGTAATTAGATTTTAAATTAGTAAAAGGGAAAAATACTTCATCGGATTACAATAATTACTTACATTGACATAAATTTTTGACTGAATTATAATACTTTCATATTTAGAAAGGTATATAAAGCGATTAGCTATTATTCTATGTCATTATTATATTGCGACAAAACAGATTGACATAATAAACGGAGGTATTATGAAACAGTGTATGGATTTAAACAATCTGCATTGTAGATTAAAAAGATAATAGGACAGGTACAGAGCGATAGATAAAATGATCGAGGAAGATATACCATGTGAGGATATTCTTTTCTCAGATAAATGCGGCAAAAGTCAGCATTACACGGTTGCGGAAAAGGTAATACTGAAGGACATATAAAAACACTGTGTTAGAGACGGTATTGAACATGGTGATGCGGATAAGACTATAAAAGAGTTTACAAAAGCGGTAGAGAGATTTGCAAATATGGGATAATAGTAAATTCAATATATTTATGTTTTATCTCAAGTACAGGATGGGTTGATTTTTCAACCTGTCCTTTTTAGGACCGCCTTTTTACTGATATAGTATATAACATCTATTTGGCATTAAAAATCAATAAGAAAAATAATATAGAGGAGATAAGATGAGCGAAAAAGAAAAGATGCTCGCAGGAAAGATATATGACCCCACCGATGAAAGAGCTTGGTCAGATTGAGAACGAAAGCTCACAGACTTTCTCAACAGTACAATACTTTATTTGAGGATGACGGTTTGTGAGATACTATTATAGATGAACTGATACCTAATAAAGGAAAAGGTTTATATTTACAGGGCCGATTTATTTTTGACTATGGAGCCTTCACAACATTTGGAGAAAAACTGCTATGCCAATTTTTAATTTGACTGTATTGATGTATGTCCTGTAAATATAGGTGACAATGTAATGTTTGGACCGAACTGCAGTCTTATGACACCTATTCATCCGCTTAGATGGCAGGAGAGAAATATAAAATATAAAGCAGATGGAAGTGCATATGATGATGAATATGGAAAGCCTATTAATATAGGGTCAAACTGCTGGATTGCGGCTAATGGTAATAACAGGAGGTGTGACTATAGGAGAGGGCAGTGTAATAGTTGCCGGAAGTGTAGTTACAAAAGGATATACCGGCAAATTCACTTGCTGCCGGAAATCCCTGCAGAGTGCTTTAGAGAGATAAATGAAGAAGACTCTGTAAAATACAAGAGTGAATTATTTTAGAATAAAGGTTTATAAAAAGGATGAATAAGGAATTTATAAAAGAATTAACAATCGATATTATCGTGGATATCATAGCAGTGCTTTTATGGAATAAGTACATACTGCTTTGCGCGGCATTCAAATTCCCAATGGTAGGATTTACAGGTTTGGCACCAATTATTTACTAATTGGTAGGATCTTCCTGTCGGAATAGGAACAATAATATTAAATATACCTTTTGCAATACTCGTACAGAGAAATAGGAAGAAAAATTTTTATTAAAGTCTGTTAAATCGATTATAATAACTTCCATAATGATTGATATAGTTGCAAAAAGCATTTCCTGTTTATCAGGGAGATTATATGTTGGCTGCTATATGTACCGGAATAATATCGGCAACAGGATATGCACTTATCTTTATGAGAGATTCTTCCACAGGCGGTGCTGATTTTTATAATGGTTTTGATACATCATTTCTTCCCGCATATTTCACTTGGAAAGATAGCATTGGTTATAGATCTTTGATTATTGTACTGGGTGTTGCATTGGTTTCAAGAAATGTAAACAGTTTGATTTACGGACTTATTATAGCTCTATCTGGTATCTGTAGTACTTGATAAGGCTATGGACGGCCTTACTGCGGGTAAGCTTTATTATGATTATTTGTGATAAGCCGAAGGAAATGGCAAAGGAAATATCGGATCTTATCGACCGCGGCTCAACATATCTTAAAGCTGTGGGAAGCTATACAGATGAAGAAAGAAATGTGGTAATGTGTGCATGCAGAACAAAGGAAGTGCATACAGTAAGACAGGCTGCAAAAGAGGCTGGATCCTAATTCATTTGTTATTATTTTGGATTCAAATGAAGTGGCAGGAGAAGGATTCAGACATTTATAAGGATGGAAAATGAATATATTTGAAGAAAAGAAAATAAGGATAAGCGAAGTGTTCTTGCATTGATTTGGACGGTACATTGACAAATTCAAAAAGAGATTACCGAGAATACTAAAGCCGCTATAGACAAATTTATAAAGGCCGGAGGAACGTTGTACTTTGCTCTCGGGCAGACCTACATTTGGAGTAAGTCCGATAGCAAATACACTTGAACTTGAAAAGAAAGGCGGCTATATACTTGCTCTATAACGGTGGATATTTTTTATGATTGTAAAAATGACAAAGAGCTGTTTATGAAGGAACTTTACACATGAGTATCTGCCTATTTTTGGAAGAGCAGGCAAAACATTTTGGAGTAAATCTGATGACTTACAATCATGATAAGGCATATGCTCTTGATATAGATGAGCAATATTATATGTTGGAGGTCACAATAAATCACTTTTATAAGAGTGAAGGTTGATCCTCTTGTCCACAGATTACATTTCCTATTATTAAATGCTTTGATGACTGCACCGGGTGATCATCTTGCAAAGGTGGAAACAGGAGATGAAAAAGCTTTTGGGAAGGAAAGTTAAATATTGTTCGTTCAGAGCCGTATTTTTTTAGAGGTTACAGAGGTAGGCATTGATAAAAGCAAATACTCTTTAAATATGACAAAAGAAGATCGGCAAGGGACAAAGAATCTTGTTTTGCTGTGGAGACGGATTCAATGATTTATCAATGATACAGGCTGCAGGCATAGGTGTGGCAATGGCAAATGCTCAGGAGAAAGTAGACAGGCGGCGGACTATATTACAAAGTCCAATGATGAGGATGGTATAGTAGATGTGATTGAAAAGCTGTTTTTATTGGGACAGATAGATTTTTGTGGAGGATTTGAATGAACAGAGGAAAACGTCCGAAAAATAAAAGATAACAATTACTGACAGAAGAGGTAAGATGGGATGTCATAGAGGCCACCATGTAGGTAGAAGTATTCTGATTATGATGAGGACAGGGGAAAAGATCTGTCCCATGGCGATGCACTGTGCCTTTCCATACATAGACATTTTAAGATATGGAGGCAGTTACGGGACAGCCTGAGGGATGTGCTGAATTTTGCTGTTCAGATGCGGATGTTATTTTTGGTTTTTTAAGAGCTGAGATGGAAAAATAAAGGAGGGAGTATGAATAAAAAGCCTATATTTGAAATTATTGCAGACCGTTTGAGACAAACTCGAATTTTAAAGATGATGATATAATTACTTTTGGGAAAAGATTTTTTCACTACCAAGTGATGAAAAGGTCTTAGATATGTCGACGGTGCAAAGGATGGTATATGTGCTATCATATGGGGCGGCAGAGATCACAAAGAAAGATATAGAAGAGATAAATAAGGTTATCACACTTGCAAATAAAGGTGATTATGATCAGGCTGATTCTGTACTTGAAAAGCTTTGTGAACGTATAAGATTGGTGAATTTTATAGATGAACTTCAAGATTGTATACTTGATCGCAAAAGATGAAATAGAAGATAAATTTTTATGTGTATTCTTTTGCATTTGATGACTCAGTCTGCAAATATTGAATGTGTAAAAGTTGGAATGATGATTCAGGAATTGTTTACGCAAAGTGATGAAGTAAAGGTATGGTAAGGACTCTTGGACTTTCGGATGAGTTTACATTGTATTCGGTTTTTATAATGCGAAACTGGGAGAATGGAAATACTGAGATCATGAATATTGCAAAGTCTGTAAACGGATGGGGGTAAAGTGCATGCAGTTCACTATATTGAGCGGATACAGAAGAGATAAGACAGTGGCTTTTGACAGATGCAGTGTCAAATGATGTTATGCCGGCTTATTCGGGATGGGATTGCTATAAAAAAAGGCAGATGTGGGATCAGTAATTAAAAAGATAAGCTTAGTTATAAAGAACTCGAAGGAGTTTTATCGATTGTAGATGCATGCTTGATGAAGGACCGGTACTGGGTATTTCAAACATTGAAGATCCTAAAGGAGGTATTATTGGAATGTATTTAAATCATACGATAAAAACATGCTCCCTAAGTCCAAGGATTGTAAGATTATAAGTAATATTTTAGATTGGCAAAAGAAAATCTTGAGATGACAGAGATAGAATCAATTTCAAATACAAAATTTTGGAAACGTGAGAAATAAAATATACTATATAGAAAGGTAAATAATGCTGGGTAAGACACATTTTTCTGTAGGATGGCGGCAGGGACTTGCAATCTCTGCAGACCACAGAGTATAACAATGCTTGTTGCAGGAACAGCTTTAGCAGGATTTGGAGGAATTATCAGTGATATAGATGTAGGTACATCCGGTGTCTCAACAAGGTGGATCAGCATTATAGGATTGGCCAGTTGGAACTGTTACTGAATAGTAATTGCAGATGCTGTTTTTCACGTTGGTATTATGACAGACTGATGGCGGACAGCAATATTGCAAGAATTATTACCGAGTATTAGCGTTTCTGTGTATATGTATTTTTGAAATGAAACAGCCACACAGATCATTTATGCACTCAATATTGGCACTGCTTGGTCTCAGCTTTTTGTATACATGATTTTCCTGATGTGGCACCATATTTTTAGTCTAGGTTTTGTTCACATATGGTTATCGATGCACCCAAAATGGTAAAGCGTGAGAAACTTTTTGGCCTAGGCAAAGGGATTTGCATTACGAATGTGCTCATCAGACGGATTAAAATAATTTGCTTTTCACATATCTAATTTACTGGTATTGATATTAATACGACTTCACGGCCTGTACTTTTTATTCTGATTAATATAAGCGGTTTATTACAAAGATAAAATATATTTTCAATTCTGCTTTTAAAATACAGGATTTTTATACTGCAAGTATATTGATGGTTACCTAAGTGTATATATTATCAAATAATAGTATAAAAAGGTGGTAGCATGGGAAGAGTTATTAAAGACAAAATTTGACAATGAAACAGAAAATGGAAATTTCTCACAGTGTAAATATTGCAAAATGCAATATATGGATTTAGAGATATGGAGTTGAGATAATTCCCTATCATAATATGATGAAAATTTATGATAGGGTAAAACTAGAAGATATAGTGTTTGGATTATATAGGACAATGTAACAGTATATTCTCAGAATCTGGTGTTGAACCAAGCATACCGGATTATCCGGATGTTCTGAAGTCATTTCTGGAAGGAAGATTTGGAAGGATACTAGTAAACAGTATATCAAGATAGCTGAAAGAAAATGGTCAGGGGGTTATTTTGTTGCTCATCAGTAAGGTTTTTTACGCGGTAAGATAATAGGTGTATTATCAGATCTTGTGAGCTTTGGAAAACCATTCAGAAGATTAGTGAGGTACTTGTAAGTGAGCCTTTAGATATATGTGCGGAGTGGAGATGCTTATACTCTATGATGAGATAGTTGATGTCAGACCATATGGACTGCATTACTGATAGAAAGACAGAAAAAGCTATAAGTTTCATTATGACTCAAATGTTTTGGATTCTATGCTGGAGGCATTTGTCAAATGGGATGAAAGACCTATATCCTGTAGTATGGACATATGTGTTACAAAAAGATGGGCAAACATTGTTGGTAGAGATAAATGATGCCTATGCACTGGGATGCTATGGCTTGGCAAGTATTTTCTATAAGTGTAAATATCTCAGCAAGATGGAGCGAACTTTTAGGCGTAAAGGATGAATACCGTTTTTAAGATAGATATGTAATATATTGTTGTTATCAGGAGTAGGAGGTGAATTAATGGATAATATTTTGGAAAATCGGGAATATATGGATTGGTAGTTGGAGATGCAATGGAGTACCGTGGAGTTTACTTCGGAGAAGATAGAGAGATTGATCCTGTAACCGATATGATAGGGTATGGGTACATACAACCAGCCTGAGGGTACTTGGTCGGATGACAGCACGGCACATTTTGCAACACTGGTCAGCATTAGAGATAAGGATGAAATTGATTATAAAGATATAATGGAGAGATTCCGTCGATTGGTGTATGTCATGGAGCTTATACGCCATTTGATGAAGTCTTTGACAGTAGAATAGCTACTCAAGAGTCTCATTATGAAATATAGTAATGGTGCCAAACCATTGGAATCGGGGTAAAACTGAGTGATAATGGTAACGGATCACTTATGAGAATTTTTACCTGTATGTCTGTATATATTGAACATGCAAAGAAGATATGAAACTGTCTGATGATGAATCGATAGATATTATACATGGTGTTCAGCTTTGACGCATGCACATTATGGAAGTAAGATAGCATGTGGCATACTATTTTTTAGTAAAAGCTATTTAGATAAAGACGGAGAATTAATAGAACGACTGCAGCAGGGAGTGATAATGCATTTAAGTATTATGGCGAAAGTACTGAGAGTGAGCTTGACAATTATAACAGACTATATTTGCACTCAGTAATTTAAAGATACCCTGAAAATCAGATAAAAAGTACAGGTTATGTAGGTACACACTTGAAGCTGCGATATGGTGTTTGCAATTCATCTTCTTATGAGGAAGTTATTTTAAAAGCTGTAAATCTGGGTGATGATACAGACATGGTGGCAGCCATAACCAGGTGGACTTGCAGGACTTTATTATAGCTATGACAATATACCTGACAAATGGAAACCAAGCTACAGAAAAAGGGATGGATAGAGAGTTTGTTTAACTGATAAAAGAGTTAATAGTGTTAGTCAAGAGAAAGCTGGCATTTTTAATGTACAGCTTGTGATACTACCTGACTGTCGCATCTCTCTCAAACCTAGGTACTCTTAGGTATCCAAGAGCATGGAAGTTTTGAAAGAAACCGTTTAATTAGTCAGTTAAATAGAGGGCATCAAGGTTATTAAGTTAAAACCAACCAGTTTTTAACCTTTCATAATAGCCTGATCTTTGACATATTGATATGTATTATCACCTTATTTACCACCCTAAAATCACGCATAAAGTTGATCAAGTCATAAGAGTTTATTTTATTCTTGAAGCACTTGATTTCCAATACTTTAAAAGAAACAAGTTAAGGTAGTATATCAAAAAATGCCCATAGATTATTTTTTCTAAACAGGTCTTGCATCCAGGTATGATTTCGAAGTTTAAGATTCCTCAATCTTCCATAAGCTATGGTATGTCTTATACTTGTAAAGGCTCCATATCTATCTCAGATGTAACCAAAAGATTATATATCCTGCATATTTATGTCTTCAATCTTAGACGATTAAATCTATTAGGCTTTATTGTCTTGCCTGCACTATCTTTTGTTATGATGTCTATGACAGAACCTGTCTAGTCTTTTGAAGGATATTTTTGTACGTTGAAAACTTTGAAGTTTATCAACCATCTTCATTATTTCGCTCGCTTTTGTGATGAATGAGATGACGCTACAGAGAACCTTGTAACACTCTTTTCCTGCTCCGGATCAACTTTTAAAATCAGGTCTGTCACCACATGACGAAGACGAGTATATAATACCTTCATCAGTAGTATAATTAGAAAAGACATTTGTATCATCTTCAAGTAGAACCTATTTCTTTTTCCTTTTCACTTAGATTTCCACTATGTATTGACTTTTGAAAACAAGAAGTCATTGTTTTTAACGGCAGAATAAATATTTCTTGCAATAATTAAGGCCTTTTATCAGCCAATTTGGAATAGTTTTAATTGACATGCTATGTCGTTGCTCATTTCTTCACAACTTTCTGATATACGGCTTTCCGATTCATTGCCGACATATCGTATGGAGACAGGTACAAGATCAGTCTAAAAGCAGCTTGCCCTATTATCGGAGAGTATTTATTCTCTTTGAAGGTCCCTTTGCTTGTCACTAGGGATATCAATTGTGCAATAATTATACAATCGAAAAATACATTGCTTAAATCTCTCTTTAAAATACTGGAAAGAGTGATTAAACAACCAACATACTTTTTATAAGATTCCTCCTATGAAAGAACACCCGTCATATACTTGGTCTTCAGAGATGGTTGAACTGCTATAAAGGTATGGAACACATGAGGCTGTCTTAACTTAGAGCATGGAGATATAACCCTGCATAAATAAGTTGTGTAATTAAATCAAACACAGAAAACTGAAACGCATTTGAGAAGCAAGTATATCAATAGTCTCCTCTAACATCAAGCTCAATAATTCATAGAGGACAGCAAAAGTGTCCTATTAAGTTCGATGAAAACGAACGAGACGTGACCTTCAGAAAGAGCTTTTGTTCTATTCTCATTTTGCTCTTTATGTAGTCGCTGTAAAATTTAATAGGATCGCTCGGAATCATCTGAAATCAAATCTTCAACATAACCAAAAGATTTTACATTTCTTGTTCTTGTTGCTTTTATCCCTTATCCCAAAATGATTCATACATCTGAAGATAAGTCCTTTTTCTTCTCTTTTCTTTCTCATATAGCCATAACCACCTCTAAAAGTAAAGTACTATGAAGTACTATGATTATAACATACTTTAAAAATTTAATCAAATAAATATTTTTAGTAAAGAAAAGCCTTTGTAAAATAAAAGGGTTTAAAAAGAAATTGCGTGCAAAATTAAATAGGCTATTAGAAATTTAAAACGATCGGAGTTTCTCTAGTTACTTCGACGGAAGACGGAATTAATAGAAACGACTGCAGCAGGGAGAGATAATGCATTTAAGTATTATGGCGAAAAAGTACTGAGAGTGAGCTTGACAATTATAACAGACTTATTTCACTTTGCAATTTAAAGATACTCCTGAAAATCAGATAAAAAGTACAGGTTATGTAGTGTCACACTTGAAGCTGCGATATGGTGTTTGGTAAATTCATCTTCTTATGAGGAAGTTATTTTTAAAAGCTGTAAATCTGGGTGATGATACAGACATGGTGGCAGACCATAACAGGTGGACTTGCAGGACTTTATTATAGCTAGTGACAATATACCTGACAAATGGAAATCCAAGCTACAGAAAAAGGGAGTGGATAGAGAGTTTGTTTAATTGATAAAAAGTTAATAGTGTTAGTAAGAAAGCTGCATTTTTAATGTACAGCTTTTTGTTTATACTAAAGATAATAAAAATAGGGTTTAATAGGGAGGATATATGAGGTTAGAGAATTTTGAAATTGCTAAGAGCATAAATTTTATTTTTGTAGTCATCCACTAAATCAAAAAGAATGTAGATGAGAATTATATGGAAGAATATCAGGCAACAGGTCTAGACCATTTGTGCATTATTTAGTTATGAAGATTTAGTAAATGGGAAACTGTCTCTCTATGGTGAGGATATTGAAGGTTTGACACTATATACAGAGGTTGGATGATGCCGGCACATATGTATGAGCTTTTATAATTTGCTTCTGGGAAAAGGATACAGCTGATAAACTCACCGAAAAGAGTATGCAAGTATCATCTTTGCCGGGATGGTATAGTGATTTTGAAGGAGCTACACCATTTAGTATATGGAATGAGTCATGGGATATAAGAGCTGCTTTGAGAACTTTACAGAAGGACTTGAAGGGGCATTTGTAGTTAAAGACTATGTAAAGAGCAGAAAGCATGAGTGGCATGATGCCTGCTTTTATAAAAGATATTAGTGATAAAGAAGATACTTTTAGGGTAATCAATAATTTTATTAACCGTCAAGGTAGCAATCTTGAAGGTGGAATTGTACTTCGAAAGTTTGAAAGTCTGAAATCTATAGGATATCATAAAGACAGTGGTATGCCGATTTCAGAAGAATACAGGGTGTTTGTGTTTAAGGGAGAAATATTGATTTCAGATAATTACTGGAGTGAGAATGAAGAAGTAAATATATCGGAAGATGAATATATATGGATTGAATCAATATCAGGTAAGATAGAAAGTAATTTTGTGACTATAGATTTGGCAAGGAAAAACTGACGGAAAGCTTATAATAATGGAAATGGGAGATGGCCAGGTATCAGGATTGCAACAAATAGATGCATATGAGTTTTACAGGAGCTTTTCAAAAATCAGGGAAAGGAAATATATATCTCATAAATATGTCAAGGAAGTAATAGAAAGAGCTGGTTAAAATGGATTTTGAGCCTGAACTTAGTTGTGTTTTAGAGGAAATGAGTCAGAATATATGATTATAGGGATATGCTGATCATGTGTCATTTCAAAGATGTGGTTATTATGACGGAAGTGGTGAAATAGACTATAAAACATTGGATGAATTATTTGAATCAGAACTTATAGACGGTATATGTCTGAAAAAGGGATTGGAATAAAAATAGTAGATATTTGGTGCTCACCATCTATGATAGACTTTGAGTTCAAAAAGATAAATATAAGAAAAATGATGAGAACAAATAATCAAGAGTGGGGAGATAGGAGACCAATTTTAAAATTGTTAAAAAGAAATTGATAAATGGAATCCATACGGTCTTTTACCGGAGTTTCCTAATGATGAATTTGATGGTGAGAGCACAAGGATTGCACTGGATATGGATTGGAATTCTACAACAGATAAAATAGCTAAACTTATTTCCACGAATTTACATTTTCATTTGGAGATGAGTATATGTTTTCATTAAAATGTCTGCATACAGACAGCAAAAAATATAAGAGATAGTATGGATAGATTTATAGAAAAAATAAGAGAAAAATAATATGAAAATAGTAATAACAGATAGCGGTATATTATGGCATTATGGAAATCCTATATTAAAAAATATAAGGACTTAGTGTTAATGGTCTGTCTTTACGGGAAGTAAGGTTACAGATGAATATGGGAGTGTTTTTATCTGTCCGAGAAAATCAGTTGGCCTTGGTATGAGTATGGGGGTTGGCAGTAGAGTTTATAATGATTTAGAAGATGTGGCAGATGAACTTTATGACAAGTTACAGATTTGAAGATGATATCTTATTTTTGACTGACGGTGATCCTGCAAGTTTATATCCTTATTATATTATAAAAATAGAAGGCATCATATGAATATTCACCTTTGGGCAAGTCCACCCTGAGCGTTGAAGGAAAATGTAGAATGAAAAGCTCATGAGGGAGATGCTTTCAGATTGTCAGGTGTAAAATCAGTCTGTTATATAGATACTCAAGATTATTGAAAGAATGAGTATAAGAATTTCGGTGCATTTTTAGAAGATGTCCAAAATTATTTTTGAGGAGATTTTTCCGATTGTAATAGATGCATAAGTACTGGAAAATGAATCCTACTTTGATTTGGCATCAAAAACGTATATTCCACTTGGTAAAATATCCGTGAAGAGGCTATATTAAAAAGTACTGAATACCCTGTCAGATAATGATGAGTATACAGATAATACGTATTTAATTGAGGGTATGGTAGATATTCCTGAGTATCAAAGGAGTGACAAATCTAAAAAGTAGACATAATATACAGACAGGTAGCCAGAATAGATGGAAAGAAAATATGCAATACACTTCGTGAATACAGATTTAAATAAGCACAGATGAACAGTATAGAATTTAATTCCTGAGGAGTGCAGCTATGATGGGTGCCCATGCCGGGACCTGTGAAAAATGTGATGAAGAAGCAAAAGTATTTAAGCATGAAGTTATCAGAGATTCCAAAGGAAAAAGCAAAGAATTCTGTCTTAATCTCGGAGGAGGTAGAATAATGTTTGGAGACATTTTATCTATTTCAAGACTTAGGATGGGAACAGACGGAAATGGAATATCTACGTTGGTAGTGTTTTTGATTGTCCTCTTTACTGTGAATATTGCATAAATGATTTCTGCCATAAGCCCCAAAAACCGTTTTTTGAGTTCAACATGGGCATTGTACCCCTCAGGAGCTGATAGAGATTTTAAAAACAGGATGATATTTATTATTTGATGAGTGGAGGAGGTGTTGTCTTTGGAGGAGGTGTAGAGCTCTACTGCAAATCAAATGTATATTCATAAGGTTTGTACTATGGCAGACCAAAGATGGGCAAAAAGAATAGAAACTCACTTAATGTTCCCTGGGATAATATAAAACCCGGTATTGTATGATATGGATGAATGGATTATTGATAAAGGATATAAATAGTGATATTTATAAGAGCTATACAAAAACAGATAATAAAGAAATATGATTGAAAATTTGTTGAAGCTTAGAAACAAAGTGTCAAAGGATAAGATTCATAAGAATTCCCAAGATACCGGATTATACACCATACGATATTGAAAAATGCTCTAGAATGGATCAGAGATAAATATTGCGTGGGAGCCTGAAGTGTTTTCTACATAAAGACTATAAAACCGGTAAATTAAATTGTAAGATTTAGAGCGATTTTTATACTCTGTATAATGACAAAAGTATTTTACTATGTTATTCTATCAATAAAGAAATTTGGGCTGATTGATGTCTCGAAAGGAAAAAGACATGAGAACAATGAATCGTTTTTGACTATTTAAATATTGAACGCCGTGATTACGCGCTCCTTAGTCATGCCGTCTAGAAGGGCTCTGTTTTAGTGCACCCATTGGAGATAGGTCAAGTACGAGAAAATTGTTTGTATAATTATAGGCATAGGTAGATACTATGCTAATATTAGATAAATGTTTTTGAGACCGCTTACTCTAAAATGGGTAGGCGGTGATGTAAAGGAGAAGATATGGATAGAATTGAGATAAAAAGGTAGAGTAAATACAGCTGTATGTTATGCAAAGGTTGTAGAGGATGAGGCAATAGAGCAAATCAGAAGGATGTGCGACTATATAATAACAGAAGGTTCGAAAATTCGTATAATGCCTGATGTTCATGCCGGAAAGGGATGCACTATAGGTACTACAATGACTATACAGGAAAAGGCTGTTCCAAATATAGTCGGAGTAGATATCGGATGCGGAATGTACACTGGTAAAACTTGGAAAAAGTGAAATAGATTTTTGAAAAAGGTAGATGAGGCTACTCATTATATTCCATCAGGAATGAATGTGGGAGGGCAGACAGGAGCACTTTGATTTAACAAAGTTAAACTGCTTCAGATATTTGAGAGATTCAGGAAGGCTTGAGCGTTCACTTGGTACATTGGGAGGTGGAAATCACTTTATTGAGATCGATGAGGCAAGTGACGGATGCAAATACCTGATAGTACTATTCAGGATCAAGAAATCTTGGAAAGCAGGTTGTACAGTATTATCAGAGATTGACGGCAAACTTAGATAGAGGGTATGATACTTATTTTGAAAAAGGATGAGATATAAGAACTTATAAGGAGCAGGGTAGAAAAATGAGATTCAGACTGCATCTAAAAAGCACTTCATTGGAATGTGTATGAGTCGGAAACAAGCATGCCTGATGATTTATGCTATGTTTCAGGAAAATATTTGGAGGAGTATTTAAATGATGTTGAGATTTGTCAAAACTTTTGAAAAGAAATCGTGAGTTGATGGCAGAAATTATCCTAGAGAGGACAGGGATGAAAAATCTTGAGTCATTCCATACTATACACAACTATATTGACGTGAGTGAGATGATCTTTACGAAAAAGGTGCTATAGCGGCACATAGCGGTGAGAAGGTCTTGATCCCCATAAATACGAGGGATGGAAGTGCTTTTGGCAGGTTGGGAAGGGCAATCCTGACTGAATTATTCAGCACCTCATGGAGCCGGAAGACTTATGTCAAGAACTGCCGCAAAAGAATAACTTAAGTTTAGATGAGTACAAAGAGACAATGAAGGGAATCTATTCCACTTCTATAATGAAAACACATTGGACGAGGCTCCAATGGCATATAAAAGACTTGAGGATATTATAGATGGGATAAAAGACTCTGTAGATATCATCGAGGTAATGAAACCAATTTATAATTTTTAAGGCTTCTGAATAGAAAAAGAGTAACTCTTTCCCTATCCGGAAGCGGAAAGGAAGAGTTATGTTTATTTTTCCCACCATAGATTTGGTAGCTACAGGAAAAATATTGTGAGACTTAGAGAAGAGTCAGGACTTAGGTGAGAAATTTGCAGGAAATATTTGGTTTTTAGCCACCTTCATAGGCTATTTACAAATGGCAACATGGCACAGCAATGCCGACTATAGATAATTTGATAGTACTGTCAGCAGTATTTCAGGTTTCTATGGATGAGATCATCATAGAAAATAATACACAAATAAGTGCATAAACCCGGTATATACCGATTTTAATTGACTGTGTATATGCAAGATATTAGAATAGCTTAAAAGAGAGGTATATATGGGAATTGAAAAATTGAGTAGAAAAACAGAAATAGAGTTAACAAATATGTGCTTAATCTGTGACGGAAGCAAGGTTTTGGTTCAGGAGAAAACAGGAACTGATGGTTTGGTATTCCCTGGAGGTCATGTTGAAGAAGATGAGTCACTGCTTGAGTCTGTTATCAGGGAGATGAAAGAGGAGACAGGACTTACTATTGAAAATCCTATAGCCTGCGGTTTTAAAGATTGATACAGGAAGACGTGAACAAGATATCTGGTACTTTTTATATAAGACTGATAAATTTAGTGGTGAATTAAAGTCATCGGAGGAAGGAAGAGTATTTTTGGGTTGACAGGTCAGACTTAGACAGTGTAAACCTTATCTGGAATATGAAGGAGTTATTGGAGATATTTGATTCCTGACAGATACAGTGAGTTCTTCTTTAAAAATTAAGAATGGTAAAATATAAAGGGGAACTAATTGATAGTATAGTAGAATAAATTGATTCGGATATTTATCCGGATCAATTTTATAAAAACGATTGACAGATATATTTTTATGTAATACTGTGTAATTGAGTTAGGGAAGTACTAACAAAAAGGCGCTATAAACAATCAATTTTCATTTTATATTCATGGAGGACATATGAAAAAGATATCTATCTATATTGGCACCGCAGCATTTTGCATTGATGATAACAGGTTGCGGAAAAAGCATCTGATACAGCGACTACAGCAGAGAGTAGTTCAGCACAGAGCGAAAGTCAGTCTGAGGTAAGCAAGGAGAGTAAGACTGACATCGGTAATGAAAAATTATGTTTATGCAAAGATAAGCATTCCATATGCTGACTACTACTATGGAGAGATAAATAATGAGCCTGAGGCCGATCCTGAGAAGCTTACTGCAAAGCTTGATGCTCCGGATGCGGCAGCAGATATCAGAAGTGACGGAAATTATGATGCTGTAAGCTCTGTAACCAATAAAAGGTTGAAAAAGTTTACAACAGTAGTATCGGGAAGTTGTTGGTGACGGATCAACAATTTCAGGAGGAAAAGATGTAAATATCGCTATTTCCAAGTCACTTTATGAGGATGCTAAGAAGGCAATAGAGGAGAAAAAGAGTCAACTAACCTCTTCTTACATTTGTAGTTGAAATTAAAGAGACTACAGATCAAACACCTGCAGAGTATAAGGTGTTAAACCCAGACGGTACATTCTCAAAGACAGTTGGAAATACTGTTAAAAATGATTTGGAGTCAACAATTACAACTACTTCAAAACTATGGAAATTATCAAATTGACATAAAAGGACTTAGAAGTTGAAGTTGACAATGTTCAAGGTGTTGTTATAGAAACAAAAGAAGGTAAGAAGTACGGTATGGAACATTTGGCGAATATCTGGCTTTCACCTGAAGAACTTGCATCTGCAGCAGCACCGTTTACAGAGAATCATGGAAATGCACAGGCATATATACGTTATCAGGATTTACCGACAGACAATTTCAAAGATTACATATTTACTTAAGGATGCCGATGATATAGAGATAGATACAGATTTGTTCTGCAAGCTTTTGGCACCTGAGAACTACAGCATTAAGGGTGATGAGAGCGCTAACTATACTAAGGACGGCTCACAGATTAAGTTTGAAATAACCCTCAGATGATACTAAGTACAGTATCGGAAGAATGGTTTCTAAGAAGAAAGATGTTGATATAGCAAACGTAAAGGAAGATAACGGTACTTTGAATCTTCCAAAGGACATTGTACCCGGCAAGTATCAGTTTATATTTACAAATGATAAATATGCTGATTTGAGTTTTCACAGCTGTTATAAATTCAAATTTGAATGCGGAACAGTTCCACTTTGAGAACAATGCTCTTAAACTTGATGAAAATGAGGCAGGACTTACTCTAAAGGATTATATAAGTGCTATTACTTATGCAAAGGTAAATGATACAGAGTATAAGGGCGGCAAGGGTAGAAAGTTTGGAAAAGTTGCATTTAATGAAGATGGAAGTATAAATTTGGATGCAAAATACAGTTCGGACGGTAAGGATGAGCCTGTATTTGCAGATAGCTAGGAACATATACAGTTGTTCTTAAGGCTGACGGATATCCTGATTTAACAATTGAGGTAACAAAATAATGAGATTGGTCGCATGTCTTATTGTAGCATTGGCTTTTTGCAATTTTAGAAAAGCCTATAAAAAAACATGCAACATATTTTTATATTGCAACGATTTTAATAAGTATATTAACTATAATTGCACCTGAAAAAGGCTTGCCGTTTGTAGTTGATTATATTGCAAATGATATATTGGCGAGGCACCTTAGCAGGTGCTCTCTTTATACTTGTTATGGTAGCATCTGTATGTCCGGCTGCAAAAATGAGAGGATTACTGCTACGTACAAGAGGTGAAATGGCAATTATTGCGGCTTTATTTACCTTGATTCACAATATATCACATGGGCAGTATTATTTTGTAAAATCTCTTTACAAATATATCTGAATTGATACACAGAGAATATTTGCGGCAGTATTTTCACTTATAATGATTATTCTTTTGATACCTTTGACAATAACTTCATTTATGGTTATCAGAAAAAGGATGAATCCTAAAAAGTGGAAATCATTACAAAAACTGTCCTATATATTCTATGGATTACTGTTTTGTGCATATAGCGATGATATTCAGTATATCAATATTGAACGGATATTTGGAGACACTATTTGATTTAACAGTTTATGCTGTTATATGTAGTTTACCTTTTGTTTTGAGAGCTATAAAGTATAAGAAACAAAGAGTGTTATGCGTATTCTTCATTGCAATTATTTGTATTATTTACACAGTCCTTGCTGTATTAGGATTTAGGGCGGCAGGAAAGCATGAAGAAGAAGCACTGGAAGAGCAAAAACGCTCAAAACCACGGTTTCATCAGATGCCTCATATAAAAGACGGAACTTATGAAGGAAGTGCTACAGGTTACAGTGGAAAGATGACGGTTTCTGTTACTATTGCTCAATGGAGAAATCACTGAAATAAATATAGTTGATACAGGGATGATGAGGAGTATTTAATAGATGCAAGGGATGTAATTCCTGAAATAATAGAAAAACAATCATTGGATGTAGATACTGTAAGGAAGCTACACACAGTTCTAAAGGAATAATCAAAGTTAGTAGGAAAAGCACTTGAAAGTGCAATGGAGTAATCTATTTATAAAAGACCCAAGTGAGAACTTGGTCTTTTTATGTAATAAAAATATTTAGAAAATATTACAGTAAAAATATATATCTTTACAAAAACATTAAATGTTAATATAAACTTTATTATTAATTTCTGCTATAATATTGTGATAATTTATACATTATAGTATACTTTATATAAGTTATTCAACGAAATACCGAAGAGACGTACATGAAGACAGGAGGGAGTGACTATGAACAGTATACGTAAATTGAGGCTACACAGGAATGACACAAAAGGAATTTGATGATATTATCGGAGTCAAGCAGCAAACGGTATGTAAGTATGAAGGTAAAAATTCAAATGTAAGTTTAAGTGACTAGCAAAAAGATAAGCGATAAATTTGATATACCGGTAGAAGAACTGCTTGAAGATAAGATAGACCATTATATAAGCACCGGTAGTAGAAAAATGCAAGTAATGAAATAAAAGCAAACATAATAGCCAGAGTTAAAAGGTTAAACAGTTACAAATTAAAGAAATTATTGGAATTTCTATCAATTCTGGATGAGGATTGAAAAAGATAATTACTTGGAAAAATATTAAATTTGAATGAGGAGGTGTAAAAATCAAAGCTGTTTTTATAGCAATATCACCATATGATATTTGGCGTGATGCATAGTTTAATATGCAAGACATTGTTTAATATGCTGAAATTAATCAAAATACAACGGAACGTGGTATCAGGTATTGCCAATATGGTGATAGTTAGTATAATGGAACCATCAAACCTTTTTACATGATGTTTGGTTTGATATCTTTTTCTATAGAAAAGCTAGCTTTTCTAATCTGCGTATTCTAAAAATTCTACAAAGTTATAAACATCATGACATGTCGGTGCACCGACTATTTTTCCACACATAGCCGGGTATTTGATAGTAGGGGCATCATACCCGCCATATTTAATACTCTGAAATCAATTCTGAAAAACTTCTAAAGACAATGGAATCAAAAATAATTTCTGATATAATAAAGGAGCAGATATGCAAGAAAAGATATAACCCCAAAAAGATGCTTGAAAGACATAATGATGTTTTTTTCTGATATAGTAAATGTATTGTTGTTTAGCGGAAAAGAAAGTGGTAGAGGAAGAAACACTTTTTGATACCGTTACAGACAGTGCATTAAAAAGATAGACGGAAGAGTCAGGTTTCAAGATAGAGATGTTGCGAAAATATTGGAAAGACAGTCAGATAAATATAGCACTGCTTTAGGAATAGAGAATCAGACAAATCCGGATAAATTTATGCCGCTAAGAGTAATGGGATATGACGGATTGAGTATACAAGGCAGGTCAGAAAAAGAATGTAATGGTGAAAGTAAATACCCTGTAATTACTTTGGTATTATATCTTGGTTATGATACAAAAATGGACATACCCGAAGAATCTATTCGGGGTTTTAGATATAGATGAAGAGCTTGCCGTATGTAAATGACTATAAGATCAATTTATTTGAGATAGCATATCTTGGACAGAAATAATAGATTCTTTAAAAGTGACTTTTTGGATACTTGCAGATTATTTGTATCAAATGCGGGTAAATAAGAATTATGTTGCAGATAAGAAGTCTATAGGTCATATAGAGGAATTACTGATGCTTATGTCTGCAATGACAGGAGATAAAAAGGTTTGAGGAGATCTAGACGAAGCAAATACGAAGGAGGTTGTGAATATGAGCGAAGTATTGATATAGATTGAGGCAAGAGGATAGAAAAGGTAGGGAAGAAGGTGCCGATTTAATAAGCAGTTAAATACAATATTGGCTAAGGAAGGCGATCTGGATAAGATAATAAAAGCCAATCACAGATAAGAAATATCCAAATGAGCTTTTTAAAAAGTACAATCTTTTAAGGAATTACGGAGTAAATATATTGATTATCGCGATACCGAATCGGTACGCGGTTTTTATAATGGGTATTTAAATATTAAACTTATATGATGAGCTATAAAAATTACCGTGTTTTTATGGCAATATGACCATAAGAAAATTGTCTATATGCACAGTTTTTATGAAACAATATTGTTTAATATGCTAAAATTAATCGGAATACAACGGAACGTGGTATCAGGTATTGCCAATATGGTGATAGTTAGTATAATGGAACCATCAAAACCTTTTACATGATGTTTGGTTTGATATCTTTTTCTTATAGAAAGCTGGCTTTCTAATCTGCGTATTCTAAAAATTCTACAAAGTTCTAAACATCATGACATGTCGGTGCACCGACTATTTTCCACACATAGCTCGGGTATTTGATATTAAGGGCATCATACCCGGCCATATTTAATACTTCTGAAATCAATTTCTGAAAACTTAAAGACAATGGAATCAAAAACAATTCTCTGATATAATAAAGGAGCAGATATGCAAGAAAAAGATATAACTCAAAAAGATGCTTGAAAGACATAATGATGTTTTTCGGATTAGAATAGAAAAATCAGACAACACCCAATAAATTAATGCCGTTTAGAGTTATAAGCTATGACGGTACGGAATATGGTAAAACAGTCAAGAACTGAAAAATATTGATAAGAAAAATATCCTGTAATTTCTTTTAGTATTATATCTGGTTATGAGCAGAAATGGTTATACCCCAAAAATCTACTTGGAATAATAGACGTATAGATGAGAAATTGAAAGGCCATATGTAAATGACTATAAGATTAATTTGTTTGAGATAGCATATCTGGACAGAGAAACAATAGATTCTTTTAAAAGTGACTTTTTGGATACTTGCAGATTATTTGTATCAAATGCGGTAAATAAGAATTATGTTGCAGATAAGAGGTCGATAGGTCATATAGAGGAATTACTGATGCTTATGTCTGCAATGACAGGAGATAAAAGGTTTGAGGAGATCTATAGATGAAGCAAATACGAAGGAGGTTGTGAATATGTGAAGTATTGGATATAGTTGAGGCAAGAGGATAGAAAAAGCAGAGAAGAAGATAGAAAAGGCAGAGAAGAAGGTGCTGATTTAATAAGCAGGTTAAATACAATATTGGCTAAGGAAGGCGATCTGGATAAGATAATAAAAGCCAAATACAGATAAGAAATATCGCAATGAGCTTTTAAAAAGACAATCTTTTAGAGACAAGTAAAGTAGATAGATTATAAATCGCGATACCGACTCGGTACGCGATTTTTATAATGTATTTAAACATTAAATTTGTATGATGAGCTATAAAAATTAATGCGTTTTTATGGCAATATGACCATAAGAAAATTGTCTATATGCACAGTTTTACAAAGATGAAATTTATTGAATACGCTAAAATTAATCGAATACAACGGAACGTGGTATCAGGGTATTGCCAATAGGGTAATAATTAGTATAATGAAAATCATCAAACCTTTTACATGATGTTTGGTTTGATATCTTTTTTCTTATAGAAAGTGACTTTTCTAATCTGTGTATTCTAAAAATTCTACAAAAGTTCTAAACATCATGACATGTCGGTGCACCGACTATTTTTATACATAGTCGGGTATTTGATGGTAGGGGCATTATACCTGCCATATTTAATACTTCGAAATGAATTTGAAAACTTTAAAGACAATGGAATCAAAAATAATTTCTGATATAATAAAGGAGCAGATATGCAAGAAAAAGATGTAACCTAAAAGATGCTTGAAAGACACAATGATGTTTTTCTGTATAGTAAATGTATTGTTGTTTTATGGCGGGAAGAAAGTAGTAGAGGAAGAAACACTTTTTGATGCCGTTACAGACAGTGCATTAAAAATAGACGAAGAGTTAGGTTTCAAGACAGAGATGTTTGCAAAATATTGGAAAGACAGTCAGGATAAATATAGCACTTTAGGAATAGAGAATCAGACAACACCCAACAAATTAATGCCATTTAGAGTTATAAGCTATGACGGTACGGAATATGGTAAACAGTCAAGAACTGAAAAATATTGATAAGAAAAATATCCTGTATCTTTTTTAGTATTATATCTGGGGTTTGAACAGAAATGGTTTTACCCCAAAAATTCGTTTGGAATAATAGATGTTGATGAGAAATTGAGGCCATATGTAAATGACTATAAGATTAATTTGTTTGAGATAGCATATCTGGACAGAGAAAACACTAGATTCTTTTACAAGTGATTTTTGGATACTTGCAGATTATTTGTATCAAAATGCGAGTAAATAAGAATTATGTTGCAGATAAGAGGTCGATAGGTCATATAGAGGAATTACTGATGCTACGTCTGCAATGACAGGAGATAAAAGGTTTGAGGAGATCATAGATGAAGCAAAATACGAAGGAGGTTGTGAATATGTGTGAAGTATTGATATGAGTTGAGGCAAGAGGGATAGAAAAAGAATAGAAAAAGGAATAGAAAAAGGCAGGAAGAAGGAATAGAAAAAGGAATAGAAAAAGGCAGGAAGAAGGTGCTGATTTAATAAGCAGGTTAAATACAATACTTGCCATGGAAGGCGATCTGGACAAGATAATAAAAGCCAATACAGATAAGACATATCGCAATGAGCTTTTAAAAAAAGTACAATCTTTTAGGATTACGGAGAGTAAAGTATTGATCAAAAAATCGCGATACCGACTCGGTACGCGATTTTTATAATGGTATTTAAATATTAAATTTGTATGATGAGCTATAAAAATTCAGTGCGGCTTTTTGGCAATATAACCATAAGAAAGTTGTCTACATGCACAGTTTTTATGAGATAAATTTATTGAATACGCTAAAATTAATCGAAATACAACGGAACGTGGTATCAGGTATTGCCAAAAATAGTGATATTTAGTATAATGGAACCATCAAACCTTTTTACATGATGTTTGGTTTGATATCTTTTCCTTATAGAAAGTAAACTTTCTAATCTTTGTATTCTAAAAATTCTACAAAGTTCTAAACATCATGACATGTCGGTGCACCGACTATTTTTCCACACATAGCCGGGTATTTGATATTAGGGGCATCATACCCGGCTATATTTAATTCTTCTGAAAGTAAATGTATTGCTGTTTATGGCAAGTGGATTTATATAAACATATGAATAAATACTTTGATGGGTTGATTTTCAACTCATTTTTACTTTTTAAAAATCTGAAATTATTATCAAATTATTAAGACGTACTATAAAAATTGTAAAGTTCATTTTGCAAATGAAACATTGTACAATTACAGTGTTAAGAAAATCGGTTTGAACTGTGATAATAAATATCTAAATATCTTTAAAGTTTAAAAACTAAAATTCAAATTGATATGGAGGTTTGTCTATGAAAAATCAATTATTTTGGCAAGTGTCTTAGCTGTCAGTGTTTTTAGCTGCCGGATGTGGAAAAGGCGCCGATAAAGACAGAAAGCAAAGAAAGCAGCAGTGCTGTTGTTGAATCATCAAAGGAAGAAACTACTGCAGAGACTACAAAAGCTGAGAGTAAGGTGAATGAGGATGAATTAAAAAGTCCCGGGTATGCACTTGAGAGATTCCTGAGGTTCCGGTTGTAGTATTGCCTCCACTTGGTATAGATGAGAATGCTGATGCAAAAATAAAAATGGACGCTACAAAAAGCCTTTCATCAGTGCCAGGTATTACAGTAACACCTGTTAAAGTTGAAAATGACCAGATTATAAGAGGTACAACTCGGTGCAGGTGGGTGAAAAACGGGTTCCGGACAGTATGCGTGACGGAAATACTACAGTTCAGACCGAAGGAGACGGGTCCGGGGACAATACATTGACAGTGAAAAAGGAATTACTATACAAAGAGAAACCGACGGATCGGGACAATATCTGGATTCTAATAAAGGAATTACATTGCAAGTGGAAGCAGACGGATCCGGAAATTATTCAGATGACAGATATGGTATACATTTGATGGTAGATGCAGACGGAACAGGTTTGTATACCAAGTCGGAAACCAATTTAAGTATATCTGTAGATACTCAGCATGTAATATATAGAGATCAAAATATGGATATTGAAGTAAACGGTGACGGATCGGGAAGCTATAAGAATAAGAAAACAGGTCTCGAAATAGAGAATGACGGTAAGGAAAAGCTGTTACATTTAAGGGTGAAAGAGAAAGGAAGTTGATGCAAAGCCGTTGGCTTTCTCATATAAACTACCTTTACTCAGTGCGGTTCCTGCAGTGCCTGCAATAGAGGCAAACAGTATAATGATCACTCTGGATTCAGGAGTATTGTTTGATGTTGACAAATATAATATCAGACCTGATGCTGAGGAAACTCTAAATAATCTTGCAAAAATTTTAATTGAGGCAAATATAACCGATTTTGAAATAGACGGACATACCGACTCCGATGCGGATGATGCACATAACTAGACACTTTCAGAGAACCGTGCAAAATTCTGTAAAGAGTTATTTACAATCTGCAGGTGTTACCGCCAATATTACTACAAACGGATATGGAGAAAGCAGACCGGTGGCAACAAATGAGACAGCTGAAGGAAAACAGTTGAATCGACGTGTAGAAATTATTATTCCGGTACTGTAAAGTTTGAGGCGTATGGTTAGACCATATGCCTTATTTTCTTGTTCAAACAATATAAATATAGTATTATAAGTCATCGGTTAAAACATTATGATCACCTTTGCAAGGTATTTTTATAGTACAGCATTTTTATATATTATATAAGTATAAAAATATTTGGGGAGGCTGTTATGGAAGCATATCGTAGTTGATTTGGAAATGAACAAAAGTTGGAAAAGAGCATAGAAATCTTGGATGTACTATGGAGACTATTGAAATAGGTGCTATAATGTTGGATGAAAACTTTCAGGAGATATCATCATTTCAGAACCTATGTAAAACCTGAGTACAATACAAGAATTACATCAATAGTGAGAGATTTGACAGGAATTACCTACGATATGGTTATAAATGCACCTAAGTTTAACGATGCATTAAAGATGTTTTCAAACTGGTGTCTTGGTGTAGATGATGATATTAAGATATATGCATGGAGCGACACTGACTACAAGCAAATTTTCAAGGAGTTAAGACTGAAAAATATGATATAAGTACTATTGAGTCGAAAGATATTTTTCAAATGAGTGGAATGATTTTCAGGAAGAATTTGATACCGAAACGCTGGATTTGACAAACAGGTCTCATTAAGTCTTGCACTTGATATGGCAGGTATTAATTTTCTGGAAGAGAGCATAGTGCACTGGATGATGCAAGAAATACAGCAAAAGCTTTTCCATATTTTTAAAGATCGTGAACTGTTTGATACTACACTAAGTAAGATAGCGGAGGCTATGAGGCCTACAGATTTTGGAACATCTCTGGGCAGTCTGTTTGATTTGTCAAGTTTTGCTGTTGCATAATATTAGTGATGCCTACAGGTCTGAAACCTGATACAAGTTTTTCTTGTAAGAGGATTCAGACCCTTTTGCGACCATCAAGGATGGATAAATGGAATTAAAGGAGCTGTTAGATTATATAAAAAGAAAAACATAATATTGAAGAGTCCGACAGATGGGATAGCTTTTTAACTATGTCAAGACTGTGCCATCCTTTAACGGGAAAGATGATTAGCTTCTTATAAAGGAGTGGAATTCCGATACCGGAAGATGGATGGAACATTGTGATTTGAAATATGAAGCAAGTTTATTTGACAGGATGAAAGAGTATATAGTTGATCCTTTGCGTATGCATGGTAGCAGCTGGATAGGCATATCATTTAATGATAAAAACGGACAGAGATTATATATTTGAATTATTTGATAAGGCAGTATTACATGGGAATCCGACTAAAGACATAGCTTTATCAGATAAACGGTAAAAAGTAATTCTGTATATACGGATACGCTTTTACCGTTTGCAAAAGGAAGTGATTTTCTAAAGAAAAAGGAATATATTCGGAGAAAAATCACTGAAATGAGAAAACTGTATAGATATGATGATTATTCCGGACAATTAAGGCTGAAAAACTTCTATAGGCAAGCCAAGTTTATGGAAGATTATAAGGATGATTATCAGGGCAGGTATGTGATATTTCAGGTTATTTTACTACATACCATGATTTGAGTGATAAACAATTGAGGACTTATTTTACATGGAGAACTGGAGTTAGAATGGTGTATATAAAACCTTTTACATCCTTTTATTTATCTATATATCTATGAGCTTCTGTCGGTATAGGCAGTTCTTCATCTGTTGAGAGTTTGAATAAAGCTTAAAGAGTTTGATTTATGGAAGGCGGTTTTTAGAAGATAATACATCAGATAAAAAGGAATTTACATAGATGGTATTTTGAGTATTCGCTTGTTAAGGCTTTTTCCGTGGATGAGGTAAAAACATATTGATAAAGATGATATTAGACAGAGATCATGCACTTGAAATTTTGAAAAATCCGGAGATTATGATGATATAGAAATATTTGATGTCCATATGTTTTTGCGGTAAGAGATTTTTAAATTCTGTAAGTCTTAAAAAAGAAAGAGAGAAAAAGTATAATTATATATGCCTATGTGTGGAAATATATATTAAAAACCGGAAATATTGACGGCAAAAAGTATATTTACACATTGCTTTGAAGGATGCAAAACAGAAGCATATATCCGTTATTAAACGCAGTTTATTGGGATGATAAAACAGAGCGAAGATGTCGACTTATATAGTAAACGGGAGTGAGGTCTTATCATTGCAAAACAGGCAGGTGGAAGGAGAAGTCTTATATAAGGCATATTTTAATAAGAAGAAACTTTGCATCTATAGTCCATGAAATTGACAGATTGATTAGAGATGAATTTAAGCTCGGATATTATTTGAAATCAAAGTATGGAAGATACTTGTATTGCTACGCTTATTGCAGCTCGCATTTAACGAAGCTCTTAAGAAAATAAAACACAATGAAAGAAACCTGATAAATATAGACTTTTCAGTATTGAAAAAGATTCGAAATGATGCGGAAATTACAAAAGACAAGTTTGCTTTAGATGAAGATTATACATTCTCCAATGATAAATACAGATATAGTTGAAAAAGGCTGATATACATAATACTATTGAAAAGAATTCTATACAAATATAATGACGGTAATCAGACAAAACAGAAAACTTGATTTTAATAAAATATCGGAGATATCAGATGATATAAATTTAAAGATTTTAAAGTATATCATTGCAGGAAAGGATTATAAGAGCTGATAAAGTCAAATAATCTGTTTACATCAATTATTACAGACAATATCAAATGAGACTTTTCTTTGAAGATGATAGGGATGACAATATATTGGAATGTGAAGGAGATGAAATATATTTGGTAGAGGATTACAGAGAGGATATTTTGAATATTATAGGAGAGATATGAATGAAGATAAAAAGGCACCCAAGAGAATTGCTCAAACCTTGATTAATTCACTAAAGGGAGGAGTGGTTCCAAGAACAGGTCTGCCATATATTACAGTTGGCAGAAAAAACGAGATAGAGGCATTGCTGCATGATGTGGATATAGTGGCAGAAGGTGGTGCTTCATTTAGATTTATTGTAGGTAAATACGGTAGCGGAAAGAGCTTTTTATTACAGACCATAAGAAATTATGTGATGGATAAGGGCTTTATAGTTGCAGATGCGGATCTTTCACCGGAAACGCAGGCTGCAGGGAACTAAAGGACAGGGACTTGCTACATATAGAGAGCTTATAGGAAATCTGTCTCACAAAAACAAAGCCCTGAAGGCGGAGCAATAACATTACTTTTTAGACAGATGGATAAATAATATTCAGACGGATTGTATAGAAAATGGAGTATTACAGGGAAGCAAAGAACTTTTAGATGAGGTGGATAAGAAAAATATATACTGTAATAGCAGGACTTTCAGAGATGGTTCACGGATTCGAGTTCGGCATCACTACTGTCTAAATACTATCACGCCTATATAGACGGGGATGATGAAACAAAGATGAAAATTGTTCGTTGGTTTAGAGGCGAATACATCAGAAAGACTGATGCAAAAAGAAGCGCTTGGAGTCAATATAATTATCACGGATGAGGACTGGTATGAGTATTTAAAGCTGTTTGCCATGTTTTTCAGGCTTGCGGGATATAGTGAATGATGATCATGGTAGATGAACTTGTAAATATATATAAGATACCTAATGCTGTTACCAGACAATATAATTATGAAAAAGATGCTTTACAATGTATAATGACACATTGCAGGGGTAAGGCAAAATATCTCGGAATTATAATGGGTGCAACGCCACAGACATTAGAAGATAAGAGAAGGGGAATATACATGCTATGAGGCTCTTCGTTCAAGACTTTCGGAAGGCAAATTTTTCAAAGCCGGGTATGAGAGATCTGCTCTCACCTGTAATAAGGCTTGAAGCACTGACTCGGGAGGAGATGCTTTGTACTATGTGAAAACTCTCAGATATGCATGCGGATTCTATGGATACATAGGAAATACTAAGTGATATGGATATTGGGAGATTTTATAAAAGCTTGAGTATTCCAGAATAGGAGCAGCAGAAAATATTACTCCAAGAGAAGTGATAAGGGATTTTATTGAGCTTTTGGATCTTTCTATATCAAAATCCGGCTTTAAGAATAAATGAACTTTTTGGAATCTTCCCGATTTCTCTTTTTGCGAAAGTCGGAGGCGGTATCAGATAACAGCGGTGAAAATTTTGTGGAGTTTACATTATGAACACGTATGAAAGATATGCCCTTTTATAAGGGAAATATATTTATAATTCGGGTGGCAGATGCTTAGAGTGCAAAAATGCCGCTGAGACGTTTTATTTAATACTGATGAAAATCTGCTCTTTAACAGCATCTACAGCTTCGGGGAAAAACAGAGGCGGCATTCTTCCGATATTGACTTGCTTGATGAAAATCCTTCAAGCAGTGTGGAGTACTTTATATAGCACCACTAAAAGCTCTTATAAATGATCAGTTTTCAAGGTTGAATTTTATATGTGAAGAAGCGAATATCAAAGTGACAAGATGGCATGGTGATGTGACTCAGACCGGCAAGAGAAAACTGTTAAAAAGCCCTCAGGTATTTTGACAGATAACACCTGAATCATTGGAATCATTGATGATAAATACATATGGAAATATCGTCTCTTTTCATGATCTGAGATTTATAGTAATTGATGAGATACATTCTTTTGCTGAGAGCTCGACAGAGGTTTACAGACATTTTGCTCTTATAGAAAGGCTTTGTAAGATGGCAGGTTGTGATCCAAGAAGAGTGGGGCTTTCCGCTACCATAGGCAATCCGAGGCTTGCCGGAGACTTTCTTTCCTCCGGAAGCAAGAGAAAAACATTGATACCGGAGTTTGACAGAGGCAAGGAGACCTGGAGATTATCAATGGAACATTTCTTTAATACCGAGCCACAGGCTGCCTGTTATGAGGATACAGCAAAGGAGCTAAATACCGGATACGCACCGAAAGGTGCAAATCCGGGACTTGCCTATATATTTGAACATACAAAGGGAAAAAAGTGTCTCGTATTTACAAACTCAAGAGAAGAATGTGAGATTGTATGCCAACAGTTGAGACAATACTGTGAGGCCAATCGTGAGCCTGACAGATTTTCTTATCCATCACGGCAATCTCCGTATCATATAGAGAGTGCGGAAGAGGAGATGAAGGATGATGATTCCTTTGATATCCATATGTGCTACTGCGACACTTGAACTGGGAATAGATATCGGTAGACTTGAGAGAGCATTTCAAATAGATGCTCCTTTTACCGTATCAGGATTTTTACAAAGACTTGGAAGAACAGGAAGGAGAGGAGCACCTTCTGAGATGTGGTTTGTGATGAGGGAGGATCACCCGGAGACAAGGGCAATGATGCCTGAAATGATACCATGAGTATCTTTGATACAGGGATATAGCTTTGGTACAGCTCTACGTTGAAGAAAAAGTTTGTGGAGCCTCCAAGGCTTGACAGGCTTCCATACAGTTTGCTCTACCATCAGACAATGAGCACATTAGCTTCAATGGGAGAAATGACACCTGCCGAGTTGGCATCAAGAGTTCTTACTCTTTCCGCTTTTTAGAAGAATAAGTCAGGATGATTTTAGGGCTTTTTATTGCTTCATTTACTGAAAACGGATCATATAAACAGGACTGAAAAACGGTGGACTTATAGTGGGATTTCCGGGTGAAAGAGTGGTAAATAACTATAAATTTTATGCTGTTTTTCAGGAGAACATAGAATATTCTGTACGAACAGAGTCACAGGAACTTGGAACTGTTGTGAGACCGCCGGAAAGAGGAGGTAAGGTTGCAATTGCAGGCAGAGTGTGGATTGTGGAGGAAGTAGATCATAAAAGAAGAGCATATATGTAAGCTTTGGTAAAGGGAAATATTCCGGCTTATTTTGGAGACGTGCCGGGAGATATACATACCCACGTACTGGAGAAAATGAAAGAGGTACTCAGCTCATCAGATACATATATGTATTTGATGAGTCATGGTAGATGCAGACTGGCACAAGCCAGAGATTGCTTTAAAAAGGCTGAGTTGTCAAATAAGCCGCTTATACATCTTGGTGGGGAATATGTGGCTTTATTTCCCGATGGCTTGGAAGCTATGCATTTTGGCACTTGAGAGATTTTTAAAGGTACATATGTGCAAAAAGAAACTTGGACTTAAAGGTTTAAACCTCAAGACCGTATTTTTATACAATTACTATGAATGTAGTGAAAAGAATTCTATAAGACAGTAAGTGAAAAAGCAGCATGATGAAATAGACCCTATGTCTTTGGTTTATGATAAAGGAAGTGCCTGTATTTGAAAAATATGATGAATTTGTATCCGGAAGAGCTTGTAAGAAAGGGTTTTGCCTATGGAGTACTGGATATAGACGGGATGAGAGAGAAGAGTACTTGGATGGGATAAAAGTACTGATGAAAGTACTGCAAGTGATGGAATAGAGATATAATATAGCTT
>BNJV01002666.1_pt1 | contig 38745 bp, 65 predicted proteins | sample 8540591 | NCBI WGS metagenome assembly BNJV01 (sample SAMD00202457, study PRJDB9452) | human saliva metagenome | host: Homo sapiens
TAGCATTTCAATCAGGGAAACTAAAATTCTTGATTTTTGGCATAAAAAAAACTTGGCAGCGTGAGCTACCAAGCGGCATGAAAAAAAACAAAAACATTGAACGTTAAAGTCCATATATAGTGTACCTCTATTTAAATTAAATGTCTAATGTTATATCAAGGGTACACAAAAAGGCTAGGATAACCCTAGTCTTTTATCTGATGTTTTCTAGATTATTTTCAATCCATTTGAGACGGTTTTGGCGGCCAGACGGAATAGGTTCTTGCCCCTTTGAATAGTCTTTGAATCTCATTTGAAGCATATAGCCACCGCCACCGATAGAGCTGGATTCCAATGCAATTTCTAAATAAGCACTAGCAATCCAGTTTCCGCTTGCCGTGTACATTCTGCCAGCCCCTCCAATGATGTCATCGTGGCTATTTTCAAGCCATTTTAAGAGTTGTTGTTTTTTGAATTGATCATAATAGGCGTAAAATGGCATATTCATTTTTAAAGAATTATCCATGTAGTAATCAATTTGAGCCTTACCAATCATGGCAAGTTCAAAATCATCAAATAGGCAATCAAGCATGGCATTCACCCGTGCTGCTCCCATTTTTTCGATGGAAGTGTCCCCGTTCTTGAATTTTTGCCAGTTAGCGTCCGTAAACTTTATACCCGGCAGTTTGTAGAAGTCATTTTCAAACTTGAAATAGCGTCCCACGTACTCCAAGATCAGTTGTTTAATATCTTTGTTGATTTCCATTTTATTTCTCCTTTTTATTAAGCAATTACACTTTTTGGGTACCATTTAGCAGAGACTCCATAAGGTGTCACGATTTCAAGTTTAACCGCTTTATCAGTTTCTTCAACCAACCCTTTTACGCTGATCGCGCTTACTGACATGAACGCCAAGTTTTTCTTGTTGCGTCCACGAAATTCTTTTTCAGCAAACCATTTCTTAACACCTTGGAATTTAACATTTGAAGAATGGAAGAAGTAGTAATCATCCGCCATATTTTGACGCTTAACGGCTTTCCAAGCGAATTTCAATGCTTCAGAAAAAGTCACATCGTTTTTTTCGTTTTTGAAGATTTTCCATGCTAGGCTCATTACTTGTGATTTCATGTCATTTACTTCCTTCATTTATCTTACATGTATATTATATATCATACATGATAGTTTGTCAACACTTTTGATAAAGAAATTTAGTTTTTTTTTGCAAAATAAAAAAACCGCCCCTTTTATGGGCGGCGTCTACCTATGAAGGCTATTCTCAAAACCAATACTATTATACCACAAAAAGGACTGTCGAAACAATCCTTTCCAGAAATTCCATCAGGCTACGTGCACATAGCTTACATGGCGCTGAACTCAATCAGTCTTTGGAACAGTCAAAAAAATAGAGATTGTTTGCGCATCAGACCCAGTAGAGTTACTGACACTTTTCTTTTCGAAATCTCGTTTTTGCTGTAGGTATATTATAACACAGATAATTAAAAAACCCCTGCTCAGAGCGTATCTGTCCATAGTGGATGCAGGGGGATTGTCGTTTCATGTATATTATAACACAAAAAAAGGCTTTACAGTCGCCAAACTCACAAGCCTTTTACCACTACTACTAAAAAGAAATTACAGCAGGCAAGCCGTAATAAGGTTTTTAGTTTTGATAATCATAGATACCTCAATTATATCACAATCCGAATTTATATCAAATAAAAAAAGCCCCAGCATAACGCTGAGGACTTCGACCACTACCACCATGATGTCCGAACTGTGGTCTGTCGGGAGGTGATATACTCCTTTTTGTTTTATAGTTTTCGTGGTCTAGTTTAACTATTCGTAGTAGTTTACGAGATCATCTTTATCCCAACATGAGAGCCAAACCGTACCAAATTGGCCAAACTCGAAGTGTCGGTAATAATAGCCGCCGTAATACCCACCGTCAACCATGTCAGTGATGTTAGTTTCATCACCAGCGAAACTAAAGAACATGCCAGCTTTGAATTCTTGGTCAGCACCGTCTGGCAAATCGTTGCCGTCAGCATCTACCCAGTTAACCATTGAAACCGGAATGCCGTTTTCTGTCCAGTCGAATCCTACGGGTGCCAAATAGTCACATTTGATTTGCCAAATACCGTTAACATATTTGACTTCATTGGCTTCATAGTAAGCCTTGGATTGTGGGACTACTGCGGTATTAGCTTGGTTGTTGGTTTGAGGTGCAGTGTCAGCATAGCGCCAAACTTCGATATAAGCTGGTTGATTCCATCCATAGTAGTCATTCCATGGGTAAGTATTGATAGCTTGTCCAACTGCTCCTTGAGTTGAGAAGTCGCAACTGATGAAGTATGTATCATCAATCATAACTCCGACGTGCCCACCAGCTCCACCAGAACTAGACATGTCAGCACCCCATGACATCAAAACGATATCGCCTGGCAATGCGTCCCATGATTCGTTACGGCACACACGATAGAAACCATTATTTGATAGTTGTTGACCAAGTGTTACGGTTGAAGGCAGCCCTTGAATACCGATGCCGGCCTCTTTTAAGGCTTGCGATACCGAACCGGAACAGTCAGCCGTCCCGTCTGTACCATTACGGCTACCGAGCATTGAATAAGTCAATAGTCCTCGATGGCTAACAAACCAGTTAATTAGTGATTGTTGTACACTCATTTAAGAGCCTCCTTATAATTATTTGAATAGCTTGTTTAATTTCCGAGATAGTTCTTTCCAACTCTTCGACTTTTTGTTTTAAAGCGTCGATTTCACTTGTGGGTAATTGAGATTTTGTTACAAGTGGATCTTCCGCCCATTTGTTTTGCTCTAGAACCTGTTGAAAAAAGTTATTATATGTTGGGAATAAGCCATACGCTTGGCTTACAGACAATGATGAAGATTGTTGACTTTTAATTTCACCAATATCATGGCCGATGGCTTCAATGGCCTTGCTTAAATTGCTCATAATTCAACCTCATTAGAGAGTGCTTTTAGCAGAATTATATACACTTACAAGGTCTTCTTGCTCGATAGTATCGAGACGGCCACCTAATTCAGTCATTTTCGAGATAATGCCGCTGTCAGTGTTTCCGCCCGCTGCATTGATTTTATCAGCGATTTCCTTGAGTGTGTCAAGTTCCTCTGGTGCATTGCCAATAATGTCAGCCTTAGCTTGAGTGATAGCTTGCATCAAACGTTCCTCACTGACACCAACGGTCTTATTGGCAATAGATGCCTTAATTTCTTTGATATCAGCACCTACAGCTTGGGCGAAATCATGTAATTTACTCATTTAATTATTCCTTTCAAATTTTAGCTAGGTTATAGATGTTTACGAGGTCTTCCGTCGTATCAGTGCCACCACTGATTAACCCAGATTCTCGCAATTCATCCGCTAGTAACTTTAATTTAGGGCCTTTGTCCGATGGAATAGCACTATCTGCATTCAGTGAGTTCTTCACTTTCACTTTGAAATTGTTAGACGGGAAGATATGTCCATCCAGTTTAATTTCAAGGTAATAAGTGCCAGTAGCTACTGCCTTACCCATTGAGAACGAGAATACCCCACTTTCAACGGTAACATCTTGATACAATGCCACGGTTTCGTCATTGGACAACGTGAGCTTACCAGTGCCAGACAGTCCCATGCGTTTCCCATCGTACCCTAGAATTTCAAAACCAAATACGGAAGTGATGTCCCCAGATTTGAGAACGTCACCCCCTTCGATTTGGTTAATCGAGGTCATGAGTTTAGCCATAGGCTAGTCCTCACGAGGTTCGTTGTAGTTTAAAGCTCGTTCGCTGTCTGCCACACCCTTGGTAGTTGGGTCTGTAACGATTCCCAAAATTACCAAAATCACAACGAAAGTATTAACACCCTCTTGAATGTTGCTAGGGATAGTAAGTCCGAATTGTTGCAACATAAGGAACACTGCTGAGATAAGAGCTACCAAAGTAGCTTTGTTTGTAAACGTAGTTTAAAGTTAATCATTGTCTGTTTTCTCCTTTTTCTTCCTCATTTTCTGAGGTTAAAACAAATTTATCTTTATCGATATTCTTCTTAATGTACTTGTCGATATAAGGGATTTCCACCCCTAGTGCTGATAGACTAGCCAAAATACTAGAGCCGTAAGCGGCAATCATTGCAAAGATAAATGTATCTAGGACACCGCCCAGATTCATGAAAACTGCGAACGGGTAGAATATAGCTACAAACGTAAACATGGCTATGTGACCAACTAGCCCTTTTCTAAATTTCGAGCTCGAAAACTCATGGAAAGCCCAAGCTCTGGACACACCGATGGCAATGTCACTGAAAATGATAACCATTAGCAGGAACACCCAAATGTGTTCGTCAATTCCGTGGTCGTAGAAATCTTTGACCACTTGAAAGATACCAAAGATTCCATCTGGTTTGTGCATTTAACACTCCTTAACATTTTATTTAACCCCCATTTTAAAACAAGAAATTCTTGATAATTTCATCAGCAATAGCCTTGTGCCCTAAATCTCCCGGGTGACTCGCCACACCAGCATTAGTGATGGTGTAGTTTGAACCATCTGGAAGTCTCAACACCTTGCCCATTTCAGACTTGTATTTAGCATCCTTAGAATACTGATAGATGTCAACGAATGTAACGCCCAACGGCTTACAGATACGCTTGATTCGCTCAACGAAGTCTGGTGAAGCATAGTAAATACCTACCCAATAGATTAGTGCTTTTGGCGATGCCGTCCTAATCCAGTTAACGAGGTTTGGAATATCCGTTTCAAGATTCTTGCGCTTCTCGTCGGTGTTCAAGTTATCACCAAACTGCAAAATAACAATATCTGTATCAGGACCTAGTGACTGCTTCATTTTACTGTCGAATGTACCACGTCGATTATTTGGGTCAGATTCCCAATCTGCACCATTACCACGCTCTACTACTGCGCTAGGGTTCTTAGATAAGATGTAGTTCTTAACTAATGTGAAGTAATCCTTATCTGGTGCACTAGCAGCCATACCCATACCTTTAAGCCATGGGTGGCTCAAGATTGAGTTACCAAATACTGCCACACGGCTAGGAATATTTGAAACTGTTGACAGATTGCCATTGTTATCAACTAACAAGCGGAATTTAGTACCATTCGGACTTGTGATCATTGGTGTTTTTTTGAACAATTCAAGCTCAGTAACAATCGGTTCAATCTTATCCGTTTTTGTTTCAAGACCTCTACTTTCTCATTAGCACTCTCGTTAGCTACACGATAGCTGAATGGAATAGCTTGCCCTGTTTCATACATGATTTTCCCAGAATACCCAGCGTTATTAGTAACGTGTTGAGCGTCCTGGATCAAGTTGCGTTCACCTTTAGATGCATAGACACGGTTATCATGAGATTCAAAGAATAGCTGTTCGCCAAAGAAGATTTCCTTATCTTCACCACGGACATTAAGCGTATTATATCCCGCTGCAAGCTGTTTCTGGAACACTCGAGGGGATACAATCAAATCGTTCTGGTCGATGTTACCGATGGCAAAATTGTAGGTACCTGCATCCTTGACATAGACGTTGATTGTGTCGATGAAGCCACGGCTCTTGTCCCATTTTTTGATAGGGCTCATATACCCGAGATTGTTAATCGTCGTTACTTGAGTCGTATCAATTCCAGTGATGTCTGAACCGAACTGCACTTTTGATATATCTGGCATGACGAACGGCACCTTAGAAGCGATGGCACTAGAGCCAAAATCAAGGTTCTCAAGATAATGAGCTTGAGCGTTTCCGCCTTGGATAACCTTAGTAGGTTCGTCCGAAGTCAAGCGACTAATAAGGATATAGCCGTTAGCATCGGGAGTGAAATCTTGATTGACTAACACGTCTGTAGTAGAGAATGTTTTAAGCTTCTTGCCCGAAATGTCAAAGTAATGAGTGAACACTCCACGGACATTTTTCAATCCGTAAGTCATGCCAGCTTGCATGTATAGTTTGGGATAAGTGCCCCATGTCGGAGCGTCGTATGTCCCATTTCCACTACCAGACCAAGCCTTCCCGACCTTGAAGGTGCGTTCATCAACCAATTGTTTAACAACATTAACGAAACTGAGTTCTTCAGGTTTAACATCTAGCGTCAATTTAGGGATTTTAAGGAGAGATATAGCCGTCTGGAAGATTTGAGAAGTCAACGTTAGCCTTCTTCAAGTCCTCAAGAGAAGCATTAAACACTCTAGCGGTCTCGTCTGGCTTAGAAGATACGTATAGCATGCAATCTTCTGGTGGAATGTACTCCATAGTGACTAAGTCGTCCGTTTCAGAGAACTTCTTAACAAGCCGTCCACCATCGCTAGAAATCGCAAATGAAAAGATTCCACGGATATTTGATAGATAGTATTTAAACCCTTTTTTAATCGGAATCGGCATGAAGCGGAGCCATCCATTAGAGGCCCATGTCCCAATTGATGTGTTGTTCCAGAGATAGACTGAACCTTCAATCTTATCTCGTAGAAGTTGCTCGATTGATTCCGTGAAGTCGATGTTGTCAGCTGTCACTTCGTCAACGTTCAACCCTCTGGATTGATAGACACCGCCCTCTTTCCAGTGGCGGTCCCCTTCGTTGAAGTAATACCATTTTCCTGTGTTGCTTGCCACTACGATACCATTGGCACCGTTTGGATAAGTACGCTGAATTTCTTCCAAAGAGCCAAGCACAGCCTTAGGAGCGTTTGACGAAATGGCATTGAGTTTTGACTCAACCCATTTAGTGCTAGCCTTTCCGTCAAGATTCTTAGAAATGTTGTCAAGACGGTCTGGAAGCGTGTTATAGGTATCTCTGGACTTCACGACTTCCATATCTGTATTTCCGCTCTTAGCAGCATCATCGTAGGTGATTTCCATACCTCGAGCGATAGCTTCACGGACATCGGCTCCTTTAGTTTCTTTCGGATAGCGTCCACAAGAACGCTGATTTTATTAGTATTTTCAAGAGGGGTCACATCATCGTATAGATTCAAGCGTCCCTCTGCTTCGTTTTGCGGCATTAAGCACCTCCTAATTCATTTCGTAATCGAGCAATTTCAGCTTCTAACTCACTGATACGTTGAGCACGCTCTTGTTGACTCATGTTGAACGCTGAGAGTTTAGCGTCATAATCAGCCTTAGCGACATTGTAATCTGCAAGGGCTTTGTTATAGGCTTCACGCTCGGCATCCGTCGCATTTGCCCCTGGAGCCGTCGGAGCTTTTGGCTCTACAGGTTTAGACTGACTAGCAGACCTAAGAGCAGACAACTGAGCGTTTAACTGCTCTAGTTTCTTCTGTTTGGTAGCTATCGACTGGTCTAGTTTGAGTTTCTCAATAGAGCTATCAGCTTCTTGCGTTTGCAATTGATAAGCTGATAATGATTGAGATTGTGAGCCGATAGTTAAATCAACCGACTGTGGATTGAGTATATCAATCTTTTTTTCTAAGATTTGCAAAGTCTCAATTCCAGACAGCGGTGCGTTGATAATCTTGTGCTTGTTTCCAATTCTGAACTTACTATATCGACTATCAATCAAATAGCGTTCAACCGCTGAAATCGTCCATTTAGCCAGTGCAATCTTCTGATTCCTCAAATACTGCTTACCACGGGCCAACAGAATGCTAGGATTGTCAATTTCTGTCCAGATTACTGATTTGCGAATGAAACCAAACTCTTTTATCAGCTCTTCGTCAGCCAGATACATCTTCCCGTCATTGACGCTTCGAATGTCGAGCTGGGCCCGTGTAACGTCTGGGCTCTGGTCTTCCTCTTGGCCTTGGTTTTGGCTTTGCAAGTCCGCACCGATTGGGACAATGATTGTAGCGAGACCGTCAAAATCAACTTCACGGCTCGCAGATTTGATGTTTTGGCCCAGCTTGATTGGGCTCTCTTTGGTAGCTCCAATCTCTTTGGTCCAATCCACGTACAGTCTTGTATTGAGTTCTCTTAACGTGAGATAGCCACCGATATTATTGATAATCCGTTCCTTAACCGTCTCCCAACTCGAATCATAGCCGATATAACGGAATGGACGGTCTGACTTACCGTGAACAGTGATATTTCTTGGTGTGATCCGCTTAAATTCCTCGATTTGAACGTTTGCGGAATCAAAGATTATTTTGAAATAGTCCTCAGCACCTTTATTAGGTAGTTTCTGAAACCATTGAGCAGAATCGTGCAGATATGACAAGAAGTCTTCACAAACAACTTTTGAACAAACCCATTCGTTGACATCTCATTGGCCATCATTAAAACTCGACCGACAAACTCAACTTCGTTATCTCTTAAATTGACAACTTCGATGATTGATTTAAACTGGACCATTTTTTGATACATCGTATGGTCCAACGGAATTGCAAATTCTAACTCGTGGATACTGTTAACCGCCTGTTTGATTTCACCGTGCACAATCTTATTACCTCTAGGACTGTATGGGTCGTGAATAACCCTACGGCTTGCAGTAGTTCGGTTAAGCTTATCCCAGCGTCTATCGAGGAAACTAGGCCACCAGTAGATGGCATATCCTGCTTTCTTAGCCAATTCAACAGGACTCTCTGGGACAGTTATCTTTTTGCCTTCAAGATACTCTTTCGAGCCGTTTGAAGTAACTACGTAGAAGTGAGATTGATATATACCACTGTCGCTATTATGGTCGACTGAATTAATAGTACAGTACCAATCATCGCCCCATTTCAGGGCGTCGTACCAAACAAGGTCATCTTGTCCGGATTCTTCCGACCACGTCGGTACTTGCAATCCAGAGATGCCATTGCTAGACCTTAAACCCTTGACACGGATAGCGTAGCCCGTGCTACTGACATTGAAGATTTCAATACTATCGCAAGATACCGTCATGCCATCACCTCATTTGAATAGTGCATTGCTACTGTGCCATTCCCTTGAGCTTCGAAATAGTTGATACCAATATCCAATGTGAGAGCAAAATCTTTGTTCTCACCCTTCTTCAAATAGTAAATAGTCCCGTTGGCATCTTTTAAGGTGATATCCTCACTACAGATGATTACTGGACTGATTGATGTATCTCCAGCGTTGACGAAATAGACTGGTGTCTTCTTCTTCTCGTAACCTAAGTACCATTTAGTCCACGTTGAATTATCCTTTTCAAAGTCAAATGTATCCCAAACATCATCGAAATATTCATCTTCGTGAAATGCGAACGGGTAGCACTTAAACACGATGGTAGCGACCAGATTCTTCTTAATCGGATCGTCTGCTACTTTGATGTGCTTAACCTTGCCCATCCAGTAATAGCGACGGTCGTGAGTATCTCTCAACTTGCGTTGTGTTTTAGTAACCATGCTTGACTTAATCTGTCGTTCAGCAATTTTGCGATTCTCGTAAGTCGTAAATGGCAATTTGAACTCATACGTAATCTCCCTTGACTCAAACACACGTTCTCCCAACGCAGAAGAGAAGTCAAGTTCACCTTGCATGTAAGGGATAGACTCGACAATCTCTTTTTCGTCTGGGGTAGGTGCTTCACGTTTCTGTAAGTACCAACCAGCGTCACGACTATTAAAATCGCCAAACGCTATATATTCTTTGATTTTAGTAATCATAATCTGTGTCGTCCTTTCAGTGTTTTAATCGTATCAATAGCACTGTTGAAATTATTAACTGTGCCACCTACAAGAGCACCGGTATCTAATACCATGTTTTGACCTTGTGCAATTTGTTCCTTGACGTCTACGAGAGCGTCAATCACATCATTGAGCAAGCCAGCTGAGTGAGCAGCATAGGCTTCTTGACGTGCTGAGATTGTAGCGTCTGGCGTTTTATCCCTGAGCACTTCCATTTTCAACTGACTAGCCATGTTTGAAGTAGCACCGGTTAGCATGGCATTAGCTCGAACATTAAACCCATTGACTTGGTCACGGATGTAATCCAAACTATTAGCTACCTCTGGGGCTGATTCGTCAATCCCTCGAGCGATACCAAGACCAATATACCAACCAACTTGGTCACGGAATAAGTGGGAAGGTGAGTGGATTTGGCTTTAGCTTGTGCAGCTCTTTCTGCTTGCGCTACAAGGGCATTAGCTGCCGCTGTAACTGCTCCAAGAGCCGACATCAGACCAGCGGCAAGACCTTGTCCCATGTAAGCACCGGCTGAGAAGAAGGCTCCATAACCGGCTCTAGCTGCGGCTGCCGCTTGGTTAACCGCTGCTTGCGTAACTGCAACTAATTGCTGTCCGCTTGATTGCATGGCTGAGACCATTTGAGCGCCGCCCGTCCTTACCGCAGCAACTACTTGATTCATGCCGTTTCGGACTGCTGAGACAATCTGATTCATGAACGCTTGTGTGCTAGCGACCATTTGCATGCCACTAGAGCGTAGTGCTGCAGTCATTTGCATAGATCCGGACGTTACCGCTTGAACTGCTGACATCATGCCTGCACTAACTGCCATACCTAGTGACATCATAGCTGCTGATAGCGTCATTGCCGCCGCTCCGACTGTAGCGAATACACTAGCTAACATCATGACTTGAGCACTTACCATCGCAAGCCCTGCTCCCGCCATTTGGGCTGAACTAGCAAGCATAGCAAGCTGACTAGATACCATGGTAGCCATCATGGAAACCATGCTGAAACCAGTCTGAGCAGTCATGAGCTGAGCACCAAACACAGTAACCGCTGACCCTGCCATCATAAGCTGGCTAGTCATTTGCATTAAGCTGGTAGCGAACATCATGAATTGAGTGTTTAGCATAGTCAATGATGTGCCAATCATCATGAATTGAGTACCTACAAGCGTTAAGCTAGTACCTAACATGGTTGAGCTAGTAGCCATCATGGTCATGCTAGTAGTAATCATAGTCAACTGAGTAGCTAACATAGTTAAGCTAGTAGTTAGCATAGTCATGCTTGAGCTAATAGAAGTCATGCTAGCAGTAAGCGTCATTGAAACTGTACTGAACTGAGTCAATCCAGTAGCAGCAACCATCAAGGCTGGTGCTAGTGTCATGATTTGCGTTCTAAACGCTGTGATAGGGGCTACAATAGCCGTTAAACCAGCTAGCGATTGACTAGCTTGACTTGAGAATGTGCTGAACGCAGTTCCTGCCGTGGTCAACAACGATTGCAAGTTAGTGAATGATGATTGGATAGTTGTAATCGTGCTTGAGAAATGGCTTAAACCTGCAACAGCACTAGACGCTGAGCTAGACACCTTACTCATACCATTACCAAGATTGGCCATACCAGTACCAGCTTGGGCAAGACCTGCTGAGTTATTACCGATAGACCCAACACCCTTAGCGACTGCCGCAAGAGATGCAGCCATGTCCCCTAGGTTGGTATTGGTAATCTTAACCACACCATTAGCGAGCTGATTGAAACCAGACCCCGCTTTGAGCCGCTGTCCCAATCGAGTTGAACACATTAGCAAGGCTATTCAATACGCTACTAATTGCACTACCAGCGGAAGTAATAACGCTTGAAATTCCTTCAAACGCTGACTTGATACCGTTTCCGATGCCTTGAGCCGCCGTGCTGATTGATGTCCCGACTGATTGCACCACGCTAGCAATTCCTTGCAAGGCTGCTCCGATAGCTGAACCAGTAGCACTGATAATGCTTGCGACACCACTAAGAGCTGTACTAATAGCCGTACCGATACCCATAGCGGCGGTAGCGATTGCCATTCCTGCTGCTGAGACAACTGACGCAATGCCACTAAAAGCAGCACTAATCACACCACCAATGGCCGTGATGATAGGCACGATTTGAGTGATAGCTGTCACAATCGCTGAAATGATTTGGGTTATGATAGGTGCAAGAGTTTGAACAACCGTAACAATGGCAGAGATCACTTGACTAATGACTGGTGCTATTGTCTGAACAACTGTAACAATTCCTTGAATCAAGGTCATAATGACTGGTGCCGTTGCTTGGATAGCTTGGACAATCACTTGTAAGACCATTGCAATTTGTGGCCCGAATTGCCCGATTACTTGAGCAACTTGGACAATGCAATTCGAGATAACCGGTGCGATTGCCACGATAGCGTTAGCTATGATTTGGGCTACTGCCGTAATTGTATTACTGATAATTTGGACAATCGGAGTTACTGCTGTAACTATCTGGCTAATCGCTGAACCTAGAGCGGTAGCTAATCCACTAAAAGCGTCAATGATAGCTGGCAACGTTCCTAAAATAGACGTCCAAGCATTCCCAAACGCTGTAATCGCTGGGGCTGTATTGCCTAGAGCAGTGCCGATAGCTTCAACCAACGGTGAAAGTTTGGCGAGACCTGGTGCCACTTCACCGACTGCCTTAATGACAATACCAAACGCCGTGCCAAAGGCTTCAACGATAGACCCAGCTGCCTTACCGATTGATTCAACAACAGTTCCGAACGCTGACCCGATAGAGCCAATGATTTGTGAAACACCACTAGCATGGCTTGCTAATAGTGAGAACGAAGCCACGATCAATGCAATCGCTGCACCGATTCCGACTGCTGCGATAGCAATACCAGTAGCGAATGAAAGTATTTGAGCTGAACTTAGTCCTTTAAGACCTTGTAAGGCGAATTTCAACCCTTGCCCAAAACCTTTGTAGGTCTCGGCAATGCCTTTGAGTAGGGCTGTCAACACTCCTTTTATCGCATTCCCAGACGATTTTATGACGTTTGACATTCCATTGAACAATTGAGCAATAGTTGACTTAGAACGTCTAGCGCTGTTGGCAGCTTGCTCTGTTCCTGCTGCAGCGTCCTCTCCGAATTTCTTGAATGGATTTAGGCTCTTGATGAAGTCTAACCCTTTCAACGCAATGCCTACCGCTGAAATTCCAGCCTTGGCAGTCATGAAAGCCGCTACCATTGCCAAAATACCGCTAGTGATACCGTTTAAAATGCCTGGCGGAATTGCACTGATAAACCTAGAAATCGCTGAAATAGCTTGAGATATCCAGTTTACAAGCGTTCCAAGAGCTGAGCCAATGCCTGAAATGATTGATTGCATTTCTGAGCTACCCAGCACCTCACCAAGAGATGAACCGATAGTTTTAAGAGCGTTCCAAGTATCTTGCACCGCTGCTTTAAACGATTGAAACGCCCCAGTGTCAGCAAATGAGCTGATGAAACTTCTAACTGATGCTGTAGCAACATTCAAGGCTTGTGAGATGCCGTTAGCGATATCACCAAAGACTGAACCAATGCCCTGCATAAGCTTGCTACCGTCAATCTTGCTAAATAGTTGCTTGATTGAGCTTGAAATGTAAGTAAAAGTCGCACCAAGATTCTTCAAAGCTCCCGTATTAGAGAAACCTTTCCAAAGCGAAGACAAACCACTGCCAATCTTGTCAGCAATGGCGTTGATATCAATCCTTTCGAGTGCATCAGTGAGCCCGACAACTGCCTTGATACCAATTTGATTGAGTTTTTTTCAAATTGTGGCATCAATTTGTTAGCAAGAGACTCTTTCATCCCGTCGATAGCTTGGTCAACGGTCTTGAACTCTGTGGCCATCTTGCTGAAAGTGTCGTTATTACCGACTTTAGCGATGGCATCAAAGAAGTCCTCGGTCTTAATCTTGCCGTCTTGGACCGCTTGAACCATTTCAGCGGTACTCATGCCCATTTCTTTTGCAATGGCGGCAATACCTGCAGGCGTTTGCTCTAGCATGAGTTTGAAGTCTTGCCATTGAACCTTAGGCTTAGCTGCCATTTGGGTAGCTTGTTGGCTCAAGGTTTTCATGGCTTGTTGTGGATTCTCTGCCGCTGCTGCAAGACCACCGAAACCTTTAACGAGTTCCGTTGTATTCTTGGTTCCTACCGCTGCTAACTGAGAGTAGGTGGCTGCCATATCGGACGCCGAATAGATGGTTTTTGTCGCAAAGTCCTGCAACTCGCCTTTAACCTGCTTAATCTGGTCGGTAGGCATGTTGATTTGTTGCATGTTGCCTTCAAAGGTCTTCCACGCTTTGGTAGAACTGTTAAGCTCGCCTACCATGGATTTCATGCCATTACCAAGGGCACTAATACCGCCCATGATAGCACCACCGATTAAGTTAGCGCCTAAAACAGACTTAAAGACCGAACCAACCTTACCGGCTGAACCTTTCAAGCCTTCCAAAGCTCCCTTGATACGTTTAGCCCCACTTTCAGCGTCTTTTCCATCGAACAACGCCTTGATGGTAACTGTACCATCTGCCATAGATTATCCCTCCTTTCTAAAATTCTTCTTCGTATTCTTCATATTCCTCGATTACTTCGTTAGGGAGAGCATAATCTTTCTGAAGCCTACGCATTTCCTCTTTGTACTCGGCTGAGTCGCCCTTTTGCGGTTTCCATTTCCGGATTTTGATAACTTCCATGAATTTCGTACCCTCTGGAAGTCCAGAAAGTAGAGCGTTGAATTTCTTCCAGTGAAGTTTTCCTTGGACATCGAATAGATCAATGCCGTAAGCCTGTAAGAATGACGCATAGATATAATCACCGTCATAACGAATGTCATAAGGTGCCTGCTCTTGCTTGCCATTGCTTGCAGTAGTCTTCATAGGATTACCAGCAAGGTCATACTCGACATGGTTGTCCTCGACCGTTGAAAGGCTGATATGTTCTTCGAAGACCTCGTTGAACACCTCAGACATTTCCTCAACGGTGAAGTCTTCTAAGGTCTCACCAGTCAATATACGAATACCGAAATGCGGTTTAACAAACTCTGGAACATCTTCATCCCTCCACATCTCAAAGAGCCGTAAGACGTTATCAAAGGACAGATTAAGAGGAAATTCTTCATCATCGATTACTAACTTATCCGTTAGTTTTCGTGATAAATCAAGCATTTAGATACTTGTCGAGGGCTGCTTTTGAATTCTGGCTTTCAAATTCCTCTGAAATACCCTTGATGGCTTCAATAAGATAGAACATGGCATTGATTGTTGACTGGCCAGCAAACGCATAGACTTGTTTGAACGCTTCTTCATCATCAAATACTTGATTGAAACCATCTTCTACCAATGCTTTCAACGCTCCCAACGCTTCTTCATCGCTTGTGTCTTGGAACGCTTGCCCTTTGGCTTGCAAGTCTTCACCAACAGCCTTCATGCGCTGAATGTTGCTATCAGACACTGGGAAATTAAGTTGGAACTCACCGAAATCTACAGGGATGACATTGCTACGTTTTTTAATTACTACCATGTTTGTTATTCTCCTTTAATACGAAAAAAAGAGGGCAAGGGCTAAACCCCACCCTCTCAATTGTCTTATCTTTGTTTTATTTAATTAGTGATTATCCACCCACGCCTGGTGAGGTTGTTTCTGATGATGCACCAGAAGCGGCTACTGGTGTTCCAGTAGCTCCAGAAGCAGCACGGCCAGAAGTTTCTGAACCAGCTCCCGCTACTGCTGCGGCTGGTGCTGAAGTGACTTCGTGTTTTCTGGAGTACGTGACCAGTTAACTTGGAACTTGATTGTTTCAAGCTCAGACGCTTCACCGTCTCCTACTTCGATTTCAGAAAGTCGTGCAAGACCTTCTTTATAAGTCTTACCGTCAGCGGCAACTTCTTTGTACCAAACAACAAGATCATCAGCTACTGCATCTTCTTTATCAACGACAAAGTTTTGAGCTTTATCAGCGTAGTCACGGTGTCCCTCGAACGAACGTCCACGAGATTTGGAAGTGATAACCTTCTCTTTAGTCCCGTCACCGTCGAAGTACGCCACATCATCATCTTCTGCGTCGTTTTCTGGTGCAGATTCTTTGATACCCTTGGCAATCCACATATACTTGTCTTCAGTCGGTGGAGTGTCTGGATGTTCTGGGTCGTAAGGTGCGATGTAGTGCTTGCGAATCGCATTTTTAAATTTAGCCATTAATTAAGGCTCCTTTCTACTTCTAGTCTTGCCTGTAAATCAAGCAAGTAAATGTAAAAGCCCTGCTCGTCTGCATCGTTTAGGCTCGGTGTCTCGACGGTCAAGGCTAAAAATGTGTATGAGTTGTTTTTACTTGGTAGCTCAAAGCCAATTTTTGAAAGCTCGGTGTTTATCTTCCACAGAATAGCGTTAAGCATTTGCTGGTCCTTTGATTTAATAGCTATCTCATACGGTAGCGATAGAATCTGAGTACCAGCCATGTCTTCGTCTTCCACTTTGCCGCCCGGCAATGGATAGACTGAAAGACTTTCGTTCTCGGAAAGATAATCAAGCTTGCATTTCAACGGCAGTCCAAGCGTATTGATGAAGTTTGCGAGAACTTCTGAAAAATCGTTATCGTTCATTAGTTAACCCCCATAGCTCGAAGCGCAACTTTACCCCACTCTTTAGAGTGTTTAGCAGACGCTTTTTTTGTCCCAACGCTTGCCAGTTCCTGGTGTGGTGTATTTGCTGAAAGTGAAGCTCCTATTTTTGTTGTAACTAGACCCATAGAATTGAGCCCTTGCATAAGGTCCCGGATATCTAATACCATCGCTAAAAGCTGAACCGCTAGCGCTCAAGGTTCCATCTCTACGAGGGATGAACGGCTGCATGTCGGTTATCATTTGACCAATCATGGCAACCTTTCCACGTTTGACCGCCTCTGGACTGCATTTCTTTTCGAGTCCTTGCGTGTCAACCTTAACGGTCACGTTAGCACCCATTAGATCACCTCGATTTCATAGCAAACACTTTGTCTTGCCTTGGATAATAGACTGGAATGACGGAACGAATCTTATAATCTCGTTTGCCGTCGTTAATCAAGCCGTTTTCAAAACTCTCATCAAGCACCACCGGGCAATGTTTCGGATAGACAAACAAAACACTCGGTTTTGATTCGCTACGGTTGTTAGTTGACCCGCTAACGTTGAACTGCCTATCAAATCTGACGGGTTTAAGGGTTGTGGGCTCATCATATGTTACTTTTCCCCAGACATCCGTTTCACCCGTTAGCTTTTTGATTGTGACTGAATCAACTAGCATGCGTTTGTCAATGACGGTCATAGCATACCCCCCTATAGCCATATCCTGCCCCTTTTAGGGCGTTCAAAGCGTCAAGAGATAGATTATAACGGCTGCCTTCTGTGGACGCCTTAGACGTGTTCTTGTAGCTGATAGAGGTCCGCCCAAGAGACACACTAGAGACTGATTGCTTTTCATCAGCGGTCATAATGCCGCTAGAATCCAGATAGGCAATTTGAAAAGCCGTTGCTAATTTGACGGCTTTCTTTCGATATTCCAGTTCTTTTTCAAAATCAACAAAGTCATAGAGGTTTCTAATAAACATATTGATAGCTAATTCTGCTCTAGCTCGTAGCTTTTCAAAGTTTTCGACCTCATCAAAACCAAGTTTTTCAAACTCGTTTTCAGTTAGATAAGCGATTTTAACCACCTCCATATAAAAAAAGGCGGTGTGTTATCCGCCTTCTAGTTTATTCCTCGATTTCGTAACCGAGATTAAGAAATGCTGAAACAGCGACGTCGTTGGTAGCTGTGAAGCTTACGCCATCTTTAGTCAAGACAACGCCGTTTGCTGTTGTTTTTTCTTCCTTCTTAGCTGCCATAGTTACCCCCTATTAGGCTGATTTGTGGACGTAGATAGCTTTCTTCTTGTTGTCCAAAACGAAAGCGTCGTAACGGATACGTCCTTCAACAAGTTTCCCGTTGATTCCTGGTGGGTTATCGTGAATCTTGTAGTCTTCAAGCTTAACTGGTGATGTAGTAGCTACTGGGTGAGCGATAATGAACTCAACACCTTGAGGAAGGCGGCCCGGTGTAAGAACTACTGGCATGCCGTCAATCATACCAACTTGGCCATTGATCGTAATTTTTTGTCCAAGATCAGACTGTTTAACAAATGCTGGGTCAAGCTTGATAAGTTTGTAGAATTTAGAAGAAACATGAAGCACGCGCCCCGCTGTTGGAACAAATGCTTCTGTAAGCTTGATTTGACCGTCAAGCACTGCTTCATAAGCGTTATCTTTAGTAACTGCTGCTGTAACGATGTTGTCTGTATCAGCACCGCCTGCGATTGTTGCGAATCGGTATGTGTCGATTTCTGGGATAACAACTTCTGAAAGCTGACGGGCAAGAGCTTTCCAGCTTCCATCACACCGTTTGTGTCTTGTTCTGATTTCTTATCAATAGTGAAAGTGAATGATCGGTCTTTTTTCAATACCATTGTTTGAACAGTGTTACCGAGTTCATCCGCTGTACCGTAACGATTGACACCGCTAGTTGTGTAGTCGTTCATTTGTGATGTAGGAACAGAATACACCTTAACTGTGTCAACACCAGTAAAGTCGAAATCTTGGTTAATGATACCAGTTGAAAGAGCTTCTTTTGTGAAACGTTCATCAACCTTGTTGTCAAATTTCTGTGCGTAGTTAACAACCATGTTTTAAATACCTCTTTTCTTTTTATACGCTATCAAAGCCTTCAAATAGGGCTTTATCTTCTGCGCTAATCTCTTGGCCAGCGTCCACTGCGGGATTGCCTGGAACCGTGAAATTAGGGCTTTGCGGTTCGCTTTGAGCTTGGAAGAGGTAAGGGCTAGATTCTTTAAGACCGTTGATAGTTTCTTCTAAGACAGGTTTGCCGTCCTCACCTAGTTCAATCTTGTCTAGGTCAATAAACCTCATAAGGTCCTCGGAGTTGTAAGCTCCCACGTCCTTCAATGCCAAAGCTACCGCATTTGTCTTCTTAACTTGCGCAAGGTTAGCTTCATTCTCAGTCTTGTAAGTGTCAAATTGAACTTGTAAGTCCGCTAATTGTTGCTTAGCTTCTTCACTAGCTCCCTCTTTAGCTTTCAAGTCTTCAAGTGCTTGGCTTTGTTGCTCAAGTTGTTGTTTAAGGCTGTCGTTTTCAGCTTGTAGCTCAAACTTAGCTTGTGATTTAGCGTTCTCAATACTGCCCCGTACGCCTGCATGATATTGTCAATCACACTCTTGTCTGTGATACCAGCTTCAACCAACATATCGCGTTTTAAACTCATGCTTAAAACTCCTTTGTTTTACGTCCGGTGGACTGTATTCGTCCAGTTTTACGACATTTGACAGGTCATGATAGTCTAATTCCTATCAGTCAAGATTTTGGATCACCAGCTTTCTTTTTCTGTTGCTTCCGCAGCTTGATTGCTGCTTTAGCTTGATTAAACGGGTCATCATAGTACCTCTCTCTTGAATAATCTCGATATAAGAATGGGTGCTGTCTCAGATAGTCCCTCATAGCTGCTTGCTGTTTCCTAACTTGCCCCTTGTACTTGCTTATTAGCTCGTCATCCTCAAGTTTGTTAGCAACGTGAAGCATCTCTTTAGACTTTCTGATAGAGCGTTCTATAGCTCTCTGCTTAGCTTGAGCATTAGCATTCTCTATCGCTTGCTCTGGTGTTAGGTCTTTTAGGTGTTCCGGTAAGTCTGGCTTATAGTTAGCGCCTACAACAAATGGCGTTATCTCATGACGGCAGTTAATACCTAGACAACCGCCTGCGCTACCGAAACCATAATCGGATAGCGAATAGATGCGCTCACCTTTCTCTGTCCTAGCAGGGCCATGCGTAACTATTTGATGTTGTAAAGGGGCGCACATTTCACGGGCCGTCGACTTCATCGAGTAATAGAATGTATCGATTCCGACTTCCTCAGCCGGTGCCATTCTAGCTTCACGATAGACCCGCCATGAAGTCGAGCGAATAACCGTCCTAGCGTAAGTGTCAGCTCTCCAGCGTTTCCCTTGCTTGTCAGTAAAACCATAAAAACCCTTATCTGCCCACTTCATAACCGTAGTAGATACGGCTTGAGTGGGGTTCATAACACCAGTAACAACTTTGGCCACTGTTTCCTCGACTATGGACTGATAGACCTTTCTGACACTGACTGGCAGTGTGGTATTGATAAGGTTGTTGATGTCTCCCATAGTCTGATTGACATAGTTAGCTAGGTTAATCTGGATAAGATTGTTATCCACAAAATCACCACCGCCCATTGAATCTAATAGCTGGGTTTGGTGTCCTTGTATATCTGGTAGCCTTCATTTTGAATGACATAGCGTAACTGTCGCTCAGCTACTCCAGACCGTTCAGCGATAAGCTTGATATTTTCATCGTTGAGTAAGCCCATCTCGCTCATTTTTTCAATCTGCCAGATATAAGGGTTATCCTCAAGGCTAGCACTGCCACGCTCTCTGATTCGGTCAACAACTTGGTCGAATAAGTCCATTGTCATTTGATGATAGATGTCAGCTACACGGCTAGCGTCTAGCATTAGCTGCTGATCATTTAGCTTGATAGGTTTCTTATTCGCCATAGGTTATCACTCCCCGTAAATTGACTTATCTTCTAGGCTTCTATCGTTGTTGGCTTCTTCAATGGTGTTGCCGTTGATTTCTGCCTTGATTGCCTTGGCTTCCTCTGGTGTCACGTTAAGGACTTTTTCAATAGCCATTGTGTCAGTTCCAAAGCCTGCGTTAACCACCTTTATCCAGTAATCAAGCTCTGCGTTTCGGTCTGTGAAGACACCATCATCAAGGTTAACGCTGATAGCTTCCATCTCTGGGATTGAGCCGCTATATAAGCCGTAAGCTTTAGCAAGCTCTAGCATAGATATGATTAGCTCTCTTAGTGATTGTTCTACCAGTGAGACAATACTGTTGCGCATTTGATAAGTGTCCGAGTTCTCGCTGACAATCTCTGTCGCCGTCTTCATGCTCTTGCCATCAAACGTAAACATCCCAGCTGACACACCTAACTGCATTTCAAACAATCTCAGACCCTCGTTGATAGCCTTGATATAATCTTCTGAACGGATAGGTGTAGTAAGGTCGGTAATCTTAACGCCGCCGTCAATATCGTTGCTATCGAACTGTTCATAGACGTTCTGACCTACTTCAAATTGATGTCGAACAACAACCTTGCCCCTTCTTCTGTATAGGTAGGCTGAATCAGTTGAGCAGGGACAGCAACACGACGCTGCCCCATTTTGACCTCCCACATAAACTGGTCATAGGTCTCATTTAGAAAATCAATCGTAGTCTTAGCGTTATCAAATATAGATAGACCAAGAGGGCTATTGATATCCTTGTTATTCATGCCAGGGGCTTTCAGATAGGTAAATAGTGGACGGCTTAAACCGTGCAATTCCACTGATTCCTCTAAATCCTCATAAATTTCTGATAGTGGCACCCTCTGACCTACAATGTTTTGATTGTCCGAACGGTATAGCTCGTTTGATACGGTATATTTGCCATCTTTAGACCATTCATGAAGCTCAATTAGCGTGTAATAGATTACTTTCTTACCTTGACCTTTCGTGGTCTTGGTAATGATTGCAGCGCTTGATACATCTTGAGTGTTCGATTGCAGCGGCAGAAAGACCGGCGCTTGCACAAACGACACTCTGACCTGCTCACCGTCGATGTAAGGACGCATTGCAAGACCACCGAGGGCCAGACATGACTCTAGGTAGCGTTCAAAGTTCTTTGTAAACCGGTCATTATTAAGCTGCTCTTGAATAAACTTGTCAGCCGTTGCATCATCCACCTTGATTTCAGCTTGTTCGTTGAATACAAGGCTAGCGATCTTCTTTGAAGCCGTTCTGGCAATAGGCAAGTGATTGAATGCCCTCTTTGAGGTGTGCCGTTGCTATCTGTGTACTTGATAAGTGGATATTTGCCGGCAAAGTATTTCAAACTCTCCCTAATGCGGTCATATTCAGCGATAGACACGGCAATTTTGGGGTGGTCTGTGATATTGGTTAGACTTTCCGTTGTCATAACGTATTTACTCCTTGTGAATAAGTCTTTAATGGTCTGTACTATTCCCATTATTAGCTCCTTTAAGCCTTCAAATCTAACGCTCTAGCGTTGTCTAATACGAAATATTTGAATTCATCGACGGTGTGGTCATCCTCTTTGATTACTTTAGGGTCGTCAGTGTGTATTGTCTTTTCATCATAACGATACATCTTGTGCTCTTCGTAAAATATCTTGTTACTTGGTATATCCAGATAATAGAAACGCCCCTCAGCTAGTAGACTGATAACCATATCAACCATGGTCTGATTCTTCTTCTTGGCCACTGGGTGCCAGCGTTCCCTATAGTCTTTAAAATACTGGTTACGAAGCGCACCCTCTGCACTATCAATGGTCATTTTAAGCTTAGGCACTCGGTACTGTTTCATAATCTTTTCGATAAAGTCATGGATCATAACCGTCAATTCACTCGGTGCCTTCTTAATCACTTGACCAGCCGGGTTGTAATAGAATGTATCCAACAGAATCACATTACCCTTTGCAGTCAAACCATAAGCACCGCATGCAGTCGCTGATTGTTGGTGCCCGGTATCGAGTGCAAATGATATCCCGATAAGCCTATCGTCTGTTGGCAAGCTAGCGATAGCGTGGAATGTACTCATGTTATACACTTGATTACCAAGTCCGACAGCTTCACCTAAGTATAGATAGCGATAGTAGTCGTAATCGTTCTGCTTAATGCGTTCGATATCCTCAAGCATTTGCTCAGTGACGAATCCTAACTTATCATCAAGATAGGTACTTGAATGTGCCAGATAGTTATCATTAGTCTTGATGTCCTCAAACCACTCGTTTATCCAACTATAAGGATTCCTGGGCGGGTTGTACGACCAAAAGAACTGCACAAACGGGGCTTTCTCATGCTTTGCCGCATGAAAGTGACGTTTGATTGGTCGAAGTCTTCAGCATTGTTAAACTCAGCCGCTTCTTCGTACCACACTGCGATGATATTCCCGATGTCATTTGATTTCAGTTTCTGGAAGTCGTCTTGACCGTAGAAATAGAAAGTAGAGCCTGTACGCTTGTGAACTATTTTAAACGGGCTTACAGTGGCTCTAAACTGGCTATCCAGACCAAATAGACTAATGGCCCATTGAACTTTATTAAACACGCTGTCGCGGATTGTATTAGCTACTTTCCGAATGACTACCACGTTAGCTTTTTCGCCTTGCATGATGTACTTAATCATCATATAGACAAGCTTTAGCACGATAACCGAGGACTTAAAAGAGTTCCGTCCACCTTTCAGCACGTTATAAGGCTTTTGAGACTGCCAAACAACTTTGAAATGCGGGTTAACGTTCTTCTGAATGTCAATCGTTGCCATCTGGGATATCCTCCCATGCGTTGATGATATTAACGTTCATAGTTCCTTCAACACCGCTGTCAAGTTGTTCTCTTAGCTTTCTAATCTCAAGTTCTAATTTCTCAGATTGTTTAGCCGTTGGATAGCGTTTCAAGATTTCAACAATCGCCTTGATAACTGTATTGTTGTCAGCCTTCTTCATCAGCCTCTCAACTTCACCAGTCAGCGGATTCATCATCAAGACTTCTTCGTCTCGTTTTCCTCTAGCAATGTCGGATAGTAAGGACAAGGCTTCTTTTGCACTCATGATGTTTGCATCGTGCATTTTCTCGATTTCGGCAGTGATAAAGCTTTTTATTTCAGCTTTTTTCAGCAATTTCTCAGCTTGTGCGCCCGATGTCCTCGGACTATACCCAGCATTAATCGCTGCTTGTGTTCCGTTGCCAAGCTTGATGTACTCGCTAGCAAATAGTTTTTGTCGTTGATTTAGCCCAATATGTCCACCTCCTTCACTGCTAGATTTTTGTGCATAAAAAAGACAACCCACAAAATGAGTTGTCTCCGTTTTTCTTCGATAATATAATAATACCACTTTAACCACTTGTAAGATACCGTGCTTTATCCGTCAAAATACCGAAATTTCAGCATTCCACAACTAATTGACCGTTTCTATACAATTCTGCAAATGCTAGGATAGCATTATTTAGCAATTCTTGAAACGCTGTCCTTTCGAATCCGATTGCTTGGGCAATTTGCCAGTTCGGTTTAGGTGGATAGGCTAGATATTTCTCTATCAGTATTCTGCGATAATCTGGACGGTATAGACCACTAACTGCTTGCTCTATGGCTTCTAGCTCGTTCATTGCATCGACACGCCTGACTGCGATATTTTCCACTGGTCTACTCACTCCACTGCCACCACGGGGCATAAAAGTAAACTCTTGTGTGATCTTCTGCTCAGCGCTATCGTGTGCAATCTCTCGCCAACGTGGGTATTCTCGAAGTTTTCGCTTGCAACGTTTGATTGTTGCTTTTTCATCAATTTCCGGCAATAGCATTTTAAGCCCTCTCTGGTATAATAGTAGTGTTGACTTTCAGAAAGTGCCGGCCAATGTGTCGGTCTTTTTTATTTTTTCGGCTCAGTATTAAGAGATATGAAAAGATTAAGTTTGTGAGCCTTGTTATCACCTCCTTCCTAGCATCGACACCAGCAAAGCCTTTGGCTATTTTGTAATGCAAGATATCAATAAGAAAGAGGGTGTTTCACATCCTTTTTTCTTAAATTTGCTGGGTTTGTTTGGACAAGGTCTGTCAGCTTGTCCGGTGTTAAAAAGTGTGTTCAAGCCACTTAAAATCTATTTTTCTATTTTTAGTGTATTTGACAGACAATGACTGGCAAGGGATTCGAACCCTTGGCAGCCTACGATATAGACGAAATCATTATCGGGGATATTCCCCTTTCGTTTTTGAAATAATACAAGAATAAAGTAGTTGAATCATGGAGATTTCTGACCTATATCTAATTAAGTGTGCAGGCATAAAGCCTTGGATAATCACGTTACCAGTAACACGCTTTAGATTTGTGAACGAAATAAAAAAGGTTCCTCGATTCTAATTGTTTATTTACTGGATTTGGGTGCATCCGCGACCAGTCAACGCTTCAGCGATTTGAATGAAAAAATCAAAAGGCTCCTCGATTCTAATTATTTATTTAACTGGTAATAGCTAGTGAGGGAATCGAGCCCTCGTAAACCGTTCTAGCTACACGCCTAACGCATAGGCTGTATATAAGGCTTTTCTGACCGTGGTCTTATCACGACCTATCCTGCCTTTAGTGCGATATTTAAGAATGATGCGGTCAACTTCATTGTCTAATCTCTCGCTCCATTCGTAGTTATTGAAGACATAATCAATAATCTCGCTGAATAGCCCTCTTGAAAGTAGCCCTTCCATTTGAATTGCCTTTAAAGGGGTTAGGGCAGCTTTCTCCGCATAGCACAGATTGAGGGCGTTTGGGTTCTGTTAGCATTTTTCTGGTCGCACCCTTTAACCTCTCTAATGTAGTTGTTTAGGTTGTTAGGGTGTTCCTTGCGTAGTTCTTCTACTTCCTCACGGAAACGCTTGAATAGCCCCTTTGGCAGTCCTGCGTTGGCTTTATCCAAAACCGGTTTAGTGGTTTTCCCTCTTGTGTAATTAGTAGACAGATAGTCTTGAAGGTCGTCGAATAGTTCATCGGAGATAATGCCTTCTAACCTATCGACGGTTGCCGGTGATATCCTCGCACGCTCCACCACTGCACTGTTAAACGCTTGATATATGATGCGAGCTTGTACTTCACTGCACTGTCTGACTTCTTGAAAATACTGTTTATAAGAGCCTTTTTTGTGTGTTTTTCTAAGTTCCGCATGCTCGCTGACTAATCGTTGATACAGCTCTGGTGTCAATCCGGAATATTTGTATCTCACGCTCATGAGCTCACCTCTAGCAGTTCTGGATTTGTGTGGATGTTTCCGATTATTTTAACTGGACTGTACATGCGGCATAGCGAGCCGCCATCATACGCTCTAAATTTAGGTATCATTGCCCCCGTCCTTTCAGATAGCTAGGAATATCATCCCCAACATTCACCGCATCGTACTGTTCCTTGCTGACAAGGAATTTTCCGTAAGCACCACAATCAAGCGTGTAGAGCTTACCAACCATAGATTTGCCGGTTACCTTACCGTGTAATTCCACGGCATTGTCAGCCTTATGGATAACCACTGTCTCGATAGGTCGGTTAACCACTCGTAGAACAGTAGTAATATTAATGGCTAGCGAGACCACTAACAGAATCGTTGCGACTGCCAGCTCATTATAAATCCTCTTCTTTTGCGATCGTTTAAGATTAGTCATCTATTCACCCCCTCCAAACAGCGTGCGCCAAGCATAACCCACAGCTACGACCATCAAAATAAATTTAATCGTTTCCATCGTCCACCTCTTTCACTTCCACGCCTGAGCAATCGAACACCCACCCGAAGCCGTTCGCTTCTAGCTCTTTGCGGGTGTGGTGTGCTCGAAATCTTTCAAGTTCTGTTTTCGATGCAAAAAGCCATCTTTGAGAGTTCATATCTCGATTAAGATATTTACTGTACCCGGCGATTCCTTTTATTTAACCGTATATCTAGGTTCTTTCTCGACCTCGTAGCCTAAAGTCCAAGCGAGGGCGAAAGTTTCTTGGTTTGTCTCTGTTCCTAGAAATTCTTTTAGTTTTGAACAATCTTCTTGACTTTCATAATTGTAAAAATCTATATCACTAATAAATAAAGCCCGACCCAGATTAACGTTAGTAAATTTACAATACTTAATCCAATCCGCCACGAATTGCGGAACTACTGGTTTAGAGAAGAACGAGTCATATAAATCCTCAGCGTGGGCTATTGAAAGGCGTCCTGCTGTTGCCAATTTCTGTACTGCTTCTTTTCTATCCATTGTAAATACCCTTATTTTCTTTCAACCATCGAGTGAAACCGTCAAAGATTTCCTCACCTTTTTTCAGTTTAAACTTACCGCTATACCTGTCGTCACAATATCTGATATAGTCCGCAAGCGTACCACCATAAAAATCAGTCATCCATCTCCACCATTTCTACCTTATATTTTCGTGCGTTGCGATATTTCAATCCCAATCTGTTCATTTCGTTGATAGCGTCATTCTTGTTGCTGAAAATATGCTCACTGTCAGGCATATTGTCGTAGTAAACGATAACTTTGTATTTCATAGCTTTACTAGTCTCCTTCCGTTTTCACTTGTTCTTCGAGCGTATACTGGTGTTCCGTAGTGACTAACACTATTTACTGACACCCCTAATTGTTCAGCGATTTCACGTTTAGTACCCATTGCCAGTAATTCATCGCCTTTATACAAGGCATATTCCTTCACTTGCATAATTCCATCATCCTCGTTAGTAATTCTTCATCCGGTAATTGCTCAAGTATTAAGATGCGATTGAGTTTCTTTGCACTGATTCCTAGCTTAGCACTGATAAGATCCATGTCCTTACGATTAGCCCAAAACCATCTTGAAAATTCTTGCGTTTGACCTAATACGCTTGCGTGGTCGTAATTGCCTGGAGCGTATACACCGACTAACTTGTCTTTATATCTGCTGTTCATCCCAGTTCCTTGATTTCAAATTCAATGCGTGGGTTAGGACTGTACTTCTTGCGAGCTATTAAACCGCAAACAATACTGTCATCCGTCCAGACGATACCCTTCTTATCAACCTTGTTATATCCAGCGGTCGAGATGCTATCAAACAATGCTTTGACTAGATTGTCAATATCGGGTTTTTTTCGCATGCCAAAGCCTTTCATCCATGAATTTCTTGAATGTATCCCACGTTTTAGCTCTAGCTTTTGGTGTGGGTTTTTTCGATGCGTTCAAAGGTGCCTTCATGTAAAAGGTGACATCAACCATAATCGGGCCGTCGAAGAATTGCCCGTCATATTCTTGCTCAATAAGCTGCGAACATTGACGTCTCCACGCCTTCATTTTGGGGTCTTCATAAGTTCCAAACTTGCTAAATCGTGGCCTTGTTTGCGGTTTGGGCTCGATATTTAAAGTCATTTTCATGCTGCACCTCAGAATGGCAAATCGTCACTGCTGATATCCATAGGGTTTGAATTACCGTATGGGCTGCTATCTCTTGCAAAGTTTGGTCCTTGCTGTTGCGGTGCTTGCTGACCATAAGGCCCTGCATAGCCGTTGTCATTGCCAAATGCTCCCGACGTGTTGCCTTAATTTGCATTTCCACCTTCACGCGCTGCACGGCTTTCTAGCATTTGGAAGTTTTCAGCGACAACCTCGGTTACATACACACGTTGACCTTGCTGATTCTCGTAGCTACGGGTCTGAATGCGTCCAGTAATTCCAATCAATGCGCCTTTCTTAGCCCAGTTAGCCAAATTCTCGGCTTGCTGACGCCAGATAACGCAGTTAATAAAGTCGGTTTCACGTTCACCGTTAGCATCTTTGAAGGTACGGTTAACCGCAAGGCTGAATGTAGCTACTGCGACATTGTTAGGCGTGTAGCGTAGCTCTGGGTCTTTGGTTGTCCTTCCAACCAATACGACATTATTGATCATTGATTTTCTCCTAGAAATTCGTAATTTACAAAGTTATCATCAAGCAACTTGGCGAATTGATGCCATTGATTCTCTCCACCGTGGAACGTAAGAGCGAGATTGACCTTGTAAGGCTCAGCGGGCTTGCTAGGTACTTCCTCGACGGGTTTAGTGTCTTCGATAACCTCACCGGTTTCAGCGTTGACTGCTTTAATTTTCTCGTTAGCTGACTGTTGGGCCATTGCTTCAATTTCTGCTAGGCGTGCCGATTCTGCTTTCGCTTTGGCTTCTGCTTGCTGCTTACGTTCAATAGCTGCATCGCGGTCCTTTTTCATTTGCTGCAAGATTTCAACTAGAGGTGTGTCGTTCTGCACCGCTCTAGTGTATGGTTCCGCTGGCAACTCATAGTCAAGGGCTTGTTCCTCAATCATGGCGATATTTGACTTGTATTCCTCAAGTCGGTCATACTCAGCCAAAACCAAAGCGTCGATTTCTTCGATGGTTTCTTTTTTGAGCTCCATCTTCTTGCCTTTGAAGTACTTCTTCAAAGAATAGCCGTCGTACTTGTCCTTGAAAGTGTCCTTATCCAGTCCGGCAAGCTCGCACTTTCTTCAAATACTGCTCTAACGTGGTCAGCTCGGAGCATAGCTTGGTGATTGTCGATTTCATCACGTTTTGCACGCAACTTGTCAACCAACTCTTGCAATGGCTTGCGTGATTTCTTCAAATTGCCCTCAAATTCTGTGAGCGGGTTCTTATAGATTTTTGAAATCTCTTTGCGTTTAGCGTCTAGCTTGTCGTCAAGCCCTTTATAGCGGGTAATTGCTTTCTTGATGTCACTATATTCAATCTGCTCTAGTTGTTCATCTGATAGCTCGCTAACTGCCGCTTGGATAGCTTTGTCAAATGCTTCAAAATCAAAGCTGATTTTTCCCGGCGTATAGACCGGTTCGATTGTTTCCAAGAAATTGTTTGTTGTGTTGTTCGTTACGTCCTTCATGTCTTATCCCTTCCGATTGTTAATCTGTGTTTGAATGTCGTTGCTTACCACGTTAAAACCTGCCACTAGCAACTCACGGAAGTCATTAAGTTTGTACTTTTTCAAATAGTAATTTGCTACTGTTTCGACTGCTTGACCAGTAATCAAAGCTAGCTCATTGACTTGCTGCATGATTGTGTCATGCTGTTCATTGCTGATAAAATTGGGTTGTTGATCGCTTCTTGACTCGTAGTGTGCTTGTTGCGGTTGCTGATTTTGATATGGTTGTGGGTTGTGAGGTTGGTTTGGTCTCAAACTCTCTTCTGCCACTTCGAAATGGTCCACATCTTCCTCACCGATTGCAAATAGTGCTTGCAAGGCGTACTTTCCGGCGTATGATTGTACGGCTCCTACCCATTGCGGCTCGTTCATTTGCTTTAAGTCTCCGTTACGGGTTTTCAAAATCGGTACGGGAGATAATTCTGCAAAGGCTACCGCTTGCTCTTTTTCCTCTCGATTAGATGCCGTTGCAGTAGCCTTAACAAAAGTCTTGCCTGCAAATTCGACTAGATCATAGTTGACGACAATGCTCCAGTTTGATTTCAAACTCTTAAAAGCGTCGTAAATGTCCTCGACGTGCCTTGAAGCGTACTTAGCTGTACCCTCTTTCTTTTTTTCAAGCTGCATTTTTTGTTGCAACTCCGTGAATGTCATATTTTCCATGTCATCTCCTTTTTTTGTCTAGTGTGATTGTGCCACTAGATTATTTAGGACGGTTACAAGCGATTTTAGAGCCATTTCTTGCCCTTCGACTTTTTTAGGTACCAAAGCTCCCTTTTGAGCTTGGCGTTCTCTTGAGCTAGTGACAAGATTCTGTCTTGCTGACTGTTGATAATCTCGCCCAGCTCACGCCCTAAATTCATGTACTTGTTCCGCCATCGGTTCTCGACTTCATAAGTTTCGTGTTCCATGTTTAATGCCTACCCTCCCACCACTGCTTAATTTGTTACTTCGTCAACAATTCCATGAGTTCTGCAAGCCTGCCTCTCATGGATTCTTCACGCTCCGTGCGTTCGAAGTCCGAGCCGTCAAGTTTAGTTACGTTGTATTCGGCTTCTACGATAAGCACTTCGCAACCAAACGCTTCAGCAAGCTTGTCGAGTTCGTCTTTTTGTTCTTCGTATGGTTCAAGCGGCAAGAATAGTGCCTTTCCCAAACGGTCACTAAACACTGCCGTAAACACTAGGCTCCCTTTGTCCTTGTAACTTTCAAGGAATCCATCTTTTTCAGCGCTGTAAAATACGACTTGTTTGTTATTTTCTTTCATGATTATTCTTCCTCACCTTCGTTGTATTTTTTGAAACTCAATGTCAAACTTGTGATACCTGCTGCGATAACCACAAGACCAAGAGTTGACATGATACCTTCTTTTTCACCAGTATTTGGTAGAGTGCCACCGTAAACGGGTGTATTTGCCGCTTCTTTTGGCTCAGAATCGAGTTTGTAAGATACTGCGGTAGATTGTGCCCCTTTTTCTTTTGGAGCGTCTACGGGTTTGTTAGGCACCTCTTTCGGCGTGCTAGGTTTTTCTGGTGTTGGTTTAGTTGGCTCTACTGGAATTTCAAGCTCTGGCAAATCGAGGATAGGAGCGTCATTTGGAACCGTACCGATAGGCTCGTTATACTCCGGCAACTCTCGCACCTCTGGGATTCCAGGGATGCCGCCCTCAAATTCTGGGATGTCTACTTTTGGAGCTTCACGAGGAATTTCAAAAGTTGGTTCCGGTTTGTTTTCACCGCTGGCATCACCGCGGCCACCGACAAGCTGCACTTTGGAACTTGAATTACTTGTGCTGCTATCAGCAGTCAGAGTCGCCTTGTTCGTTGGGTTTGTGCTATCTTTAACCGCTGTCTTCAATCGAGTTTGGTACCCAATATACATGATGCGGTTAAACTCTTTGAATTTGGCGTCAAAACCGTCAGCTCGTACATTCCATGATTCAAGGTAATCTTTTGCCGAATGGTCGATAACGGTCCAATTGAGTGGGTCTTCTACGAAATAAATATTTTGTGAACCGTCAACAAATTGTTGATTGTTGGACCAAGTATCAGACAACACTGCATTGTTAAGGACTTGACGAGCAGTATTTAAGCGTAGTGTCCAGTTAATAATCTGTGGATCATTCTTGTCTTGCCAACCCCATTTTGAAAGTAATTCGTCTGTTGGAATTGGGTTTCCGTCAGCAATTTCAAAGTTTTTAACTGTTCCGTTGAAATTAACGGTAACAGGTTTGCCCGGTGTCACAACGTCAGTCCACTTAGCGTCAAGTTTCAAACTCATGCGCTTGTTAAGTGGATTGTTTTGAAAGTAGTTGTTAAACGTAGTAACCACGTTTCCAGCTTTCAAGTTAGTAGCAGCATGTCCGATAACTTCTTTATTTGGATTGTAAACATCGAAGTCGTAATCCGTTTGGAAGGTTACCTCTTTAGGTAGGGTCAATGTCACCTTGTCGCCCTCGTTAACCGTGACATCATCTGGAATTTGAATATCTTTATATTCAACTTTGAATGGTGAGTATTTCCCAGTTCCATTAGGGAAATCCACTTCAACGTTTGGATTTTCAACGTTGATTGTGTCGCCTGTTTTAGTCACTGTCGTAGGTGCTGATTGGGCTTCGACCGGTGCTGGTGTAGCTACTTCTGTAGTTGCCACTGGAGCAGTTTCAACTGTAGTAGTTGCTACTGGCGCCGCTGTTTCGCTAGGCGTCACCGTAATATTTCCAGCGTTGTCAGCAGTATAGACATTAGACACCGCTGGTTGTGCGTCCGCCACTGGTTGAGTGGTTTCGTCTGCTGATACTGTGCCAGACCCAATCAATAAAGCTGTAGCAAGTGCTAGCGTTCCGCAAAGCCCGAATGCTTTGCTTTAGTAAATCCAGTTTTTGCGACTGTTTGAGTGTTAAAAGATTTCATGGTATAATCTCCTTGGTGTATTTTTCTTGCATGGGCCCTAACCCATGCTTTTTTAGTGTTCTCAACGTGCACCCACAACCTCGCCGCTTTGTAAATATGTTTTTTTAGAAAGATTTTGTGTGGGTAGTAAAGTTTTATTTTTGGGGAAAAATTATGGGTATAAGCTGCACTCCACGACGAGGTCATGGCTGCACGCTGAAAGATGTTGCTATTTGCTATATTTCTGCTTGAGTCTTTCGCTCTTTTCTTCGGGCGTCTCAACCACCTCGAAAAAATATTCTGGCTCTTTAGTTTTTTTTCTTGGAAAATAGTTTTCTTAGTAGCTTCATGCAATTACCCCACAAGTTGGTCTTCTGGCAATCCATGATCTAGGTTGTAACGCCTAGTCTTTGCTGTGTAAGATTCCCAATGTGGAACTACGTAAGTTTCAGTTTCTTGTTTTTTGTTTGACCAAATCCAGTTAAATAATTTCATTTTTGTTTCTCCTTTAGTTGCTTGATAATGTTTTTGATTTCGTTTAAGACAAACTCAGTGTCTCTGTATTCGTCGTCGCTATAAGCCAGCCCCTCTTTAGCACTGAGTGGATTCCAATCTCTGAAATGCATGCAATCGAAACCGATATAGCGGCCGTCAGTTGGTAGCTCGTCCCAACGGTCGTTAAATGTAATACCGCCATGGCAGTCGATTCCGTTAATGTTGACGCTCAAGCCGTCTGGCACTTCGACATATCCGCATAGATGTCCAGTATAGCCGTGCCTTCGGACACAAGCATGGAATCCGCCAATGACGTAATCCTTACTTCCACCTTCTGGAATGATTTAAATCTTCCTCATAGCGTTCTTGATTAGTCATGTTTACCTCTCTTATTCTTCTAACTACTACTGTATTGTTATCTATTAGTTATTATTGCTAGTTAGTGCCGGTAGGCTCTAGATTGTTGTTAGTTAGTACTTGTTGTATAGTTAGTATTTATTAGTGCCCAATTTTACACATTGCAATTTTACACATTGCAATTTTACACATTGCAATTTTTGGGAACTGTAAAATTTACGTTGTGCTATCTGTGGATAACTCTTTCTCAAGATGTCCCATCAGATACTCTAGGTAGTTGTCTGTTATAGGAACATCTGAGAAAAATCTGTGCACCTCACTCCCTTTTCCTCTACCTAAGCTACGCTTAATCACTCTCATATATCCTGCTTCTTCTAAGATTTTGAAATGGCTATCAACGGTAGTGCGGCTTATGCCTAGCCGTCTTGCGATTTCATCAGGATATACAACCCAATCGGGCTTATTGGTCAAGATGACCGTTAAAATGCCTATTGTTGCTGGTTTCAACCGTTTGTCTTGAGTAAAAGCGTTATTGATAGATGTGTAATTTTCGTTTGCATTCCTGATTATGTATTGCATACCTCATAGTCAAGCCCCTTTCCGTAGTTTTTCTTTGCGAAAACCTATGATGATGTCATAGTAAGCGTGACCGCTTGGAATGACATGTTTAGTTAAATCATCAACTCTGGAACCGTCTGACATAATGTTTACTATGCGTGGCTCCCATTTCTTTTTAACTGATTTCATGCTATAATTACCTCGTGATTTTTTTTGCTAGTCCCTCGATGGAATTGCCGTTCCAGAGGGACTTTTTGATATAATTGACTAAAGAGGTGTTAGAAATGATTGAAACTGTATCAAAACAAGCCAGAACATTGTTGAAAAAGATGATTGAGGTCAGAGATGATTCCAATTGTGTCATCTATGAAGACTATTCAGATTTAATTGAGCAAGATCCACTTGCTACTGAAGAATTAATCTCATTGTCATTCATTGAGCAATACCTAACGAATGATTTCAGAATCACTAGCAGGGGTCTTATCTTCCTCCAGCAATACAAAACTTTCTCACGCCAACTTTGGCTCACCAGTTTCTGGATACCTCTTGCTGTTTCAGTGTTTGGAACTGCCATCACACTGCTTATTCAGAATTGGTTATTTAACTAACAGCCAGAATATTGCTGTGCCAATCACAACTCCGATTAAACTGCCGATGATGGCTAATGCTACATCATATCCGTCTAAGTTCGACTCAAATAAATATTTGAGTTTTTTTAGTGTCTTCATTTTTGCTCCTTTCCTAAACCGTTAAGCGTTCTTGATTAAGAAACTTGTTGACGAAATACTGTTGGCCTTTGCCAGTAACCTTAGTTGTCGTGTTGGTAGTTGTGTGGCCGTCAGCGTGATTAATATTTGTCTTTCAACTCAAACAGTTCTAAATCCATGCTCTTTTGAGTTGGTTGATTCCAAGAATCCCCACGGCGACTAATTAGATAGCCGTTAGAGCGTAGCCACTGAAAGAGTTTGTTTTGACCGATATCAATCCCATTCTGTTTCAAGATTTTAGCCAGCTCACCAATTAGACAAGATGACTTGCTAGCACTGACAGCATCAGCAAACAGCACTTTAGGGCGGTCAGCTTCAATCTGTGCTTCTAGCTTATGGACTTTCTTATCAGCCATGAGCAATGCCCTAGCCATGATTTTCTCTGGGCTATTGAAGTCTTTCTCAACTTGAATGAAGTATTCTCTGACTTCGTGCCCTTTGTTTGTTTTTGACATCATAGCTAGATGTTCAGCCATGCGAATACTAACAGCGTAATCTTGAAGTTCACGAACAGCGCCGTTATTTACAAGCGTAGTTCCAACTACACTTGTAAAGTCTTCGTTCTCTTTAAACATTTTGAAGTTTTGTTCAACCCACTGACTGAAGCGGGTTTTAACTTCTAAACTTCTATGTAAGTCACGAGCTGAAACAACAGCGCTGTCATCTTTGAAATCTATACGAATCAACTCATTCATTTAATCACCTCTTCAATTTTTTTATCATTCATAACATAATATGTAATATCGTCGTCCATTTTTGAATTGGCAAGTTTCTTCTCGGTGATTCCTATTAAAATTGGATTGATAAATTCTTTTGAATAGGCTAATAATTGAATAGTCGGATTTTTATTATCTATTTTCAATTCAATAATCACTGGTCGCTTGCTGCTTTTTTCTTCTGCTAAAATGTCAATTCGGCCATTTTTTATTGCAAATTCACTTTTTACAAATTCAAAATTAGGAAACAGCGTTTCGAAGTTTTGACAGATATAATTCTGCATATCATTTTCACGATTTTCCCTGCTGTTTTCACATTCTAGGGCGTGAATGAATTCTAAATCTAAAAAGTCAATGAGATATATTGTTCCTTGGAACTTATTCAGATATTTATCTTTGATAAAAGTTCTTAACCTTTTGATTTGTTGTGAGCTGTAATTGCATTTTTGCTTTTCTCTAGCTGCCCACAAAAACAATTCTTCAAAAGAACTAAACTCATAATCCTTGTCTAACGTTACATTAATTAATTCGTTCACTGATCGCTCCTTTCTTAATTCTTAACTTGAATTAAATTCAAGTTTTACTGTAAAAAAATATCAGATACCGTACAAATCAGACGATTGAATGTGGTATTTATTACAAATGGTTACCATGTTCTTAGGAGAAATAGAAAGTACGTTCTTCTCCCAAGCACTGACCGTTTGAGCTGTCGTACCAACGCTTTTCGCAAATTCTTCTTGTGTCAGATTATGACGGGCTCGAAGTTCTTTGATTGTAATCTTTGGAACTATTTTTGTCATTTTGTTCCTCCTCTCTAACTAACTTACAAACATATTGTAACTTGAATTTAATTCAATGTCAACAGTTTTGTTGATTTTTTTTCAACTTTTTTTTAGTTTTTTATAAAACAACTTGAAAGTTAGGAAAGTCTACTATATAATACTAATATAAACAACAAGGAGAAAGATATGGATTTGAATAAGCAAAGAGGAAGTAGAATTGAAAGATTGAGAGCTAACAAGGGCATTAGTCAACTTGAATTAGCAAAAATGTTAGGGTATAAGTCTGACTCAACTATTTCGAAGTGGGAAAACGGTGCTAGTATTCCGACGGGGACAAAGATTGTAAAATTAGCTCAAGTTTTAGGAACTTCCACGGACTACATCTTGTATGGAGTCGAAAAAGCCTGCTGTCTCTGATATTCAATCTATCTATGATGACCTAAATGACATAAACAAGAAAAAAAGTAGTAGATTTAGCTCTTACTTTGCGTGATAAACAAAATAGAAAGCCAATTCAAATGACTACTGTTTTTTTATCACAGGCTTTGTTTCTGCTGGTAACGGGGTCATGCAAGACGACTATGTAGACGCTGAAATCACAATTCCCTCTAATGTGGTTCCTGATGAATTTGATAGCGTTGCAAAAGTAATAGGCGAAAGTATGTCACCTAAAAATTAAAAGACGGAGACCTACTTTTTATCAAGCATACCCCGCAAGTAGAGAATAATGATATTGCAATTTTTCAAGTTAACGGCGAGAACTATGTCAAACAGTTCAAATCAAACGGGACACCATACCTGAAATCACTTAACCCCGACTACGACAATGTCTATCTTTCAGAAAATGACGACATCCGAACGATAGGGGAAGTCGTAGATATTTATAGAGTTTAAATTATGTGCAATCACTGAACCACATTAAAAGCTGGGAGGAAATTTTATGAAAAAATTATTGTCTATTGGCTTAATAAGCCTTTCCATTGTAAGCCTTGCTGCTTGCTCTCAAGCCAAAAGCACGTCTTCTCAAACTAGCTCGACTTCAAAGGCTAAAACTGAGCAGTCAAGTGAGAGCAAAGTTCCCAAGGAGTACAAAACAGCTGTAACTAAAGCGAAACAGTATGCTAGTACCGTTTATATGTCTAAAGAGGGATTGCGTGCTCAACTAGTAAGTTTTGATAAATACTCTCAAGAGGCCGCTGACTATGCTGTAGAGAATTCCGGTATTGATTACAACAAACAAGCTGTTGAGAAGGCTAAGCAATACCAGGAAACAGTAGCAATGTCCCCTGAGGCAATCCGTGACCAGCTCGTAAATTTCGACAAATTTACACAAGAAGAAGCTGATAATGCTGTCCAAAATCTGAAATAAGACAATAAAAAAAGCCCTATAATCTCCCTCGCCAAAGTTTGATTATAGAGCTAGCATCACAGAAAATAGAAAACAGAAAATACACTAACAGTAAGGCAAACCAACAAGGTTATGTTTTCTTTTTCTGTACCCATTTTATCAAAAAAGAGGTACAAACACAATGGCAACACATAAAGTCGCTATCTATGTCCGAGTGTCAACCACATCGCAGGTTGACGAGGGCTATTCAATCGACGAGCAGAAAGCGAAACTGACAAGCTACTGCGATATTAAGGACTGGAATATATACGAGATATACACTGACGGCGGTTTCTCTGGGTCTAACACGGAACGTCCAGCGTTAGAACAGTTGATAAGAGACGCAAAGAGAAAGCTGTTTGATACTGTTCTAGTGTATAAGCTAGACCGGTTAAGTCGTAGTCAAAAAGATACACTCTATCTGATTGAAGATGTCTTTCTGGAAAACGATATAGAATTTGTCAGCCTGCTCGAAAACTTCGACACATCCACGCCATTTGGTAAGGCAATGATCGGGCTCCTCAGCGTGTTCGCCCAGCTTGAAAGAGAACAAATCAAGGAACGGATGCAGTTAGGCAAGCTAGGTCGGGCAAAGTCCGGCAAGTCTATGCAGTGGGCAAAGACATCTTACGGCTATGATTACATCAAAGAGACTGGCACGCTCTCAGTCAATCCATATCAAGCCCTAATCGTCCGAAATGTTCGAGTGGTATTTATCGGGTATGTCGATAACCAAGCTTAGAGACGCACTCAATGAGCAATACGGGCAAGATAAAGAGTGGAACTATAGAACAGTTAGGGTTATTCTCTCGAATCCGGTATATTGTGGATATAATCAATTTAAGGGTCAGATATTCCCTGGCACTCATGAGCCTATTATTTCCGAAGAAGATTTTAACAAGACGCAAGAGGAAATTAAAACAAGACAGAGAACAGCCGCCGAGCGATTCAATCCCAGACCATTTCAAGCTAAATACATGCTTTCTGGAATTGCTCAGTGCGGCTACTGTTCAGCCCCTCTTGCTATCAAACTGGGCATGAAACGAAAAGACGGCACACGCTTAGTTAAGTACGAGTGTAAACAACGACACCCTCGAAAAACGAAAGGCGTGACGGTCTATAACAACAATGAAAAGTGTGATTCTGGGTTCTATTTCAAGGATGATATAGAGCACTTCGTCCTAACTGAAATCAGCAAGTTGCAAACTGATTCAGACTATATCGACAAGCTATTTTCAAATACTGACAAAGAGACAATAGACCGTGATAGTTACCAGAAACAGATTGATAATCTGACCGCTAAAATTAGCAGGCTTAATGATCTATACATAGACGATAGAATTTCACTAGAGGAATTACAGAAACGCTCAAGCGACTTCATGGCAGAAAGAGCAGCTCTTGAAAAAGAACTAGACGCTGACAGCTCTGTTAAAGTCGTAGAACGAAAGGAAGATATTAAACGGGTACTTGATACCAAGGATATCTTTACACTTGACTACGAGCAGCAAAAAACCATAGCACGCGCCTTGATAAGCAAAGTTAGAGTTACTAGTGAAACCATCGTTATTTTATGGAAATTATAGAGCGTTTTAGTAACCTTC
>BNJV01002482.1_pt1 | contig 38717 bp, 52 predicted proteins | sample 8540591 | NCBI WGS metagenome assembly BNJV01 (sample SAMD00202457, study PRJDB9452) | human saliva metagenome | host: Homo sapiens
TGAAGCAGATAAGTATAAAAAAATAGATAAAGCAGTTAGTGTAATGAAAGAATATAAAGTGAACGAAAGAAAGATGAAAATGGGATAAAATTAGAAAGGGATTCGTTAGCATTATTGAATGCGACAGGAACAGAATTAAGCATAAAAGATTGATGAAAAAAACACGAACTACAGAAGAAAGTTTGTTGTTTAGTACAGAATATACGGATTTAACTAATGTAGCAAATAAGGAAGAAGTCTTTTTTTAAAGGGAAATGTGGAAATTCCAAAAGGATTATTTGAAATTGGGAAAAAAATATGAGCTAAAAAAATAGGAAAAATATAAGACAAAAAGGATTTGGGAAAGTAGAAATTGAGTTTAAGAAATTTACTGATGAAAATGATAAAAAAATATTGGAGAGAGAATTAAAGAATTGAATGATGAGATTAAAAAAAGATTTTAAAGAATTCGATAAAAGAAATGATAAAGAGAAAGTTTATTTTTGGAGATGAATTATTAAAAGAAGAAAAACAAAAAAATTGATAACATTTGATTTTTCTTTTCAGATATGATTTTTGCCATTTAATGAAGTTAGTAATGTTGGAAAACAAATTTTTGGAATTATTTGATGAAAATTTTGGAGAAAAAAATTAACTTTAAATAATAGAAGAACTTTTTGTGAATGTAGAGAAATTGAGAGGATATAATATCATAAACAATTCAAGAAAAAAATGGATGAAATAGTTATAACTCAAGGAAGTGTAATTTCTTATTGTGTTGATAATGAAAAATTTAGAGGGAATTTTGGGATATTTAGAAAAAAATAGAGGAAAATGGAATTGGACTTAGAAGAAATGAAGGCTTTTGGAAGAGTTAGAATTTGTAGTGATAGAAAATGTGAAAAATAGGAAATTTAATGTAGGAGAAGATTATGTACAACTTTATACCTGAAAGAAAGAATAAAAAATAGCAAAAAAATGAAAGTTTAGAGAAGAATTTAAGTGTAGAAGAATTATTTTTTTAAAAAGATATTGATGAAGAATTTGTGGATAATTTAGAAAAAGAGAAAAATTTTGAAAAAAATTTTTAGAAAAACGATAAATTTAAAGAAATAATTTCTGATATAGAAACAGAAGAAAAAGGAAATGTTAAATCTGGCTCAGTTTAAAAAGATTTTTACGATTTTTATAAAAGAAAAAAAAATTTGATTTTTATGATGAAAGAAAAAAAAATAAATAGATTTTTATTGATAAACAAAAAGAGAAAAAAATCGCAACAAAAATTTTTATGAGTTTGTAACAGGAAGAATTTATTGAAGAACCTTTAAAAATAAAAAGAAAAAGATAAAAAAATTAGATGAAGAATTTAGAAAAATTAGAATCTAAAAAAATAAAACAAAAGTTTTCAAGCATTAGAAAAAAATATTTGTTATATATTTTTGGAAAGAAAAGAATGAAAGAAAGAAATTAGATAAAATAGAAAAAAATGGAGGTAGAATAATGGATTTTTTTCAACATTTAAAAAAATAAATATATCTTAACAGGGAAAAATAGTTGTTTTGAATGCTCTACATATAGGAAGTGGAAGAGAAAAAGATGATAGAGATGCCCCTTTTATATCATTAGATGATGATAAAAAAATTTTTTTATATTCCTGGATCAACTTTTTAGAGGATATTTAAGCACAAAATTAGAAAGATTTTTTTAGATAGTGGGAAATGGATTTTAAAGATATAAAAATAATGGTGAAGAATTAAATGAAGCTGATGTAAAATTGATATTTGGGATATACTAATTTGGATAAATTAGAAACTAAAAATTAGATGATAAAGATAATGAAGAAGATAGAAAAATTTTTAAAAAGAAAAATAATAGAAAAAAATTCAAGATAGAATAATAAAGAAAATTAAATTCAAAAAAATTTAAAAGGAAGTAAAATCTTTGGCTGGAAGAATACATATATCTGACATGCCTGTATTAAAAAAATGTCAAATATATAACAAGAGATGGAATAAAAAAATTGATAGAAATACAGGAGCTACTGAAAAAAAAGAGCAAAAATTTGATTATGATGTAGTTCCCTGCAGGAACAGAATTTGACTTAAATATTGAATTGGAAAAATATAGAAAATTACCAATTGGATTTAATAGGATTGGCGTTGAATGATATTTTAAAAAGATAATGGTGATTTATTTGGTGGTAAAACTTCAAGAGGAATTGGAAAATGTAGATTAAAAAGATTTAAAAAAATGAAAGTATGTGACATCAGATGATAAAGAAAAAAATTGAAAAAAATATTTTTTTGAAGGTAAAATTTCCATATGAAATTAAAGAGCAGGAAAAAAATATTTAAAAACAGAGAATCTTAGTTTAGATTAGGAGGAAGAAAAATGGGCAAAAAGAATTTTTTTAAAATTAGAAAATAAAGTTGGTTTTTAGAATTAGAAATTGAACCTATTTTCTCCTTTAATCATAAAAATTGGGAGATGGTTCTGAAGAAGAAAATAGCAAGAAAAGAAAAAAAGTGAAAGTGTAATATCATTTGTGACTTCAGATTCTCCAAGAGGGAAATTTAGTGAAAATATGATAAAAAAATGAAAAGAAATAGAAGATTCTAGAGAAAGGAGAAATATTTATTCCTGGTTCTACATTAAAGAGGGTTATTTAGAGAAAAAAATTTAATAAAAATTTATGATATAAAAAAAAAGAAAATGAATCAGACTTTTAAAGAAAAAAATAAAAAAATCATAAAGAAGTTGATAATTTATTTGGTTGGATAGAAGGAGAAGAAGCTCAAAAAGGTAGAATTTTTTTATAGAAGATGCTTATCTTGAAAAAAAGAGGAATTGAGAAAAAAAATTTTTTTATTTAAAAAAATATTGATGAAGCATTGAGTGAAGTAATAATGAAAAGAGACATAACTCCAATAGATCAATTTACTGAAAAAGCAGTTGTGCCATTGAATTATGAATGTACAATGGAAAAAAATTTGAAACAGAATTGATTATAAATAATATTAGTTTAGAAGAAATGAAAAATATTTATTTTTATTTTTAAGAGATAGTCATTTAGGAGAAATTAGATTAGGGAATTCTAAAACAAGAGGATTTGGACAAGTAAAATTTAATATTAAGAATATGGTTATTGAAAAATTATAGAGATAAAACAAAAATTTTGTAGTTAATTTAAAGAATTATTTTCGAGATTGATTTTTTTAATTCAATAAAATTAGGAAATGAATTTTTTTAAAGAGAAAAATTTGAGGTTAAAAAAAGAATTTAAAGAAATAAATGTAAAAAAATCCAAAATGAGTTTATAAAGGCACTTTTTAGAGAGGTGGAATAATGGAATTTAAAAGAATTTGATAAAGAGAAAATGAAAGAAGAATTACGAAATGATATTTATAATTTAGTTTATATAAACTATGAAAAAGAAAATGGAATAAAAAAATATTTAAAAATGAAGGAAATGCTTTTAAATTTACTATCTGAAAGTGATTTTGAAAAATTTTTTTATAAGATTTATATTTTTTTAATAATAATTTTATGAAAACAATTTATAAATTTGGAGAAGATGATTATAGATATTCAGAAGTAAATTCAGAAGACTTTGATGAAAAATACTAAAAAAAGTTTAGAGAAATATTGATAAAAATTAAAGAAAATCCAGATGGGAAAAAAAGTTAATCGTTTAAAAAGTTTTAACTGGAGAAAATAAAATTACTAAAAAAAGAGATTGTTCAGTTTTCTAGAATTTTTTTGGGAGGTGAAAAGAAATTGATAGGTAAAGTAATTGGAATGGATAATTCTACAAGAGAAGTTGAAATAGAAGTTCGAGGAAAAAAAGAGAAATATATTGTGGGAAAAAGCGATCTTTAATCAAAAAAATTCGAGATAGGAGATACTATAGAATATAATCTTAAAGGTAAAAAAATTTTGAGTTTATAAAGAAAAATTAGTGATGAAGAAATAAAAAAAGCAGAGATAGAAGTTTTTTTCAAATAATAGAAATAATAATTTTTAGAGGAAACAAAAGTAATTCAAAAAGAACCAGTAAAAAGTGAAAACAGTATCCATATAATTTTGTTTCTCTTAAAGACAAAAAAATGATGTTGTGGATAGAGGAGAAAGAAAAATTAGGAACAAATACTGGAAAATTAGTTTGTAAACTAGTAAATAAAAACACCTTTATTCATAATGGGAGAAAGTGAACAAGATAATAAAGGACATACTAAAGAAACGCTTTTATAGAGAAAAAGGGATAACTATAATTCCCTGCAAGTTCTTTTAAAAGGTGCAATAAGAAATATAATAGATGTTTCTGACAAATAGTGTTATTAGAAATGTAGAAAGATGAAAAAAATTAGAACAAAGAATGGGGTGCAGGGTAAATTTGAATCTGTATTTGGAATAATAGAATCCCTTCCAGAAAATGGTAAAAAAATGGAATAATTGTTGAAGCAGAAAAAAATAAAAAGTTAAGACGAAAAGATAAGATAGAAAGTAGGACATAAAAAAAGTTTAAGTTTTGAAGATAGAGGTCAAAGGAGTTTTTCAAAGAAAGTATAGTTATAAAAGATGGATTAATAGAGAGAGTAAAATTAAAAGATTCAATTTATAATTTAAAAAGAAACTGAAATTAAAAATAAAACCTGGTGTAACAATAGTAGAAAAATTGATTAACAATTCTAAAGAATATAAAAAAATTATTTAACAGGTAATGAAAAATGGAGTTCAAGGAGTATTATGGTTTTCATCTCCAATTTTATGGAAAAGATACATGAAAAAAATTGTTAATACCCAAAAAAATGGAAGAAAAATTTGAATTCTCAAAAAGAAGAATATGAAGATTTTAAATATATAATAAAACAAAGAGCTGAAAGAATAAAAAAATGGAAAAAGATATAAATTCAAGCACATTTTATTATGATAAAAATTTAGAGATAGGTGATCCTGTATTATTTGAAGTGAAAGATGGGAAAAATGGCAGAACATTTAGCTTTTTTTCTGAAATTCCACGATTGAGATACCAAATTTTTCTCCATTTGATTTAGTTCCAGAAGAATTTCGTCCAGGTGATTCACTAGAAAAATTTATCTTTTTCAGAAAGATTATTTGGTACAACAGGAGATAATACAAAAAAAGATGAAGAGAAAAAAAGATGAGTTAGTTGCACTTTCTGGAAGAGTATTTTTTTGAAGATGCTAAAAAAATTATAAACCTGAGATGATAGATAATGGAAAATCCAGTTACTTTAAAAGCATTTGGGAGAGCTACATCCCTACTTTAACAACCTTTTATTTAGATAATATTGAGAAAAATTATAATGAAAATAAAGGTGTTAGTATTCGAGGTAGAAAAATTTTATTGGCATCATAAGGAAAAAAATTGGAAAACCTTTTTTTCAGAATACAGGAAAATCAGTAGAAATGCCAAAAGATAAAAATGGACAAAAATAAATTTGCATATAATTCGAGTTTAGAGTTAATGGATATAAACAATGAATTTGAATTTAATGTTAATTTTGAAAATTTAACGGATGAAGAACTGGGAGTATTGATTTATGCTATAGAGCTTGAAGATGGATTATTGCATAAAAGTAGGTAAAGGGAAAGCCTTTTGGATTTGGAAGTTGTAAAATTGAAATAAAAGAATTTTTTTATTGGAAAAATAAAGATAAATATAAAGATTTTTTTGATTGAACCTTTTGAAAAAGAAAGTAAAAAAAAGAAGACTATATAAATAAAGCAAAAAGAAAAAAAGATATTTTGATGAAAAATAGAAAAAAATATTAAAGAATTAAAAAGCGATACTTTCTAAAACAAATGATTTAGATTTTTAGTGAAAGTCCATTTCCTGAAGATATTAACAAAAAAAGGAGAAACGAATAGTTTAAACTGGTTTGTTAATAATAAAAAAAGGAGATAGAAAGATAGTTTTATTATCTATATTGGATAAAAAAATCCAAAATAAAGAAATTTAAGGAGTTCTACTAGTGAAATACTCAATATTAAAATTCAAACGAAACGAAACATATACAATGAGAGATTTGGAAAAGCTAAGAGGCTTTTTTTAGCGGATAAGTATAGAGAGAATACGGTTTTTTTCATAATCATTTGTCGGATGGCTATAATTATGCATATCCTAAGTTGCAATATAAACTGATTAAAAAAATATGCTTTCTATAATGGGAATTGGTGAAGATGTTACTGAGATAAATAAGAAAACTTTTTGAAGAAATTGATTATTTGAATATTGATGGGAAATTTGATTTTTTTGATATTCAGAAAGGAAATTGAAATTTTTTGATGATGAAATAGAGTTTACGGGGGATAAAATGTATGAATATAGATTTGTGACGCCGTATTTACCATTAAAATGACAAAAAAATTTTTTTCTAAATACTTGAAGAGAGAGTACACATTGGAACAAGCGATTACGAATAATATTTTTAGAAGTATTAAAAAGGTTTGGGAATTTGGCTTGAGAAAGAAAAATAAAATTTATGTTTCGGCAGATTTGCAAATAACTTCAAGAGATTTGAAAAAAATGTAAATATGATAGCATTTATTGGAAATTTTTATACAAACATCAAATTTCCAGATTATTTTCTCACTTGGAAAAAAAAGAAAAAGTTTAGGTTATGGAACGTTTGTGAAAGTCAAAAAAATAAATTTTTTTATGAAATTATATGAAACTAAATATTTTTAATTGATAAAACTAAATAGATATGGTAAAATGAAATGTGGTTATTATTACCATATCTTTATATTTTAATTGTAATTTTTTTCTTGCTTGCAAAAGTAGCTAAAATAAAGGAATTGGGAGATAAAAAAAGTTACGGAAACAAGTGAAAAAAACAATAAAAAAATCTTGTCATATATCTGTTAATTTTAATAGAGTTAGATTCTCAAAAAAACTCTATAAGAGTTGAAAAATAAAGAGTCTGCTCTGTAGAACGGATAAAAAGAAAGAGAATCCAGTAGAATAAGGATTGAAACGTATATATAGTCCAATCAGCTAACTTAAAACTATTCTACTTCATAATAGAATAGAATCCAATAGAATAAGGATTGAAAAAAAGAAAAGATTTGGAAATTTGGCTTGAGAAAAAGTTAAAACAAAATATACTGATGAAATTTATGGAGATTTAATCTATGAAAAATTATAATATCACCAAGCAAAACTAAAAAAAATTAACAATTTAGCAATAAAAGATAGTGGCTCTTTTGACTGAAAAAGAGCCTTTTTATCTAGAAATAACAAAGGAAATTATTGAAAAAAATAAAAACCTTTTTCTGTAGAGGAAATTGAGAAAAAGTTTAAATTAAAAAAATGAAAAAGGCACAAAAAGTTATTGGAATTTTTATAAAAATTATGAAAACGAGAAAAGTGGAAATGCTTTTGGCAAGTTATACTGGTGTTGCGTATAAGGCTATAAAGATTGAAACGTTTGATAAAAAGTGATTTTGAATATTTGGAATCGCATTTGGTTATTTTGTCTGCTTTGTATGGGGTTTTAACGCCTTATACAAATGTGAAGGAATATCGGCTTGATATGACAAATTCAATTTTTTTGAAAGTAAGTCGCTTTTATGAGATCTGGAAAACTAGCATTAATGAATATTTTGAGAAGGAAGATGTTATTTTAAATCTTGCGTCAAAGGAATATTCTAAACTTATAAATCCTGATAAATTGATTGATTTTGAGTTTTGGGAAGATTCAAATGGGAAATTGAAGCAAGTGAGTACAAACTCGAAGAAAATGAGAGGCTTTACTTTAAATTATATTGTGAAAAATAAGATTAGTGATGTGAAAAAAATTGAGAAATATTATTTTGGATGGGTATGTTTTTAGTGAAGAGATGTCGGATGATAGAAAATTTGTTTATGTGAAGAAATGATAAATTTGAAAAAAAGAGGATTTTTTTATTTTTCCTCTTTTTTTGTGAATAGTAATAGAAATTATTGATGAAAATATAGTATACTGGATTAAGAAAAATTAGAAGTTATAAAATTGTAGATTTTTTTAAATTTTTGTAAATGGAGAAAAAGATGATAAAAAAATAGATGTAGAAAAAAATAAATAATTGGGATATAATAAAAAGAAAAAAACATTCAGAGTGGTATAAAGAAAAATATTTTTAACAAAAAAATTGAAAAAAAGCTTGTAAATTTTTAGAGTCAAAAAAAAATAAAGGGAGTTCAGTAGAAAAAAATATTTATATTTATTAAAAAAATAAGAGATAAAGGTGGGAATTTTGTTTTAAACGAAATAAAGAAAAGTTTTGAGTATGAGAAAGAAGAAGAAGAGTTTTATAAAGTTTTATTTAATAAAAAGTTTTTGTAAAAAAATTTAAAAAAAGATTTGAAAAAAATGATTCAAAATGCTATAAATATAATATTTTTACCAAAAAAATTGAAAAAAAGCCTATGAATTTTTTTAGAGTCAAAAAAAGAATAAAGGAAATTCAGTAGAAAAATATTTATATTTATTAAAAAAATAAGAGATAAAGGTGAAAAATTTTTGTTTTAAACGAAATAAAGAATAGTTTTTAAAGACAGGGAAGAAGAAAAAAAGTTTTTATAAAGTTCTGTTTAATAAAAAGTTTTTGTAAAAAAATTTAAAAAAAGATTTGAAAAAAATAATTCAAAATGGTATAAAGAAAATATTTTACCAAAAATTGAAGAAACTTGTGAATTTTTTTAAAAATCTAAAGAAGATAAAAAGTAATTCTTTGAAAGAATATTTAGATAAACTAGAAAAAAATAAAGAAAGAAAAAAAGATTTTGAAATAGAAAAGAAATTTGATAAAGATTTAATAAAAAAAGATTAAAGGAAATAGATTTGCCTAAAGAATATTTACCAAATAAACTTTTTTTGTTTATAAAGAATATTTACCAAATAAACTTTTTTTCATTATGAAAAAAATTATATAAAGGAGATTGGAATAGACATGAATTGTTATCGTTAATGGGAATAGAAGTATGTCCGTATTGTCAAAGAAATTATATTAGTAATTATGAAGGTTATGAAGAAAATAATAAAAAAACGAAAAACTAAAAAAACAACAGCACATTTAGATCATTTTTTTATCCAAAAAGCACATTATCCATTTTTTTAGCTTTGTCTTTATATAACTTTATACCTAGTTGTCAAGTTTGTAATAGTGTATTTAAAAAAAGCAAAAAGAAGTACAAAAATTCTATTTATCTGTATGAAGAAGGTTTTGATGAATTAGGAGTAAAATTTAAGACTTCAAAAGAAGCTATATATGAAATTTTTAGGAGAAAAAGATTCTGATTTTTTTCAGTGAAAATTGATTATGAAAAATCTTGAAGATGAAGAAAATAAAAAAAGGTGGAAAATAGTATTGAAATTTAGGATTAGACAGTGTCTATAAAAAAATCACATAATCAATATATTCAAGATTTATTGTATACTATTGAGAAATATCCAGAAAAATTATTTAGAGGCTTGTGTAGAGATGTTTGAAAATGATAATGACAAGAAAAAAACAACTTGAAGAATATTTTTAAAGATATTGTGAAAGAGCCATATAGAAAAAGGATAGAAAATGGAGAGCCTTTGGCGAAAATTGACTAAAAGATATTTTAGAGGAATTTAATATAAAAAAATTTAAGGAGGGTATGGAAATGTTTCCAATATATATGTGGGTAAAAACTATAAAAGGGCTGGAAAATTTTTGGAAATTACTTTTTGATAATAATTATGAAATCAAATTTAATGAAAAGGAAGGAACATTAGAAATTAATAGAAAATGTGAAACCTGTAAATAATAATATAGAAAATTTTTTTATTCTATTGATAAAACAAAGGGAAATATAGATAGTGTTAATTTGTTGATTGGGAAAAAAATGGGAGTGGGAAGACAAGAGTTTTTAGAGTTATTAACATTAATGAAGAAAAATAGAATCAGAGAAGATTGAGAGAACTTGTCAGTTATAAGAAGAGCGTCTTTATTTCAAAAGTTCAAATATAGTTTTATCAAAAATCAGATTGTTTTTATTATCTACAAAAAAATTTTTGAGAATGAAAAAGAAGAAAAAAAGTTTATATTTGAAAATATATAATGCTGGTTCTTCAGATGAGGAGGAAGAAATTCGCTATGAATTACAAAAAAACTGGAATAGCAAAATTTTGATTTATTTAATAATTATGATAATATTAGTGACAATGATTTTTTTATTTGGGAATGATTAAAAATAAATATTAAATATTCATCAAAAAGAAAAAAAACTTATGAATATTTAAATAATCAAAAAGAATTAAGAGAAAAAAAATTTTTGAAAATGCGAAAAATAATAATATCTGTAGAAGACATGTATAATGTTTCAGAGTATTTTAGTACTATTAAAAATATTTTAACAAAATAATAACGAAGACTCTGTATCTAATGATAGCAAATATTATTATGATTTGATGAGATTGTATAAAACAAGAAGAGAAGAGGACATTAAAGATATTATTTTTAAAAAAATTATTGTAATGAACTTTTTCTTAAGAGAAATATTTTTATGGAAATTCAAAAAAATAACAGAAGACATTATTGAAAAGAGAAAAAAGAAAAATATAAAAGATAGGAATATTAATGAAATATATTTAAAAATTATCAAGAGATAGGGTTAGAAAAAAATTTTAGAAAAAGATTTCTATGATGATATAATTAAAATTAGCCAAAATATATCAGATTTAGTAAAAGAAATGACAAAAATAGTAAAAGATAATCGATATTGAAGATGACAAATTAGCGAAACTTTATATCAATAAATATAAAAATGATAAAGACATAAGAATATTTTTTTAGAATTTTATGATACATTTATAATGTCATCTTCTAAGACGTATGATAGATTAAAAAAACAGAATTTAGAGGAGATGATATTGAGTAATACCAATTTTTGTAGAAGGTGTGAGTGCAGGAGAAAAAGTCAAAATTAAAATATTTTTTTCAAGTATTTATGGACTTCTAAATGGCGAATTTAAAGATAAAAAAATACATTACACTTTTTATTTGATGAAGCAGAAACTTTTCTACATCCTGAATGGAGCAGAAGATTTTCTATATGAATTAATAGAAAGAATTAGAAAGATATGAAAGATAAAAAAAGTTTAAATTGATTTTTTTGCAACACACAGTCCTTTTTAATAGCAGATGTTTTTGGCAAAAAGACTGTATTTATTTAAGTAAAAAAATAAAAAAAGGTAAAATTAAGGCTGAGATTAAAGAGGATATGAAAAACTTTTGGGGCTAATATTATTGATTTGTTTAAGAATACTATGTTTTTAGAATCGACTTTTGGGAAAATTTGCTACTGAAAAAGATTAAAGGAGTAGTAGGTAAAATAGAAAAAGCTGAAAAGTATTCGGATATAAAATCTGAAGTTGATTTTTATAATAGATGAAATTGGAGAAAAGTTAATTTCTAATAAGTTAAAAATCAATGATTAAATCAAAGTTTGAAAAATAAAGATGAAGAAAAAGCTGAAGAATATTACAGAAAAAAATAGAAGAATATCAAGCAAAACTAGATGAATTAGAAAAAAAGAAAATAACAGGAATTCTAAAAAAATAAAAAAATACAAATTTATAATAAAATTACACCTTCCATTGTAACAGTAACTTTGAAAAAAATTACTCTAAAAGGAAGGTGTTTTATAGTTAAAAAAATTTATTAATTCAAAAAAATTTACCCTTTCACAAATCCCCCAAATCTTAACTAACGCCAATAAAATCGTAAGCAATACAATAATCGAAGGGCCTGATGGAATATTCAGCGTGTAGGAAAAAAATACAGTCCTGATAGTATTCCGATGAAATGAGAAAATTATGGATAGAAATTATGATTGTTGAGTATTTTTCTTGCGAGTGAGGCTGCGATTGCCTGTGGGATTGTCAGGATTGAGATTATTAGGATAATTCCTATTGTTTTTATGTTTATTATTATGACGGAGGATATTAGGATTATCATAAAAGTAGTTTATGAAGGTTACTGGGACGCTGTGGATTTTGTAAAAGTTTTCATCAAAACTTGTGTAGACGATGCTTTTGTAGAAGATGATGAAAAATGTGATTGTGATGATGTCCAGTATTAGCAGTAAAATTATGTTTAGGGTGTTGGATAAAAGGATATTTCCGAATAAATAAGTTGACATATCGGACTGATAGCCTGGTGTCAAGAAGGAAAAAATAATTCCAATAGCCATTCCCATTGACATAACGATACCTATTCCCAAATCACCGTCAACATGAAGAGTGTCTTTTTAGAATCAAAATCAGCACACCTGACAATATTGAGAAAATCAGTCCAAAAAAAATAATGGATCTTTTATTGGCAAGTTAAAGAAGTAAATCAGGTAAATTCCTATTCCGATACCGCCGTAAGAGGCGTGGCTAATACTTGATGAAATAAAGACCATTTTTTTATTTACAATATAAGTTCCTATTATTCCGCAGCATATACTTGAAAGAAGCCCTACAATAAGGGCATTTCTCATAAAAGTATATTCAAAAAATTTTTATAAATTCCATATTTCTCCAATCTTTATTTATTTTTTTGTTTTTTTATTTTATTTATGTGAGTGTAAATAAGGATTGCTGCACATAATCTTCTTTTTTTCAAAAAAACACGGATATTACCTTCCACGACAAAAAAATTGAATCAATATAATCATAAATTTTTTTCCAGTTCATGAGAAATTACAACTATTGTCGAGTCTGATAACTTTCTTTATTTTTTTCAAAAAGTTTAAATTCAAATTCCTTATCCAGAAATGATTCTGGCTCATCTAGAAAAAAATAAGTTCTGGCGAAGAGATTAAGGCACGTGCAATTAAAAGCTCTTTGAAGCTGCCCTCCAGACACTTCATTTATTAGTTTATTTTTTTCAAGTGAAAAATATCAAATTCCTTTAGCAATGTTTCAGCCTGTTTTTTTCTTCCTTATTAAATTTTCTAAAAAGATTTTTTTATTAGTTAGTCCTGAAATTACCAAGTCAAAAAAATATTAATTGGGAAGGAAGTGTCAAATTCCCTTATTTGTGGAAGATACCCGATTTTTGTTATTATTTGTAAAAAAACTTAATACTGCCAGAATTTTTTTCAAAAATCCAAGCATAATTTTGACTAAAGTTGATTTTTCCGCCACCATTTCTTCCTAGAATTGCCACGTTCTTTCCTTTTAAAAAAATATCCAAATTAATATCATTTAAAAATATAATCGTTATTATATTTAAAATTAAGATCACGTACACTTACAAGTTTTTTTATTTTGTTCATTAGCCATTAAATTTTTTTATCCTTTCGTTTTTTTCTTCTCATTCTGTTTTTGCTAAATAAAAATTTTTTTAATCTAGATAATCAACAAATTGTTTTAGATTTTTCAAATACATTTTTCCTTGTCAACATTAAATTCAGCAACTTTCGAGTTAGGAATTTCTTTTGAAATGGCTTCAGCACTTTGTTTCGGAAATTGAGGCTGAACTAGGATTGTAGTTACGTTGTGTTCTTTTGCTTCATCAATGATTTCTTTAATTTGCTGTGCTGACGGCTCTTTTCCTTCTTGTTCGATTGAAATTTCTTCAATGGCATAATTTTTTAGGAAATAGTTTAATGCAGGGTGATAAATCATAAATGACTTTTTTAGTTTTTTGAAGCCATTTTTTTGAGAAAGTTCTGCTTTTACTTGGTTAAGTTCTGTAATGAAAGCATTGTAATTTTTTTCAAAAGTTTCTTTTTTTGTCTGGGTAAAGTTTTGACAATTCATTTTTTATATTTTCAGCAACTTTAGGCATCATATCAAGCGAAAACCAAACATGTGGATCAATTCCTTCATGTTCCTCATGCTCGTGTTTCTCATTTTTCCCATGTTCGTGCTCATGTTCATGGTCATGATCTCCTTTGATAAACAAGTTTTTTTATCAACACCATCTAAAAACATTAACAATTTTATTTTTTTATCATTCAAACTATCAGAAATAGTTTCTTCAAATCCTAGCATATCATAAGTAAAAAAATACTTTTTGAATTTTTCCAAAAATTTTTCAAGTCTGAAGGTTTTGGTTCAAATAACTCATGATTCATATTCGGCTGTACAATTGAAATAACTTCAAAGTCATTTCCCGCAATTTTTTTGAGCAAGCCATTTTTAGAGGTGGCACGCTTGTCACAATTTTTTTCCTTTGTTCCTGCAGTTCCTTGCTCTTTTTTTAGTTTCCGATTTATTTCCACAAGAAAAAAATAAAAAAAGAGCTGATAATAAAAGTAATGATAATAATTTTTTTCATTTTAATTCCTCCTATATGTAATTTTTGTAAATCATAAATTTAATCACAATCGTTGCATTTTTCCTTTAAAAAAATCGAAAGATGTGATAACAGTGAAAAAGCCTCGTTTTTTTAATTCGCTTTTTTTCCTTTTCAGTTTCTTCATTTGAAAATTCTGGTACAGTTTCAATATGCTTGCAAGAATCACAAATAAAAAAATTGGCATTTTCCTCTTTAAAATAATACTTTTTCATTTTCAAAATCAAACGAAAAAAATATAATTATTTTTTTCTCAAAAAATTCCAAAAGCCCGATAAACTGTCGATAAGTCAAAATCCACTTGAGACTTCAAAAATTTTTAGCATTTACAGGCGTACTGGAAGATTGCACAAGATTAAGCACTTCCTGCCTTTTTTTGTCAATTTCATAATAACATCTCCTAAAAAAATGTTTTTTTGATTTTGCAAATCATTTGCAAAATATATTTAATTATATATCAAAAAAATGCCCATTTGTCAAAATGAGCAATTCTTCATATTTTTTATACAACCACAACAACTTTCCCATTCGCCATATTTCCTTCCAAAAATTCTATGTGCTTTTTGCGATTTCATCCAATGTAAAAAAACTTTTTGAAAATTTTAGGTCTTATCGAGTGTCTTTTCAAGAAAATCAAACATTTCATTAACTGTATCTTTATTGACATTTGTACTATCAAATGAAGTTAAATACGACTCTGAAATAATATCAACCAACGGCTCAAAATCTTCAATTATCCATCCACCAAGACATCCTGTCATACAGACGATTCCACCTTGCTTTACTGATTTTTAGTGACGATTTCAAAGTTTGGTCTTCCAATTAATTCCAAAAACTTTATCCACGCCATCTGGGAATAATTTTTTTCAAATTTTTCATCAAAAATTTTTCATCTCCAACAATCACTTCATCTGCACCTTTTTCCTTCAAAAAAACTGCTCTTTAGATGCACTTCTGCTCGTAGCAACAACTTTTACATTGATAGCTTTTGCCAACTGAATAGCTGCTAATGCCACCGACCCTGTTCCACCTCGAACTAAAAGTGTTTCTCCTTCCTTTAATTTCAAACTTTTTAAAAAAAGTGAGCCATACGCTGTATAATAAAGTTCTGGATATGCTGCAATTTCTGACCAGAAAAATATTTTTCTTCTGTAATTTCCAAATTTTTCTGAAAATTTTTTTCTTTTAATTGCTCCTTATTTTTTTAACTCGATATTATCAATATTCTTGAAGAAACTTTTTTTCATTAGGCAATCTATAAACTTGATTTTTTTCGGAATCAAAAATATATTCTGCATAACTTCCATCAAATTTCTCTTCCCATTCCATTCATCATCGAAAAAAACTTTGTCACCTTTTTTTAAAAATCGCTGTTAGACGGATCTTCCACAACGCCGACACATTCAATTCCAATTACTCTAGGGAAGTTTTTACCGATGGCGAATCTCCTTGACGAGTAAAAAAATTTCTGCTCTATTTATACCAAATGCCTTTTATTTTTCACAAGAATCCAGTCCTCTTTCACTTCTGGAATTGGAACATTTTTTTATTTTTCATTTCTTCAGCACTACAAGGTTTTTTTCAAGCACCATTGCTTTCATAAATTTTTCTTTCCATAAATTTTTAACTTCCTTCCTTTTGTTTTTTTATTTTTTTAAAACATTTTTATCATTTTTTTATAAAAAAATATTTGACTTTTTTATATTACTATATGGTAATATAAATTTACGATATAGTAATATCTTTTATGTGAAATATATTATCATATAGTAATAATTTTGTAAAGGAGGAAAATACTATGAAATCAAACTCTGGATTTTATATAAGCAGAATAAAACAAGTAAATACTAGACTTTTGAATAAATTTTTGGCACAAAAAAATATAACGGCGTTTAATGGGGAACAAGGTCGAATTTTTGCATGTGCTTTGGGAAAAATGATGGGATTAGTAATAGAGAATTGTCGAAAAAAATCTGGTCTTGCTATGAGTTCACTTACAACGATGCTTGAACGGATGGAAGAAAAAAAATTATTGATACGAAAATTTTGTCCGACTGATAAACGGAAAAGTTTAATTTTTTTAACGGATTATGCTAAATCTTTGAAAAGTGAATATGATGAAATTTCTGATAAAATGACTGAAAATCTCTTTTGAAGGAATTTCAGATGAGGAGAGATTGGCTTTTTGAGGCGACTTTAGAAAAAAAGTTTTTGTATAATTTTTGAAAAAAAGCTGAACAGGAATTTAATAAAAAAATAATTTAAAATACTGAACAAAAATTTGAAATTTATAAAATTTATAAAAAAATTTATTTGGTATTTAACTGGAGGTAAATGAATGATAGAATTTATCAATGTTGGAATGACTTATCCAAATGGGAATATTGGATTAAAAAAAATATAAACTTGACTATAAAGGAGTCTGAAATTACGGTTTTTATTGGACCGTCTGGGAGCGGGAAAAACTACGCTTTTGAAAAATGATTAATCGATTGGAGGATAATACGACTGGGGAAGTGAAAATTAATGGAAAAAATGTAAAGGATTATAATATTCACAAAATGCGTTGGGATATTGGATATGCTTTGCAGCAAGTGGCACTTTTTTTCCGCATATGACAGTTGAAGAAAATATTGCGATTGTGCCTGAATTGAAAAAAAATGGAAGAAAAGAAAAAAATTGATGCAAGAATTAATGAGTTATTAAATATGGTTGGGACTTGAGCCTGAAAAAAATATCGAAAGAGAAACCCTTCAGAATTATCTGGTGGAGAAGCACAAAGGGTTGGAATTGCAAGAGCTCTAGCTGCTGATCCAAAAAAATTATTTTTGATGGATGAGCCGTTTAGTGCATTAGATCCCATCACTCGTGCAAATTTACAGGAAGATGTGAAAAAAACTTCAGAAACAAATTCACAAAACAATTGTTTTTTTGTAACTCACGACATTGAGGAAGCATTTTTTTATTGGGGGATAAAATTTGTATTATTCAAGATGGCGAATTAATTCAATCTGGAACAAAACACGAAATAATATCAAATCCTAAAAAAATGATTTTGTGAAAAAAATTTATAGCTATCAAAAAAAGAAAGAAGGTGAAATTTATGAATAAATTAATTTTTGACTTTTTTTAGAGAAAAAAAGACGAACTTTTTTTAGTGGAATTGTGGAGCATATTCAAATTTCTTTTTATTGCACTAATAATCGCTCTTATTATCGCCATTCCACTAGGAATTTATTTGAGCTATCATAAAAAAATTAGCAAATATTGTTATTGCGATTAACGGCGTTATTCAAACTATACCGTCTTTAGCAATTTTAGCACTTCTAATTCCTATTGTTGGAATTGGGAGAAAACCTGCTATAATCGCTTTAATACTTTATGCTCTGCTTCCAATTTTACATAATACTTACACTGGGATTACTGGCGTGGATCCAATGTATATGGTAACTTCAAGAGCTTTAGGAATGAATAAATTTCAGCAACTTTCAAAAGTTCAGCTTCCACTGGCTATGCCTGTAATAATGACAGGAGTTAGAACGGCTGCAGTTTTGATTATTGGGACTGCTACATTGGCTTCACTTGTTGGAGCTGGAGGACTTGGAAAGTTGATTTTTACTTGGTCTTGATAGGAATAATAACTATTTGATTTTTGTTAGGAGCGATTCCTGCCGCTTTACTTGCGATTTTATTCGATTTCATCTTTAAGCAATTGGAAAAATTGAGTATCAAAAAAATATTAATTTTCCTAATTTTAATCACGTTTGCGTGTCTTTTTGGGTCAATTAGCAGTTTTAATAATACAAAAAAAGATAAATTGATAATTTCTGGAAAAACTTGGTTCTGAGCCAGAAATATTGATAAATATGTATAAAATTTTGATTGAAGAAAATAGTAAAACTTGGCGTTGAGTTAAAACCTGGACTTGGAAAAAAACTTCATTTCGTATTCAATGCTTTGAAAAAAATGGCGATATTGATATTTATCCTGAATTTTTCAGGAACTGCTGTTTTTCACTTTCTTGAATGAAACTCCTGTGAATAATAATGCTGAAGATGTTTTTAATCAAGCACAAAAAGGAATGGAAACTAAATTTAAAAATGGTTATGTTAAAAACCTATGAAATATAATAATACTTATGCAATCGCTGTTAGCAAGAAATTTGCCAATGAAAAATAATTTGAAGACGATTTCTGATTTGGCGAAAGTGAAAGATAAGATAAAAAGCTGGATTTACAAGAGAATTTAATGACCGTGAAGATGGATATCCTGGACTTAAAAAATTGTATCAGTTTGAAATTCCGAATATTAAAGAGTTTGAGCCAAAACTTCGTTATGTTGCTGTTCAAAGTGGCGATATTAATTTGGTTGACGCATATTCTACTGATCCTGAACTTGCTCAATATAATATGGTTATTTTTAAAGGATGATAAGCATTTATTTCCACCATATCAAGGTTCTCCAATGATGCGTGAAAAAACTTTAAAAAAATATCCTGAATTGAAAAAGATTTTGGAAAAATTGAGTGGAAAAATTTCAGATGAAGAAATGTCAACAATGAATTACCGTGTTTCTGTGAAAGGTGAGAAAGCGGAAGATGTTGCTAGAGAATATTTGAGAAATGCTGGAATTATTAAAAAAAATAAATAGAAAAATTAGAAAAATTAATTAAAAAAATTAGCCAAGTGAAAAATTTGGCTTTTTTATGAAAAAAATCAAATCTATTTTCTTATTTGTTTATTTATTATGACAGATTATTGTTTAACAATACAATAAAAGATTATAGAAGAAATATCGATATTAAATTTTTTTAATTTTTTTATTATAATAACCAAATTAAATTATCGGACGTTTATTATTATATATAAATATATAAACATTCATTATATAATATATTTATTATTTTTATTTCTTAATACTAACTAACAAAAATAATATTTTTTTCTGTCTGCTTAAATTACAATATAAATGCTGATTTCATAATAAATAAAAAGATTACAGTAGATCAGATAGACAAAGTGAAAAAAATGTAAAAAATAATTATATAAAAGAAAAAAATGACAGTCTTAATAAATTATAGTTCCTATTTTTTTATAATTTACAAGATTGCCATTTTTTGAACTTAAATAGCAGTAGAGAGAGTTAATATAGAACTGTCATTTAAGTTGTGAATATCAAAGATTATATATTTGTTAGCATTAATTAGTTTAGTATGATCATGTTAGAGTAATTAACTTTTTTTAATTTAAAGGTGCATCATCAGGTCTAGGTCCTTTAGGTCTATGATTTAACATTTCTATTAATTTAGCTGCTTCATCTTTTGTAACTTTTTCCGCTATTTAATGAATCTGTTAATGATTGAATTTCTGTGTCAGTCAATCTTTTTGGAGCATCTTTTGGCTTACATTTATCGTTTGGTTTGTGAGGACCTCTTCTATCTAGCATTTTTTTGCGATTTCAGCTCCTTCAGCCTTTGTAATTTTTTTCCATTGTTTAATTTTTGTCTTTAATTCTTCAATTCTAGCTGGGTCAGGTTTTTTTATAATATTTCCATTTTTCATCTACAAGATTTCCATTTGAATCTTTTTTTGTAATTTATGTGGCGGTCTACATTCATCATTTACTGTGTTATTTGTTGTAGTTGCTGTTCTGGTAATATTATTTGCTGTTGTACCTGCAAATATAGATAACGATGTTAATAAAGCGATTCCTAAAATTTTTCTTTTTTTCCTATTTTTTTCATAATAATTCCTCCAATTTATTTATAATTTTTATTTTTTTATGTCCTTTCCTTATCGACAAGAATATAATATCAATAAATTTTGACAAAATTATGTAAAATTTGTGTCTTTTTTTGTGAAGTTTCAAAAATTTTTTTACTTTGATAATAATAAGCCAATATAATTGAATAAAAAAAGATTTTTTTAGTATAATTAAGCAAATAAAGTATCCTAAATGTATGAAAGAGGAAAAAAATTATGTTAAAAAAATGCAAAAAAATTATATGAAAAAAATATAAAAAAAATAAAAATTACAGCAGAAGATCTGAAAAAAAGCTGGAAAAATTGAAAAAAATAATTTGGGAGCAGTTGCAACGAAATTTGAACTTCTTGTGAGAATGGTGAAATCAGATAGAAGAGGAGAATTTAAGATTCCAACAATGGATAAGGTAAAGATTGTGGGAGCAATTATTTATGTTATCTCAACAATTGATGCAGTGCCTGATATTTTTGCCAATTATTGGATTTGGTGATGATATTGGTGTCGTAGCTTATGTGATTTCTAAATTAGGCAACTTAATTTCTGAATATGAAAAAAATTTGAAATGCAGAAGAAAAAAAAGAGAAAAAGTGAAAATACTAATTGGGATAACCTGAGAGTTGTTAGTGAAGATTAATAATGAAAAGAAATATTTTTTTCAAAAAAATTTTTATCATAAGAGAAGAAATTGATAAAAAAATATTAAATAAAAAAATAAGAGAAAGTTTCCATTAATAACTAAAAAAATATTTAACGTACATAGCAAAAGAAAAAAATTATAGAGTAGTAATATTTTTTTATATTTTTTTGTTTTTGAGTTAATTAGAAGTAAGTTGAAAAAAATGGAGATAAAGCGAAGTGAGAAGTGAAAATGAAAATACAATGGAACATAAACATCGTAATGTAAATTAGGATAATTAAATTTTAGTATAATAATTTAAACAAAAATTATCGATGTATAAATGACTATAATTGATTAAATATTTATTATTTTTTAATAATAATTATAAAAATAAAAATTATCAGACGTTAATATATATTTTATTTATATAGTATAGTATTTATATACTTATATAATATATAATATATACTTTACTTATACATTTAATAATAATAATTATAACTATTATTGTGTATGTATATATTGTATTATAAACATTTAAATAATAAATATTATAATATTTAAATTAAATAAATAAGTAAAAAAATAATAAGCAATAATGAGCGAAAAAAATAGAAAAAAATTATATAAATAAAAATTAAGAAAGGGAACAACAAATGAAAAAAAGAAAACTTTTTAAAAACAATTTCCAAAAAGAGCAGGAATATTTGGCTAGTAAATTATATAACTATTATGAAATCGCACAAGATTATGAAATTATTAGTTTTACAGAGGAATTTTATACACCAAATTTTTTTGGAAGAAATTAGGGAAGAAAATTTGGAGGAGTAAATATTATTTGTGATGGAGTTTTTTTGAGGATAGTGATAGAAGACAGATTGCATTTGTTCCTGATGGTTTTATAGATGGTAATAATAATTTTGGATTTGAGAATAATGAGAGTGATCTTGAAAAATTTTTGGACTTAATCGAAATGAACTTCAATTTCCAAATAAATTGTTAAAAAAATATCAATAGATTCAAGATTTCAGAGTATTTACATAAGGATTTTTTTGGGAAGTCTCATGGGGCTCAATGTAAGAAGAGAACTTATGGGGGATTTGATTCTTGAAAGATGATAAAAAGAAATGGATTTGTGGATATATTCCAGTTTCTGAAAAAATTTCAGATTATATTGTTTCAGAGTTGAAGCAGATTGGGAAGGCAGTTTGTGAAATTGAGATTGTGGATGTTAAAAAAATAAAAAAACGATCTTCCTAAGTATAGATATGATGATAAATTAATTATAGTTCCATCAAAGCGGTTAGATAGTATAGTTTCGACAATCACAAATCTATCTCGTACAAAAAGTAATTGATCCGATTGAAAAGGGAAAAGTTTTTTTGTTGATTATGTGGAAGAAAAAGATAAATCTAAATTGCTTGAAATTGGGAGTTTGATTACGATTAGAGGGTTTGGGAAAATATAAATTGTTTTTTTGGATAAAGGGGAAACTAGGAAGGGAAAGGAACGGATACTTGTAAAAAAATATATTTGATTTTTTTATTTAAAAATATAATATATTGGGAAATTATTCTATTTTTATTCCATTTTATTAAAAATTAAATTATTTGTAGAGTAAAAAAATTTTAGAGGAATTTAAATTTTTAAATTTTTTTATAATAAAACTGACTTAAAACTGAACTCAAAAAAATTATGACTATAGATTTATATAATTTTTGTAGCAGTTCTATTTTTAAATGGATTTGAGTATAAAAAAAAATATAATTTCAAAAATAACTGAGATTATATTTGTCTATAATCTAAAAATAAATAAGAAAAAGAAAGAAGGTAAAAAAATGAAAGATGTAACACCAAAAAAAGTAATTTAGAAATATTAATAAAATGTTTGGGAATAGCGATTGGGATTGTGGCTGTGATTGCGTTGCTGAAATTGGCACTTAGAATATTTTTTTATCCGTTGCGATATGGATAATTCCGATTACTTTGATATTGTTTATTTATCAAAAATTTAATGACAGATATTGAAAAAAAATTTATAAGAAGGAATTTTTAAATTGAAGATGGAAAATATAAATTTTTTTGAAAAAAATCATGTAATGAGTTTGATAGAATATGAGCCTGAACTAACTGAAAAAAAATTGAAAAGTATTTTGGAAATATTGTTAAAGGCGGAAGCAAAAAAATTTGACAAATAGGAAGTCAAAGGTGCATTTGTCAGCAGAGTGCGGCAGTTTTTTTAAAAAAATGAAAAAAATGCTATTTTTATAAGACATCCTTATTTAAAAAAACAATTTTGTTGCCAGCGGGGCATGTGGAAAAATGATGAGATGCCTTTGGATACAGCTATTCGTGAGTTTTTTTGAAGAAACGGGATTTAGTGCTGTGGTTGATAAGAAGATGAAGAACTTTGGGCTGATTGATGTTAATGTGATTGAGATTCCTGAAAAATCCTTTGAAAAAAATGAGGGAGAACATATTCATATTGATTTTTCGGTATAAAGCTTTTTGTTAGATGAAAAAGAGAGACAGGAAGCTGAATTGGAATGCTTTTTTTACTGGCTGAAGATGAGGCTAGTGAGGAATTTAAAAGATATTATAGATATTTATAAATTGTAAATTTTTTTGAATTGGTTTTTTATTAGATTTGTTCAGAAATAAAATTCAATAAAAGTAAATAAATACATAAAAAAATGTACGATTTTGATATAAAAGACTTCCTTTTTTTGTGATTATATGGTAAGATAATTATATAACAAGATAAAATAATAAAATAATGCATGTGGAAAGTGAGGTAGATTGTGAAAAAAATTATAAAAAAATTTGAGCAAGAAAGACTTTAATATTGTTGGATATACGTAAAAATGTATGATTCGTATGGGTATAAAAAGGATTTCACTTCCTAGTTTTTGAGGAATATGATTTGTATAATGAAAAACAAGGATTTTATTGATAGAAATGTTTTTGACTGTGATGAGTCCAAATGGGAAGTTGTTAGCTTTAAGGCCCGATATTACATTGTCAGTTGCTAAAAAAATTTCTAAGGATCAGTCTTTGAAATATAGTAAAATTTATTATCAGGAAAAATACATATAATCTGACAAAATATGTGGGATATGATGAAGATGAACAGCTAGGGATTGAGCTGATTGGGAAAAGAATCTACATTTTTGGATTTTTGAAATTGTGGATCTTGCAATAAAGAGTTTGGATATTATAAATGAAAAAAAGTATGATTACTTTGTCACATGCTCGATTTATTTCTTCGATTTTTGATAATCTTAATTTAGAATATGAAATAAAGGAAGAAATTTTTTTGATTGTATAAACAAGAAAAAAATAGTCATGATATAAAAAAAGATACTGGAAAAATAATAAATTTATTTCTGAAAATGTAAAACAATTGATTTATAAAATTCCTGAATTATCTGGAGATTTAGAGGATATTGAAAAAAAGAACTTTTGAAATATGAAAGTGAATGATGATATAAAGGAAATTTTTGTTTGAACTTAAACAATTAAATAATTTACTGTTTAAATTTCATAAAAAAATCGAAAAATTGTATTTGATTTTTTTCTATCGTAAAAAAATTTAAATTACTACAATGGAATTATTTTGCAAGGATACATTGAAGGATTTCCAAACGTGATTTTTGACTGGTGGAAGATATGACAAATTATTTGAAAAAAATTTGGAGTTGACACAGGAGCAGTTGGATTTGCAATTTTAACTGATAGTTTGAAGGGTTATTATAAAGATGAAGATAAAAAAATGATTTTTGAAATATTGATTGCTTATGACAATAGCGATTTTTGAAAAAAATTGGTAGAAATTGTAAATGATTTTTCAGGAAAAAAAGGACTTCGAGTGAGAACTGAAAATATTGAGAATTTAAAAAGAAAATGATAGCGAAATTTTTTTAATTATGATGAAAAAAATATTTATTTAAAAATGGAAATTTAACAAAAGATAGCAAGAAGTCTTCGACTTTTATAAGTGGGAGATGAATTGCTTTTTGTATTGAAAAAGGATACTCTTATGATACAATTTTTGTATAAAATATCGAAGAGAAATCATTAATTATGAAATCTCTAAAGAAATAATTAAAAATAATAATTAAAAATAATATTCAAAAATCAAAAAGGAAGTGTAATTTTATGAAATATAATTTGCATTCAAATACAGGATTTATCCAAATAAAAGATCAGGAATTATTGATAAATAAGACTTTTGGTAAGACGATCATTTACGAATTTCTTTCAAAAGAGAGCAAAGTTTCCAAGATTCAAATCCAAAAAGAATAATGTTAAAAAGTTACACGACAAATTGTGTGAATAATTCAATACGAATTGAGGAAAACAAATATTTGGTTTTGCCAAAATTGAAAAGAATAAAATTAAAATATCATAGAGAAATACCGAAGGATTACAAGATAAAGTCGGTAACATTGACAAATAGTAATGGAAATTACTATGTTTCTGTTTTGACGGAATTTGAAAAAGAAATTCAAAAAATGCCAAGTAGCAATAAAGTAATTGGACTTGATTTTTCAATGTCTGAATTATTTGTCAGTTCTGAAAACCAAAGGGCTGATTATCCAAGATATTTTAAGATGTTAGAAGAAAAATTAAAGAAATTACAAAAATCATTATCAAGGAAAGTAAAAATTTTTCTAAAAAAATATGAAAAGGGATGAGCCAGGCATTAAATTTTTGGGAAAAAGTGTAGGAGATAATGGGTGGGGAATGTTTTTTTGAAAAATGCTTGAGTATAAACTGATGTTTTTTTAGGGAAACAATTTTTGAAGATAGATAAGTGGTTTCCATCGTCGAAAACTTGTAGTAAATGTGGAAATGTTAAAGAGGAACTGAAATTATCAGAAAGAAGTTATAAATGTGAGTGCTGTGGAATTGAGATTGATAGGGATTATAATGCAGCACTGAATATAAAAAAACATTGGAAAAATTGATGTTGGAATATTAGGAAAATAAAAAAAGATAGGGTAGGAACTACCCGAAGAGCTAGTAAATATATTTGGCTAACAAAAAGCAGATACTTCCCAAGAAGCTCCCGCTTCTAAAAAGCGGGAGTAGTTCACTTAATGAAAAAAATCAATGTAAAGAATGAAAGAATGAAAGGAGCTTTTTATGATAAATATTGCTCTTCCTAAAGGAAGATTAGGGAATAAAGTATATGATTTGTTTGAAAAAAATAGGTTATGAAAGTTCAGAAATAAAGGAAGATAACAGGAAACTGATTTTTTTGAAAATCGAGAAAAGAAATATTAGGTTTCTTTTGGTAAAAACCGTCAGATGTTGGGGTTTATGTTGAAAAGGGAAGTGCAGATATTGGAGTTGTGGGAAGAGATGTTTCTGCTTGAGGAAAAATCCTGATATCTATGAGCTAATGGATTTGGGATTTGGCAAATGTAAATTTGCAATTGCAGGGGCCTGTGAATTTTTAAGGAAAATTTTTGATAGACCATTGGTAGTAGCGACAAAATATTTAAATGTTTCAAAAAAAGATATTTTGATTCAATTAATAGAGATGTGGAACTTATAAAACTAAATGGTTCTATTGAAATAGCACCAATTTTAGGACTTTCTGATGTGATTATGGATATTGTTGAAACTGGAACAACTTTTAAAGGAAAATAACTTGAAAGTATTGAAAAACTATTGAAGATATAAGTGCTAGATTTATTGCTAATAAGTCAAGCTATAGATTTAAAAAAATGAAGAAATAGAAAAAAATTGTTAAAAAGTATAAAAGAAATTTTTATAAAAAAATGGTTAGTATTATTTTTGTTTATCATAGATTGTACAATTTAAAAAAATTTATATTTTTTTAAAATAAAAAAATGAAATGGAGTGATCTGTTATGATTAAAACTATAAAATATTCAAAAAGATGTTGATTTGGAAAAGGAACTTGCTAGAAGTCAATTTTTCTTATGATGATGTAAATGAAACTGTGGAAAGTATCTTTAAAAGATGTTAGAGCAAGAGGAGATAAGGCTTTGATTGAATATACTGAAAAATTTGATGGAGTGAAACTAGAAAATTTGGAAGTTACAGAAGAAGAAATTAAAAAAAGGCTTTTTGATTCGATTGATAAGGAATTGCTGGAAGTTATTCAATATTCTCACGATAATATTAAAAAAATTTCACGAAAAAGCAAGTTAGAAATGATTTTTTTAATAAGACAGGAAAATGGAGTAGTTTTGGGGCAAAGTAGTTAATCCGATTGAAAAAAAGTTGGGACTTTATGTTCCAGGGAGGTACAGCTGCATATCCATCAACTGTTTTGATGAATGCAGTTCCAGCGAAAAATTGCAGGATGTAAAGAAATCGTAATGGTAACACCTCCAACAAAAAGATGGATCAATTTTGCCGTCTCTTTTAGTTGCTGCTAAAATTTCTGGAGTTGATAGAATCTTTAAAGTAGGTGGAGCTCAATCAATAGCTGCTCTTAGTTATGGTACAGAAACTGTTCCAAAAGTTTATAAAATTGGAGGTCCTGGAAATATTTACGTTGCAATGGCTAAAAAAATGGTTTATGGAGAAGTTTCAATTGATATGATAGCAGGTCCAAGTGAAGTATTGATTATTGCTGATGAAAGTGCAGATTCAGTTCATACAGCGGCAGATTTGTTATCGCAAGCAGAACATGATAAATTGGCAGCTTGTATATTAGTTACAACATCACAAAAATTAGCAGATGAAGTAGCAATGGAAGTAGAAAAGCAATTAAAAGAACTGCCAAGGGAGGAAATTGCCAGAACTTCGATTGAAACTCAAGGTAGAATTATTGTTGTAGAAAATATGGATGAAGCAGTTTTTGTAAGTAATTTTGTAGCACCAGAACATTTAGAACTGGCAGTGGATAATCCTTTTGAATTATTGCCAAGAATAAAAAATGCAGGCTCAATATTTATGGGACATAATACACCTGAACCACTTGGAGATTATTTGGCAGGTCCCAAATCACACATTACCAACAAGTGGAACTGCCAAATTTTCATCACCTTTATCAGTAGATGACTTTTATTAAAAAAAATCTTCATTTATTTATTATTCTAAAACAAGGACTTGGAAGAAGTTAAAGGATAAAGTAATTAAATTTGCTGAAAATGAAGGACTTACAGCACATGCTCGTTCAGTTTCTAAAAGATTTGAGAAATAAAAAAATATAATTTGATTTGTCTGAAAACAGATTTTTTTAATAATTTTTTTGATAAGAAAATTATAAATTTCTAGTTTTCAGGCTTTTTTTCAAAAACATTGGAATTTTTTTGTTTCAGAGAAGAAAAAAATTTGTAAAATTAGAAAGTTTTTTTGAATAGAAAATAAAAACCTAAGATTTTTTTGAAAATTAAAAAAATAACTAAAATGAAAAAAACTAATAACAGAATAATGGGAGGATAAATGAAAAAAAATACTACTGGGATTATTTATTTTAGGAACGTTAGGAATGGCACAGCAGAATTATGAAGTTTATGTGAAAAAAATGGGATTAAAAATTTCCCAAAAGTGAAGCAGATAGAGATAGCAAAAGAGATTGAAAAAAATTATTAATGATAAGATTATTTCAAAAATATAACAATGAGGGAAAAAAAGTTATAATGGAAAAGTCAAAAAAACTTTACAATGAATATCTGAACGATTTGATTGATAACATAATAAAGGATGTTCCAAAAAAATCAACAACAGGCATTAAAAAGAATTTTTTAAGAAAAATTAAGTGGTATTTTAGCACAAAAATGGTTTTTAATGAAATTAACAAAATGGAGATTTCTGTTAAAGAAATTTCATTTTTAGAAAAAAATAAAAGCTAAAGTTAATGTATTAGTTAGATATAAAGATTTGGATGATATTGATGTTGGTGAAATTTTTTGATGAAACATTTAAAGAATCTGGTATTACAAGCAAAGAAACTGAACATTTTGAAAAAAATTAATAAAGTAAAAATTGATAGATTCTATAACTATTTTTGAAAAATAAAATAAAAGAAGAAATAAAAAAATTCAGATTATAATGAAGACACTATGGAAATGGAAATTGAAAAAAAGTCAATGGAAAATGGCAATTTGATTTTTGATTATGACTATTTTATAAATGAAATTACAAAAAAAGTTTGGAAAAATAATTTTTAAAAAAATGCAGAAAATGACTTTGATGATTAAAATTAAGAATATTTTTTTATTAAATAAAAAATTTTAAAAAAATTTATAAAATTTTAAAGTGAGTGTAAAAAAATTTTTTTGTTTGAATAAAACAGCAAAGTATTGAAATTTAATAGAGTTATCTATTAGGTTTACACAAATTATTCTAAACACACTCGAATTTTTTTAAAGTACTTTAAAAAGGAGGAGTTACAATGAGCAAATTTTGGAGTGATAAAATAAAAGAAATAGAGCCTTACACACCAGGTGAACAACCAAAAGACAAAAAAATATATTAAACTTAATACAAATGAAAATCCTTATCCGCCATCAGCAAAAGTTATAGGAAAAAAATAGAATCTATGAATTTGGAAGATTTGAAAACTATATCCAGATCCAGATGTAACAGAGCTTAGAAAGGTTATCGCTGAATATTTTTTTCTAATAAAATAAATGATAAAATTACACATAAGCAAGTATTTATTGAAATGGATCGGATGAAATTCTAGCATTTATTTTTTTATGACATTTTTTTAATGCAGGAGATAAAGTGTATTATCCAGATATTACATATAGTTTTTTTATCCAGTTTATGCTGATTTGTTTAATGTGAAGGAAATCAAGATTCCATTAAATGATAATTTTGAAATTGAAATTCAGAAATATTTTTAGATTGGATGGACATATAATTATTACAAATCCGAATGCACCAACTTCAATTGCTTTTGAAACTAGATGAAAATTGAAGAAATAGTAAAAAAATAATCCAAATCAGTTAATTATCGTTGATGAGGCATATGTTGACTTTGGTGCAGAAAGTGCTGTAAAATTAATAAATAAATACGATAACGTTCTTGTTGTTCAGACATTTTCAAAAATCACGTTCAATGGCAGGAATACGGCTTGGATATGCACTTGGTTGTGAAAGTATAATTGAAGGATTGAATAGATTAAAAATTTTTCATTTAATTCATACACAATTGATAGAATTTCAATTGAAGCTGGAATTGAATCTTTTTAAAGATAATGAATATTTTTGAAAAAAACTAATGCTAAAATTATTCAGACTAGAGAGAAAACATCTGAAAAAAATTGAAAAAGTTAGGATTTAAAGTATTAAATTCAAGTGCTAATTTTTATTTTTTTATTTCACATAAAGATGTTTATGCAGGTGATTTGTATAAAGAGCTAAAAGGAAAATGGAGTTTTAGTAAGATATTTTTTTCAAAAGATAGAATTGATAATTATTTGAGAGTTACAATTGGGAACTGATGAGGAAATGGGGATTTTTATTGAGAAATTGGAAGAAATTATTTTTTTCAAAGGGAAAAAATTTTTGATTTGAAGATTTATATCAATGACTTATTAGTGGTTTTTTATTTTGACAAGGGAAATTCAATGCCCCTTGCTAAGTTTTTTTGTTATTAAATAAATCTTTTTTTGCTGAAATCTGTAATTTTAATACTTTCATAAATTATAAAAAAACTTGTAGTAATCTACAAAAACATTCTATAATTTCTTTTTCTTGTCTGAGTATATTTATCTTCTATCCCACCATTTTTTTCAAGCTATCAATCCATTCGCCATCAATCATAGTTCCAACATCCATATCAATACCATATTTTTACTTTTTCTAGTAACGAAACATCAGAAATATCCCCTAGACAATACAAATATCCACACAATACACGTAGACATTCGGAACTATCATAAAATTTGCTTTCTCTTTCTGTAATTGCTCTTTCAAATTCTTTATTTAAGAAGAAAAAAATTATTTCATTTTTTTATCAATTTTATCAAAAATCAAAACCTAATTTTTCTTATAAAAAAATTCAGCTCTTTCTGAAGCATAAAGTATATTTTTTTAGCATCATCATAAAGCATATTTTTCACCTCCTATATTTTTAAAATACGTTAAATTATCCAGTAAATTATACCACGATTTTTTTAATATTTCAAAATAAATTTCTTATTTTTCTGTTAATCTTGAAAAAGAGAAAAAAATAGATTATACTATTTATAAATAAATTTGCAATGAAAGGATAAAATTATGAGAAAATCTAAAATTGAAAGAAATACATTTGAAACAAAAAAATAAAAAGTTGAATTGAATATTGATGGAACTGGGAAAATATGAGAATAATACAGGGGTTGGATTTTTGGATCACATGCTTGACTTGTTTGCGAAGCATGGGAGATTTGACTTGAAGGTTTATTGTGATGGAGATACACAAGTTGATGATCATCACAGTACGGAAGATATTGGGATTGTGCTTGGAAAATGTTTTTATGAGGCTTTGGGAGATCTAAAAAGGTGTTAAGAGATATGGGAAACTTTCTTTTGCCAATGGATGAGGCGTTAACATTGGTTGCAGTTGATTTGAGTGGGAGATATTTTTTGAATTTTGATGTAAATATTCCGACTGAGAAGGTTGGAACTTTTGATACTGAATTGGTGGAAGAGTTTTTTATTGGATTTACACGGCACTTAAATGCGACATTGCATATAAAGAATATGGCAGGAAAAAATTCACATCATATAATTGAGTCAATTTTTTTAAGGGAGTTGCTAGAGCCTTGGCAGAAGCTGTGAGTATTGATGAAAAATATAAGGACGAAATTCCTTCGACTAAGGGAGTTTTGGTTTAATCAAATTTATTAACAACTAATTTTTTTATCTATTCAAAATATTTTTTTAAGTGTCACATGTGGCACTTAATTTTTTTATAAAATAGAAATTGTTAAAAATCTTGAAAAACAATAAAAAAATAGATTATACTATTTATAAGTAAAATCATAAGAAAAGGAAAAAAATTTGAAAAAAATATTGTTATAGAAAAGATATTTGATGTTGTAAATTATAAAAAAAATTTTAAAGGGATGAGATTTAAATGGAAATACAAAAAGAATTATTTTTCACTTCAAGATAAAGAATACATGAAATTTTTTTAAGTAAATTGACGCCAAATGTATCGGAGGATACAATTATTGGAGTGAGAATTCCTGAAATAAGAAAAATTGGCTAAAAAAAATTGGTAAAGAATAATGAATATGAAGATTTTTTTGAAGGAGTTGCCACATAAATATTACGATGAGAATTTGTTGCATGGAGCAATTATTTCAGAGAGCAAAAATTTTGAGAACTGCATTGAATTGCTTGATAATTTTTGCCATTTGTTGATAATTGGGCGGTTTGTGATACGATTTCTCCAAAGAAATTTTTAAAAAAAGCATAAAAAAAGAACTGATTGAAAAAATTAAGGAATGGTCTCAATCAGATAAAACTTATACTTGCAGGTTCGGTGTAGAAATGTTGATGACGCATTTTTTGGATGAAGACTTTAAAAAGGAATATTTGGAAATAGTAGCGAATATTCATTCTGAAGAGTATTATGTGAAAATGGTAGTTGCCTGGTTTTTTGCGACAGCACTTGCGAAACAGTGGGATTATGCGGTGATTTATTTAGAAAATAATAGATTGGATGTTTGGGTTCATAATAAGACGATACAGAAGGCTCGAGAAAGTTTGAAGATTTTGGAAGACAAGAAGGGGTATTTGAAGAGGTTGAAAAAGAAAGAAAAGAAGGAGAATTAATTTAATGAAAATCACAAAAGTTATGTTTGTAGGATTGATTTCTTTGTTGTGCTCAATAAATTCATTTACAAATACAAATTCTGAAAATGATTTTTAAAAAAAGTATGTACTAGAAAAAAATTAGAAGAAATAAAAAAAATTGATATTTATAACAATGATACGACTACTAAATATCACAAATAGGGTATGAAGAAAAATTCAAAAAAAGGTCTAGCTTTAAAAAAATTTATAATTGATAATTTTCCCTGAAAAAAAGTAGCGAATTATTAGAAAAAAATAATGAAAGTTGGGATGCTGTTTGGGAAAAACAATATTTCTTTTTCTTGATGATTTAGAAAAGAAAAATATGGCTTTTAATACGAATTTGTATGAATTTTTATAGAGAAGAAGATAATAAGAAAATAAAAAAATTAATGGAGTTAGCTATAAAATTAAAAAAACAAAAAAAGTTTATCTTTTGATCAATTGAGAAAGTCAAAAAGAAGAATACGAAACAGAGAATAAAAAAATGAATGATAAGTATACTGAATTACATGATTTAATGGGAGATGAATATGTAGATTATGGTGAAACATGCTTTCCTAGACATTATTATAGCAATTTAGAAAATTTTTCAAGAAAAAAATGGTTAAAATTTAGGGAAGATGAAGCATTATTTTATTCTGAATTGGAAAAATAAAAAAAGATGAGAAAAATTTATTTTTGGAAAACTTTTTGAAATAACAAAAAAACAGAACGAATACTTTGAGGATATTATAAATAATATAAAAAAGCGATAGATATAAAGAAGAAAAATATATAAAAGACAAAAATATTGAAATTTGGGAAATAAAACGAATACTAGTAAAAAGATTATGCAATAGACAAGGAGAAAAAAATGGAAAAAAAGAGTTAGAATCTGAATCTTTAACTTTATTTGAGAACATAAGAAGACGATTTCTAGATTTTTTTAAGAAAAAGAAAAAGTGAGAAGTGATTTTTCATTGTAATGTCAAATTTTTTTGATATAATTTAAGTAATTAAAGGGAAAGTAGGGATTAATTATGAAAAAAAAAGAAAAAAAGGGCTAGCAATTGGAAATTCTGATTTTTAAGGAGATTATACAAGAAAACGGATATTATGTCGATAAAAACAAAGTTCATAGAAGATTTGCTGGAAGATTTATCAAAAGTTAAACTTTTTACAAGGCCCAGAAGATTTGGAAAAACTTTAAATTTGTCGATGTTAAAATATTTTTTTGATGTTAGAAAATGCAGAGGAAAAATAGAAAATTATTTGATAATTTGTATATTTCAAAAAGTGAGTATATGGAAAAATCAAGGACAAAATCCTGTAATTCTTATAAGTCTGAGAAATGCCGAGGCAGAAAAATTGGGAGGATAGTTTTTTTAATATTAAGAACCTTGTAAAATCATTGTATAAACAATTTCAATATATTAAAGAGAAATTGGATGAATTTGATTTGAAGATTTTTTTAAGCATTGTTAAAGATAAGGATAATGCAGATTGGGAAAAATTCATTAAAGAATTTATCAAGATATTTATATGAATATTACGGTAAAAAAAGTTATAATTTTTAATAGATGAGTATGACACTCCAATGACAAGTGCTTGGAACGAAGGATATTATGAAAAAGTCACGAAGATTTTTTTAAAAGTTTTTTTATTCAAATACATTGAAAGATAATGAATATTTACAGTTTGCAGTTGTGACTGGGAATACTTAGAGTAGCTAAAAGGAAGGAATTTTTTTCTGGATTGAATAATTTGATCAAACTTTATACTGTTCTTGAATAATGAAATATGTCGAAACAGTTTTGGATTGATTTGGAAACAGAAGTGAAAAATGCATTGGAAATATTATGGATTGAGATCAAAATATTGAAAGAAGTGAGAAAATGGTATAACGGCTATAAGTTTGGGAAATATTCAAATTTATAATCCGTGGAGTATACTTAACTATCTCGATGAAAAAGAAATAAACGTTTATTGGATAAATACATCAGATAACAGGCTTATTCATTCAGCAATAGAAAATGCTGATAAAGATCTATTTGATGAATTAAAAGATTTATTCAACAATGGGACAACAGAGCAAATGGTAATGGCTTCATCGAATATGGATAGATTGAAAGATCCACAAGAAGTTTGGCAGTTATTACTTTTTTGGAGGGTATTTGACTGTTGAAGAAAAAAAATTGCTATGAATGAATATGCTTTTAAAATTACCAAATTATGAAGTTAAAACATTTTTTTAAAGATATGTTTGTTCAAAATTTAGGAGGTTTTAGCAGATTTAGAGAAATGATAAAAAGCATTTAAAAAAACTTTGAGTTTTGACAGATTTGAAGAACTTTTTAAATGAAATATTTTTTTAGTGTCAATGAGTTATCACGATACTTCTAAAAACAGAAAAAAACCGTATCATACTTTTTATTTTTAGGAATGATGTTGTATCTTGATAATGAGTACACAGTTTTATCAAATAATGAAACTGGCTATGGAAGAAATGATTTAGCTTTTAAATCCAATAAATAAAAAGAGATGTTGGATATATATTTGAATTTAAAGTTTCTAAAACTGAAGAATCGCTTGAAAAAGAGCAGAGGAAGCATTGAGTCAAATTGAAAATAAAAAAATATCCTGTTTTATTAAAGGAATGTGGAGTAAAAAGAAATTGTAAATATTGGAATGGCATTTTTTTGGGAAAAAAAGAGTTAAAGTGAAATATAAAGTTGTGAAAAACTAAAAATTTTTTTGAATAGTTGACATTGTATAAAAAAATAATGTAAAATTATGTTCCTTGGCAGGGGAGCAAAAAGGTCTCATAAAAAAATGGGGCCTTTTTTTATTTATGAAAAAAATTTTTTTCTTAATTGCAACAATATATTTTTTTGATATAATTTAAGTAAGTAAAAAGATTTAAATTTATCAAAAAAATAAAATAAAAAGTATAAAGAAAGGAAGTTTAAACTATGATCGCAGTTATTGATTATGGAGTGGGTAATCTTTTCTCTTTGCTATCTTCATTAAATTATGTTGGACTTGATACAAAACTGACTAATGATGTTGAAGAGATTAAAAGTGCGAAAGGGATAATTTTGCCAGGAGTGGGGGCTTTTAGAGATGCTGTTTCTAATCTTGAAAAATATGGGTTAAAAGATATTTTGATAGATGAAGCGAAGAATGGGAAACCGTTTTTAGGAATTTGTCTTGGAATGCAAATGCTTTTTGAGAAAAGTTATGAATACGGTGAATTTGAAGGACTTGGACTTATAAAATGGAACTGTTGAGGAAATAAAAAAATATATTCCAGAAAATTCTGATTTGAAAATACCTCATATGGGATGGAACAACTTGAAAATAAATGATGAATTTAGAAATGATAAAATTTTGAAAAATGTGAATGTTGAAAATGAAGAATATGTGTATTATGTACATTCATATTTTTGCAAAAAAACGGATATGAAAAAAATATTGTTGCATATTCAGAATATGGAACAAAAATTCCTGGAATTGTAAAAAAATAAAAAAATGTTTATGGAATGCAGTTTCATCCTGAAAAATCTGGAGATACTGGATTGAAATTATTGAAAAAAATTGGGGTGAATTAGCAAAAGTAAAAAGTGAAACATTGTGATTATTTTTACTTAATTTATTCATTTTTAATTGGTTTTGATTAATTTGAGAAAGAGGTATTTATGAAGAAGATAATATTATTGATGAGTATTTTTTTGCAATAGTGAATATGAATGCTAAAAAGTCGAAGCGAGATGATAAGTCAGGATTTATCAAAATTAGGAGTTTCTCAAGAAATAATATTAAAAAAACAATAGAACTGGATAAGGAAATGCCTAATGTAGTGAGTGAACCTGACAGAGAAAAAGTAAAAAAATTGGCATTAAAGATTGAAGAATTGTTGAAAAAGAATGAGAAGAATTTTTGTTCTGTCAGAAAACTTGATAAATATTTATAATGCACTTGGAAAAAAAGTGATGCAGAGAAATTAAATAATTTAAAAACGATATGAAAAAAATATAATCCTTATGAAGTGTCGAAATTGTTTTTTTCAAATATGTATTATTCCAACAAGGGAGATTTTTGATTCTTACAATAAAAAAATTATGAAATACTTAAAGAAAAAAATATCCAGATTATTTGATTACTAGAATTGCTGTAACATATACAATAGGAGAGGATGCAATTTGGAATGTTATGCAAACAGATGAAAAAAAGCAGCACTTGCAAGCTTTAAATTCTATTATGAAAATGTGTGATGATAAGAAAAAAACAGAAGAGTCACATATTTCTGATGAACAGGCTTGGGCATACAAATTAACAATGGGATGGTTTGCAATAAGTTTCTATTTAAATGAGAATCGTACACAGGATGCAATTGATTTTTTTATTATAAAAATTTTGAAGGAAAAAAATAAGCCTGATAAAGAAATATTAGATTATAGTAAGTATCAGAATTGGTTTATAAAAATCAGAGTTGGCAAAGGGCAAATAAAAAAATGATTTCTATAATAATAAAAAAATTGTTTGAAGAAAATTTAAAAAATAAATATGTTTGATTGATATTTTTAAAAAAATAAATAATCATTGTAAAAAGTAACAACATAAAAAAATTCAATAAAAGAGTTTTTTTATCTTAAATATTATTATTAAAAAAATTTCAAAAGTTTAACAAATGATAAAAAAATTTTTAAAAAAAATAAAAAGGAGAAAATAACAATGATAGAAATTTTTTTCCAGCGATAGATTTACATAACGGACAGGCAGTTAGATTGAAACAAGGGGATTATAACCAAGTGGAAGTATTTTTTTAAAAAAATCCTGTTGAAGTTTTGGACTTTTTTTAATAAAAAAATAATTCAAAAAAATCTTCATATTGTGGATTTGGATGGGGCAAAAGATGGGAATACAAAAAAATTATGAGGTTATAAAAAGAATTGGTTGAAAAAAAAGTGATTTTTGTTCAAGTTGGTGGTGGAATCCGTGATGAAGAAAGAATAAAAAAATATATTGAATTGGGAGTAAACCGTGTTATTTTTAGGAACGATTGCCGTTGAAAATGAAGAATTTTTTTGAAGGAAATGGTAAAAAAATACGGCGATAAAATTGCAGTTTCTGTAGATGCGAAAAGATGAGAAAGTTGCGGTTAAAGGATGGACTGAAACTGTAGAATTGAACTCGGTTGAATTTTGCAAAAAATTATCGGATATAGGTGTGAAAACAATAATTTATACTGATATTTCAAAAGATGGAATGTTAAGCGGAACAAATCTTGAAAATTTATAGAAAAATTGTCGAAAGTAGTCAATTCAGATATTATTGCTTCAGGTGGAATTACATTTTTTTAGATGAAATTAAAGAACTTAACAAAAATCATATTTATGGAGCAATTGTAGGAAAGGCGATTTATTCGGGAAATCTTGATTTGAAGGAAGTTTTTAGAAATTAGTAAATAACATTTTTTTAGTTATGTATGAAAAATTTATAATAGGCTAAATAAATAAATTTAACAAAGAAAGTAGGTATAAGAATGCTTGCAAAAAGAATAATTCCATGTCTTGATGTGAGAAATGGAAAAGTGGTGAAAGGTGTGAACTTTACTGGGATAAAAGAAGTTGACAGTCCAGTTGAGCTTGCTAAATTTTACAATAAATCTGGAGCTGATGAGCTTGTTTTTTATGATATTACGGCTTCGGTTGAGGAAAGAAGCTTGTTTACAGATATTTTGAAAAAAGTGGCAAGTCAAATTTTTATTCCGCTTACTGTTGGCGGTGGAATAAATACACTGGATGATTTTGATAGAGTTTTAAAAGCTGGAGCTGATAAAGTGAGCGTAAATTCTGGGGCAATAAGAAATCCAAAATTAATTGAAGAAGCTGCGAAAAAATATGGAGATCAATGTGTAGTTTTGTCAGTTGATGTAAAACGAGTTGATGGGAAATTCAAAGTTTTTGCAAAAGGTGGAAGAGAAAATACTGGAATTGATGCGATAGAATGGTTTGTAAATGGTCAGGAAAATGGTGCTGGAGAAGTTGTTGTAAACAGTATTGACACAGACGGAGTTAAAAATGGATTTGACTTAGAATTACTTGAAATTTTATCAAAAAAATTGTCAATTCCAATAGTTGCATCAGGTGGAGCTGGAAATATGGAGCATTTTAGAGATTTATTTAAAATTCCAGGAATTGATGCGGGACTTGCAGCTTCGATTTTTTTCACTTTTAAAGGAAGTGGAAATTATGGAGTTGAAAAAAA